>Ga0307512_10005536_pt1 | contig 13152 bp, 18 predicted proteins | sample 14_EM_MG_FD_200267 | JGI IMG/M metagenome (GOLD analysis project Ga0307512, IMG submission 200267) | Populus trichocarpa ectomycorrhiza microbial communities from riparian zone in the Pacific Northwest, United States - 14_EM | ecosystem: Host-associated > Plants > Roots > Unclassified | place... | reverse complement strand
ATCGAGAATCGTTGATCTGGCAAGTCGGAGAGACGGCTCGACAAGTGCAAGTCGGTGAGGGAGACATCAGCACAGACAGACATCGCACAGCTCCGGCCGGAGAAGCACATGCTGCTGCACCATGTTAAAAATCTCTGGTCAGAGATGCGCAGCCTGGAATCTGAATTGAGAGTGATCGAACGCGTCATTCAATGTCTGACAACTAACCAAGTACATGCGACTCCGGCGCCGAACACCTCCCGACCACCTCCAGGCCTGTTCCGGATGTGTCGCTGCTCGGAACTGACCTCTGGCCCATTCGGGATCCGTGGCTCTGCCGAACCAACTCCTAGCCCGTCTGGACACCGTGGCTTCTCTGTCAAGTCATGTAACCTTCCGACATATGAGGGCAAAGGAACGTTGCACAATTTCACTGCGTTCCTTTTTGCTTTGGAACGACACTTGAAGAATGCAGCCCAGGCCATTGGATTGGTCGGCACAATGGGCTGGGGAGAGCTAGCAGTGCTACAACTACAAGGCGACGCAGTGGTCTGAGCCATGCACTGTCTCCCAATAAGTACGCCCATCGAATGGTCCACCTTTTGCACAGAGTTGGAAGCTAACTTTATGCCGTCCAACGCCTTGGACCTGGTCAAATGCGAATGGGATGAACTGAGCCTAAAGAAGGGAGAACATGTCACAGAGTTTAACGAGCGTTTCCGTTGCTTACGTTCAAAATTGGACCCGCACTAGCCTATGCCTGCCGAGATGTTAGCTGACACTTATGGATATAAGATCGAAAAGGGCAACCAGGGAGTTTATAAAAACTTGGTTCATTATATTGGCATGCGCGATAGGACTCCAACCCTCGAGCAGCACATAGAGCACCTCGCCGCCCTGGACACGTCTCTCAACAAATTTCAACCGGGAGGTATCTTCAACAAGAACACTACCACAACTACGAAAGCTTCAGCTAGGAAGATGGACTCCAAGAAAGGTGGAACAATTGGCACAGCTGGCCCGGCCAAAGATGACGGTTTGACCTGCTATAACTGTGGCCAGGTGGGCCTTATCTCTCTCAATTGCCCAAGCTGCGACTTGATGAACAAAATACTCGAACAATCTTTGGTCGGAAAAGATGCTCCAAAAGCCAAGTCGGGACGCCCACGTACAGATAAGACAAGGGGAGGTGCACCAACCGGTAGAAAGGAGAGTCGACTGCTTGGCGAGGAAAAGGAGGCTAAGCAGAAGACGGACAGCAAGGCGGAGAGCCAGTTGGTGAGTCTTTCAGACTCGGACTCTGAGGCGGGAAAAGGCGAAGGAGGTGAGTAGCTGCCGCTGTACCTCCCATAAAAACACCATCATGTACGGTATCGTCAAACAAAAAGTGTTGCAAATTGGTGCCAGATAGTCAATTCAAGTTTTTCACCCATTACCACCACTTCAAAGTTAGTAAACTAGATGACCCAGTGGTCGAACTGCTCAGGTTTAATGGGAAAATAAGATACCAAACGAAAGGAGGATGGTGGAGCAACAAGAAGGCGAGGGTAGTGAAGGACGATGGTGCATCAGAGAATCGTGTGGGGCGGAAGTCCATTGAGGAACTTAAACAGCAATGGACCGTCCTGCAGGCCAAGGAGACGGGGTGGATTCTTGCAGAGACGGCCAATATCAAGGCAGAGGATGGCATAGAGAAACGCCAAAGAGTCAAATTGAAACTATGACTCGGTGCGTGATCTGTCTATGGGGCCGAATTTACGATCTACGATGTGAAGGGCTTTGATATTGTACTAAGCAAAAGGTGGATGCGCGATATAAACCGACGATATCAAATCGACCATGACAGCAATGATATGTGGATCGCTGATAGCCTCTGGGAGGAAAGAGAGGATGGCCGATTCCATTACCTGCCTGGCCTACGCCCCTTGGACGTCGACGAGGGAACAGTGGAGCAGGCCAAATTCATAGGCATCCACATCATAAGGAAGGCAGAGCTTACAAACGTATCTACTCGCCTGTTGAAACGGGTCTTGTTGTTCAAGGTGCACAACCGCGGCGATGGCGACACACTTTCGACGGACGGACCACCGGGCGAGTTTCTAGACATCTTGACAGAATTCAAGGGTCTGTTCGGGGAGCCAACTAATGCAAATTCGCCGAAACAAAGGCAGGCCGATTGCGAAATCGAAACGGACCTGAATGGCAAGATACCGTTCCGGTCACCATACCGCATCTCTCCATGTGAAGAAGAAGAGGTTCGGAGGCAGATAGACGAGGCGATTTGCTGCGGTTGGATTCAGCCCTCTCAAAGCAATTTCGGCTCACCAGTATTATTCGTGCCAAACCCTGACGTTGTGCTGCGCAAGTGCATAGATTATCGCGCAGTGAACGCCATAACCATCAAGGACCGCTATCCTCTTCCACACATCGAGGACTTACTCAACTCCATGCACGGCTCCTGCTGGTTCACAAAATTGGACTTGGCGGCTGCTTACCATCCAATTCGTATCGCAACAGCCGACAGACAATAGGTGGTCTTCACTACTAAGTTTGGTTTGTACAAGTGGCGAGTTCTGCCGTTTGGCCTGGCGAATGCACCCAGCCAGTTCATGCGTATGATGAACGGCATCTTGGAGCCAATGAAACGCAAATTAACTGTCGTATACCTTGACGATGTTATGATTCACAGTCGTACCCTGGCGGAACACATCCTACATGTCAGAGAAGTGCTTACCTCACTGACAGAACACGGTCTCAAAGCCAAACTAGCAAAATGCGCCTGGGCTGGTCAGAAAGTCGATTTTTGAGGCTTTGACATTGACAAGGACGGCATCCACGCCCAGGAGCATAAGACTCGTGCGGTAATGGATTGGCCTCCACCAGAAAACAGTACGGACGTCAGAGGCTTGCTGGGCCTAACTAGTTACTATAGAAAGTTCTTTGAACACTACGCTCACATTGCAATGCGGCTGTACGCCATTGGAACCCCACCGATAAGAAAAGGGGACGTCAGGTGGCGACGTGGAGAGCCAAGGAGGGTCATGCGCACTCCATTTGCTTGGGACAGAGAATGCCAGCATGCTTTCGACACCCTGAAAAAGGCAGTCTGCAATGCTCCAGTCCTTGCCCTACCGGACCCTGAAGTCAAATATTGCCTGCATGTCGATTCCTGCCAATATGCGTTAGGCGCAGTGCTCGCCCAGGTACCAGACAAAGCGGAGAAGGTATTGGGTTATTTCAGCCGTAAGTTACACGATGCGGAGACGCGATACGATGCATACGACAGGGAAATATTGGGCATCCGAGACACAATAATATACTGGAAATTCAACCTACACGGAGCTGAACAACAATTTTTGGTACATATGGACCATGCGACAGTGCGTTGGATCCTCAAACAACCTCACCTCACTGTACGACAGATGGATATCTTGACAGTCATCCAAAAATGTGATTGGGAGGTCAAGCACATCCCGGGTGTCAAGAATCAGGTCGCAGACGCCCTGTCTCGCCGCCCGGATTTCCGTTAGGAGCGATGCAACTGGATAGCACTTGAAGTTACTGCGGCCGGAGAATGGATTGAGGACATCAAGGCGGGCATAGTTGATGACGAATGGTTCGGGCCTATTGCCCGGGCTTTGGCCAACCCAAGTCCCCGCCCCCCGCCAGCCACTGCACCGACCAAAAACGCAATTTATGGGTGTCAGCACCACGGTTCTATTTGGGGGAAAATGTCCTACTGTGGCTACATGGAGTTTTGGAGGAAAAGGCAACCGCAATGATAAGGACGAAGAAGAAGGGGTGGAGATAACTATAAGGACAAAGGAGCAGGAGGAAGAAGCAAAGGCAGAGAAGAGGGGACGGTTGTGTATCCCAAGGGCGATGCAACGACGAATACTGCATGAAGCCCACAGCACTCCAGCAGGGGTACAATTTGGCGCGGACCGAATGTTCTTACGCATGAAAGATCCGTATTTCTGGAAGGAAATGTGGCTCGATACCCAACAATATGTGGCTGGCTGCGACTGGTGCCATCGGACCAACGACCGGAGCGGCAAACCCATGGGCCGACTTCGACCACTGCCTATGGCCAAAGGCCTGTGGTAAAGCATCGGCATCGACTTCATAACCGACCTGCCAACCTCGGACAATCGCCATGACTGCATTGTAATGTTTGTCAACCACATGACACAGAGAACGCATATGCGTGCCGGCAAGAAAAGTATCGATGCCCCGGCCGTTGCGCGAATATTCATGGATGACATTGTACGGCAACAGAGAGTGCCTCAAGAGGTTGTATCGGACCGCGACGTATGGTTCAGAGCGGAATATTGGAGAGAAGTTACGAGGATTCTGCACACGAAGCTGCACATGTCTACGGAATTCCATCCGCAACCGGATGTCCTCTCTGAGAACTTGGATACGTCGGTCGTAAGTTATTTGGGTGGCTTTGCCACTCACGACCAGGCCAATTGGGATGACTACCTCCCAGTAGCTGAGTATGCTTACAATTCCTCAGTACACCTTTCGACGAGGCAGACACCTTTTGAACTCGACCTTGGTTATGAGCCGCCTTTGCCGCTGGACTTAATGGCAGACCTCCAGCGGCCAAAGGCTAATGAATCAGCGAACACCTTACAAGGCCGTGAATTCGTCGAACGGTTGCAGCGCTTATTTGCAGTCCCCAAGGATGAGCTGCGCGGTGCTCAAGATGAACAGATGGCTGAGGCTAATAAGTCACGAAGTCCAATCGACCCCGCCAGCACCGCTGGTGCGAAGGTATTTCTAGCTACTAAAGATCTGCCAATAACATACGCCAAAGTCAACCCTACACGACTCAAACTGGTATATCATTACATTGGCCGATGCGAGATCCACCGAATACGTGGGAACGCAGTCGAACTACACCTCCCAAACGACATGACGGTCTATGACACAGTCAACGTCAGCATGCTCAAAGTTGTTCGCACGGACGATTCTAGGGTGGTCTGGCGGCCGCCGCCTCCGCCGATACGAACAAGCTGCGCGGGCACAAGTTACGTCGTCCAATCAGTCGCAAATCACCGCCCAAGCTCTGAAGGAACCAGTAGGGAATAGGAAGTGAAATGGGAAGGTTGGGAAGAGAAGGATAATGCATGGGAGCCAGAGGAGAATATGGCAAAACCAAAAGAAATGTTGGAGCAGTATTGGAAGGAAATGGGCAGGCGGCCAAAGGCGAAGAGGAAAACGACACGAAACAAGGCATGAGGAGTAGCCGTTTTCTGGATGATGGGGAGATATGGTGGAGGCATGTATGTTTTTAGATCAGGATATTTTGTTTCTTCGAGAGGTTTCTCGAAGATGATTGGAGACGGTTGTAATGTAGGTGGATGACTCTGGTCATGTTAAGGTGCAGCTCTGTCACATTAGGTGCGGTTCTGTGGCATTAGTGCGGCTCTGCGGGAGACTCACGTATCAGTTAGTTCTAGTGAGATGTCAGCTCGATGGTCAATAAAATTCACTTCTACACGTACGAAGAGGCTATTTGCCCACAGGTTGCCCGCCATATACACACATGATGCAATCATACTATAGTATGCATGGCTTGAAGCTTCTCCGAGTATGTTCGGATGAGGTCCTGACTACCAAACCTTACGAGAGTAAGATGTCAAAGTTGAAGTTATGATCTGATATATGACATTGTGCGGTTGTGGCCTGATTCTTACCCGGAGCGTAACTGATTAATACCTCAACTGCATGAACGCGATACCCTTTGGGAACTCGTGGGAATCCATGTTAGGTGCATTCATTTAGAATGTAAGTTGCGGCACATGATGCTATCACAATGATGGAAGATGAAATATGGGTGCGCATGCGTAAACACCCGAGAAGCTTCTATATAAGCGATCACATTGTTCCGGCGATGAGAAGGACAAGCTCTAGCCGCGAAACAAACAGCGATACCCACCACCGAAAGAAAACCATTATCTCTTATTCTGTTTTGATGATACCTATATCCACTGATTATTATATATAAAATTTATTCGCTTAGTGTACCGGCAGCCCAGCATGATGATAAGTATCCTCCTAGCAAATGACAATTACTTTTGAAAATGACAATGATGTTATAGTGTATGCATTGGAGATGATTATCAGTTACGCAAGAAAGAATCAGTACATCTTTGTGGCGCAGAGTGTTTGGTGGATAGCCTCCATTATCGGTCTTACAGAGGGATTAGTCATCTACATCGATAATTCACATATACGTTCCGAGTCACATCAAATACCTCTGCAAGAGATTGATCAGTTATCCTTGGCCAGCGAAGTGTCATCTGAGGCAACGGATAAAGTTAGTACAATCAATTCAGATCGATTAATTCAAGATGTATCGACTACAGCCAGGGATATATAAGAAAATTCTAGAATCAACAACGAACAGGATCATATTCACCCAGATAGAATATCTCAAGTTGATCATCTGATACATAGTAGTTTAAGATTAGGGCATAGCGATTCCGAACCGGACCGGGACTTGCAGGTCATAAGAAAGACTGAGAGGTTTATTAGCAACTCCCGAAAGGAACGGAAAGCTTTTAAGGAAAATCCTGCTTTACTGTCACGTACACGATCAGGAAAAATCCCTGTAAAATCTTTATCTAAGAGGCAAAGGAATTGTCTACAGTCAATTCCTAGAGATACCATTTCTGAATATCTGATTGGAAGAAAATAGGATCTACGGCCGTGTACCTAGTACTTGCTCGGAAGTATCCTTGGATATAACTAAGTATAGTCACTTGGGTGGAAGCGCACCCATAACAGCACCTTCAATGGTTTCGCAGTAATTCCTTTCATTGTTCATAATGATGTCATGGACAGCAGATGAGTGTTGTAATTAAGAATGTTGCTAGGTACACCGGGATAGATGAATCCCTTGTCAGGCGCTCGGGAAAAAATGAATTCCAAACACGGAATGTTAGACACCCATATCAACAATACACTGTATCAATACAAGAATCGGAGGTTCGTGCAAGCAGACTGAAATGGCATTGAACCAAACCTATCTGCCAAACACTTGCGACATTACCTAACCTCTGGTAATTGCCAAAAGAGGCACTTAGAACCGGAATAGGAATATGAGCCACTTTGTATGACTGTCAAATATACTAAGTGGTTGAGATGGCGATATTGGGCGCAGTCATCTGTGTGCAGAGGGAGATGAATGGTACATTACAGTGGCTGTGTTGCCTTAGTATCGTAGGAGGGGGAAGCCCTTTATATACCTGAAGGGGTGCTATGTGCCAATTGCTTCTTTTTCCAGTCTCTATGTGGTTCCCAATTTCCGTAGTATGCTCTTCTTGTATCGCCTCATAATATCGTGTCTTCTTCCCCTCCTCTTTCGCTGCCTGTAATCGGTGGTTGGGCATATCGTGCATGTCATTCCCGTTCTTGGTGGTGAATTTACTGCACACTACTGGAATGTGGCGATGGAGATGGCGATGGCGGCGACAGCCATCGCCGCGGAGACTGCGGGCGCAACCATATTTGAGCCGATGGAGAGAATCGAGAACGGAAAACGGAGAAGGAGGAGCGAGGCCCCGGCGCCCCCCAGCGACTGGAGGAGCCGCATGGAGAGGACGATACGACAGCAGGCACAGGAACTGACGCAGCTGCACCAAACAGTTGGACATCTCGCAAACCTGGTGGAAGCCCGGGCAGCCCGCGAGGAGGCACGGCGGCTGGCAATGATGACGTGGATGCAAGAAAGTGAGCGGAAGTGGGACGCCCACCATGAGGACGACAAGCTGTGGGGGGAGGGCATCACCAACATGATCGCAAAGGCCATGAAAGGGGTAGCACAAGTGTTACGGGGGTAACAACACCGGACTAAGATACTTCAACTAAGTACCTAGTTATATGCAATCGTGCGTACGGCCGTTGATCCTATTTCTTATCCGAACTGGTTATCGGATGATCCCTCCTCGGATGAAGATTCCTGAACAGGATGCTGATGTTTCTTATATGTCGGAAAACTAGCTGTTCCTTTATCAAGCTTAACCGATCTTCTGCAATCTTTAGCATGATGGGCTCCTTTACCATTGGATGGCCAAGCACAGCGTAAGCACTCTCCTTCGGATCTCCTTCCCCTTATTTCCTTATCACAAATCCCCTCGATTTCTTTATGGCTTTTATTCCCATGCGACCGAAGAGACTTTTTAGTTATCTTTGAAGGATTAATGTGACCAGTCTTAGATTTCCCAGTTGCTTTTAACAAGGCAATCCTTCGTTGCCATTGTGAAGTTTTTACAAACTTCTCACAATTTTGAAGAATCCTTTCTCGTCGCACTGAACAAGATCCTTCTGACTCCTTCGTTGAACTATCCGAATGATTCTTCCTTAGATCATTTTGTAATTCCGATCCTCCTTGTATATCTCGAGGTGTGGTTGAGACCTCTCTATGAGGTGTATGGATCTGATCCTGTAGGTTGTCGATATGATTAATCAATTCTTGCTGTAACCCAATAATGGAAGATATCCACCAAGCGCTCTGAGCCAGGAAGATATACTGATTTCCTCTGGGGTATGCGATGATCTTTTCAAGGGCAAACACTAGTACGTCATTCTCGTTATCGAAGGTAATTGTCATTCTTCAGATAAAGACTCCAATGGTGCGGGGCTGCCGCTACACAAAGCTAATAGATTCTAATAATATAATGGTAGATATAGGTATCATAAAAACGCAATAATAAATCAGGATATTTCCCCGCTGGTAGGTATTGATGTTCTCTTGCTGCTAGAGCTTGGTTCTTTACATCGTTGAGGACGATGTGAGTATTTTATAGTCTATCGCTGTCTCATATTTGGCCGCTACTCCAACGACTAGACCAATAGGTTTTGTTTGATAGCTTATCTCGGAAGAGTCTTCCATTTTGCCACCACGAATTTCCTCTGGTTATCGTGTCCACGCATGCCTGGTTTTAAAGCGATTCCTCGTATGAGGCCATCATCATGTCGTGATATCAAACGCACTCCTAATGCCAACTCATGACTTCATCTTTGACATCTTGCGTATCATTTCCTTCAGTAGTTGGAACTTCTGATGTCGAAAAGACTATCAGTGCGTGATCGCAATATAATAATAACACGAGGTTATTAATGCCTCACCATTCAGGCTATTCAGCATTGCGTCAGAGGTTTATGTCGGCGACCCACCAATACTCTGCCATCATAGATTAAGACACCCTTTGAGGGTTGCGAATTGTTATCGCTCGTGGCTTCGTTTGCCAATGTCGATAATCCCTCACGCTCTACATGCTTAGGATCCCGAACTTCCGCGATCCGGGGGTTGCGCGCATTGATCCCTATCCCGACAGGCAAGGGTGCGACGATCCCGCTTACACGCATATTGCATATCGCGTGCTGCACCCCCACATGCTTATCGCACATGGGCTGCGTTGTCCCGCTATCAAAGGTGTAATAGATATTACGTTTAATCATGCGCACCACTGATTGTATTTCACATCCTGGCTATCGCGACATAATTGCATCATCTTGCAAATCCACACGATGAGAATTGTCTCATCGCAAACGTCGTACACGGCTCAGATGAAACCCCACTAATGGCCGTGTGACTGATCCCATGTTTCGCCTCGCAAAAGGTGTTTTGCATCGTGCACTAATGGTACCCATCCATATGGTAGTCACGTGTACTTGCTTGCGATCAACATGTATCATGACCGACTGTCAGGAGAGAACTCCTAACAACAAGGCCCGGAGAGGAGAGAGAGAAAAAGAGAAATCACTGCGGGGACGGACTGTGGGGGGCTGGAGGCCTCGCAACATGCAGACACACCGCGAGAGGTGGGACCAGAGGAGGGCCAGCAGCCGCTGTTGCAACCGAAGCCCAAGCTCAAACTGCATCTCAAACTGCGGCCTAAACCGCAGCCCGCACCCAAACCAAAGTCAGTATCCACACCCGCTAGATTGTGGGAGACCGTCCCACCCCGAGGCAAGAGTCAGAGGACACATGTTGGCCCAGGCCCAGGCCCCGCCCCGACGGCTGGAGCAAGCATGGCAGAGAGAGGCCTGATATCAAGAAGAGACGAGAGGGTACCGCTCTCCAATAGAATGGACCAGGAAATCGCGTCAGCGATCAAGCGAGCGCTCTTCCACCAGAAGGCACTAGCCCACATTAGGAACATGAACGCCAAAAGCAATGCCAAGGGTGCGATTACTGCGATCACGCACCTGAATGCGACAGCGGAGATGGCTATGCAGTACTGCGACATCATCATCACGGCAGTGAGGACTGTCCACAGAGGAGTCATGGATGTCGAAGGAAACGAGACCTGGGAGAGGCTAAAGATCCATGCAGTACCCGTCGTGCGGTACATGGGGAAAGGCACAGAAGGCCTGCAGAAGATGCGACAGGAATTTGAAGCGGAGAACGAGGGCATAGCGATCCCCACGCAGGTACGATGGCTAGCAAATCCCCGAACCATCAGGGAGAGTAAGCAGAACAGAGAAATTGCCGCGTCATCGGTAGTCTTTGTCGTGAAGGGAAGCAGGATGGCACAGAGAATGATCAAGAAAGGCATCAAGGCTGCGGGAGTATGGTACCGAGTCGAGGCGTTCAGAAATGCGGGTCCTGACAGCAGGTGTGAGCTCGGCTGCGGATGGGGCCACATAGAAAACACGTGCGGCAACAAGCCCAAGTGTGGCTACTGCTCAGGCAATCACTGTACAAGCGACCATAAATGCAATGTAGTAGAGTGTATGGCAAAGCAGTGATCACTTTGCGGCCACACGGTGGAAAAGTGCCCCAATTGCGAAGGAAATCATATTGCGTTCAGCAGTAGGTGCGCGAAGAAGAGCGAAGCTGCCAAAGCGGCGCGGCAGAGCAGAAAGACGGGAACAGCAGGACGGGCTCCCACGAGCGAAGCGATTCACACGGCAACCGGGACAAACAGAGTGGCGCTTGGTCGTAGACCCAGGGGACGAACGGCAGCAGAGGGAGGAACTGAAGAAGATGACATGGCTGCTGTGCAAGAAGAAGAGGCAGCGAGGGAGGCAAGAGACGTCGTGATGACCGAGACCGAGACTGTGAGTACGGCCGCAACTGAAACTGAAACTGAACCGGAAGCCCTGGTTACCAATGATTAGAGTGATCCAGCTCAACTGCGCAAGGTCGTACAAGTGGACCATTGCGGCGCTGCAGACGGGAGTCAAACGCAGGGCGGATGTAGTGTGCTTGCGAGTGCCACCAAGAGACAGAGGAGGTATTGGGATCAGCCATTCAGCATACGAAATAAGAAGAAGAAAATGAGTTTGGACGGCGATACGGGGAGGGAGCGGCTTGGTTGTTGATGAACTGACGGATTTAAGCAGCGGTGAGAATGAAGATGTCATTGCCACCAACGTTAGGAGGGGAGGGGAGAGGAAAACGAGGATCGTCAACATTTACCACCAAACGAACACACATTCGGGAGAGAGACCGGCGCGAAAGTCAATCTGGCAGAGAGTGATTCGGCAGGGTAGCACTGCCCTCCCTGGAGACTTTACCGCCCATAGCATACGATGGGACCCAAGGTGCCAAGTGCAGCGGGATGCTACATTCTGGGAAGATGTGATTGACGAAAACTTTCAGGAGATTGGAAATGATGGTGAAGCCACCCACCACTGGACAAGAGAACGTGATGAACGCGAGTCGGTCATTGACCTAACGCTAGAAAATCGACCAATAACCAAATGGTCCATACTGGCCAACCACGACCATGCCACAGGATCCGACCACCAGGTTATAGAGTTGGAGGTGGAAGTAGAGAGGCAGGAGGAGGCGGGCCATGAGAGGGTATTAGGGTGGAACTTAGCTGCAATGACTGAGGAGGACGCGAAGGCAGCGAAGAAGCGATGGATGGAGCTAGCAACACAGAGAGCTCACCTGGACGCAGAATGCACAGCAGATGAGGTGGAGCAAGAGCCTGCATGGTGTCAGGAAGCACTGGGCATCATTCTCGACGCCACGGCAAAGACGATCAGGATCTGCGCCAAATCGAAGAGGTGGTGGAACGCCAACATCAGGGAAAGAATGATGGCGGTCGGAAGGGAAAAACGGAGTAGACGGAACTTGGCAGAGGCCGCCAAGACGAAGGCAGAATTCCAGAAGTCGATTCGACAGTCCAAGAGGAAAATGTGGAGCGAGTACTTGCAAAACCTGACGGGGGCCGAGGGATGGAGAGCAGCACGATACACGAACCATTGGGCAGGCATGACCGTGGATGCCTTAACCAACAAGGCAGGCAAGCAGGCAAACTCATCACCGGAGAAGGAGGAGATGCTGAGGCGCGAGTGCTTTCCTCCGAATGACGACCACCAGTACCATGAACTACCTCCCCCAGGGAGCGCACACACACTCGTCACAGAGCAACCAGTTGAAAGAGCCCTATCTACTCATTCGGTGAAAAAGGCACCGGGGCCGGGCTAGCTATCATTCGGCGCCATACAGCTGCTCTGGAAGTGGGACAAAGTGAGGATCGTGAGGCTGACAAAGGCGGCCATTCACATGGGAAGACACGCATCAGTATGGAAGCGGGCTAGCGGTGTGGTGATTTGCAAGCCTGGCAAAGACGACTACACGCAGCTGAAGGCCTATCGCTACATATCGCTGTTGAGCTGCATTGGAATAGTGGTCGAAAATGTAGTTGCTGAGCTGCTGTCAGATGAGGTCGAAAGGAGAGGACTACTGAGCGCTGGACAATTGGGAAGCAGAAGAGGGCGGTCAGCCATCGATGCAGCAGCCATCATGGTTGACGGAGCTTACTGTAACGGGCGGGGTCGGACGCAGGTGATATGGATGTTGCGGAACTGAACTCGAAGTGCGTATCGAGGAACAAGAATCAGAATATCTTTCAAAGTCGTGCTATTGCTTGCTATACAAGAGAACGAGTAAAGAGAGAAGAAAAGGAAACCATCCACCACCAGCTATCCTCTCTTTATATACAATCCATTCGCTTCTCCCGAATCACCCTTCATGCTTCAATGTACCAACCGAATAATCCTCCCATGATCTTACACACCTAAAAACTCTTCTTATCAGTACAACCACGCCACAACATCCGACGTCGCAACACTTCTTCCTTCGTCCTCATCTTATCCTTATCTTTATACATTATTCTCACACCACCCCGAACTCCTTAC
>Ga0307512_10005534_pt1 | contig 13153 bp, 22 predicted proteins | sample 14_EM_MG_FD_200267 | JGI IMG/M metagenome (GOLD analysis project Ga0307512, IMG submission 200267) | Populus trichocarpa ectomycorrhiza microbial communities from riparian zone in the Pacific Northwest, United States - 14_EM | ecosystem: Host-associated > Plants > Roots > Unclassified | place... | reverse complement strand
AAACCCAGAACGTCTGGCTCGAGACTAGAGGAGTATCAAACGGAAGGAGGAAGCGAAACGCAAAGAAGCCGTCCGTTCTCTCTCCACTTGTTCTCCCTGATCCCATCTTACAATGCTACGCTCAGATATCACACCATACGACAATAAGGAACACGAGATTAAATGGGTTCACTTCTTTCCAGTCCTCCTACACCCCCTCCTGCCGGGAACATACCCAGGATCGCAAAGTCAAGTTTGCCGTGCAAACCTCAAACACCCAGTCCGACAAGGTCAACAATTTGCCTGCTCTTTATCACGCCTCTCTCCCTACACGGCCAAGCCCCCTCTCCCAATCGGCGGTCACGATTGAGCAGTCTGCAGTCAAGTGAAATCTAATCAAAATATCTCCTCTTGTCGTGTTGTCGCATTTTTGGTTCGAGTTGGATCGTTTGGTGCTGACGGGGTCGTTATTTGGCAGTTTTACGGACTCAAAAGCCATGAACTACGCTTTTTTATGTTATAACATATTGGCTGGGATGATTGTCTATTGTCGCAATGAACTAACGTATTTCTACAAGAATGGGTTCAGCGTGCGTTCGCGGTTGCGTGAGTCGAACAAATACAAAAAACCTCACCTGTTCTTCCATCGCCACCGCTGACTTGAATTCGTCGACCTCGCGCCAACAACCCAGCGGGGTCTTGTGGTGGGATCTGAGCGGGAAAGCGTTCAAATGCACCGCAACAAGCGTGGTCCTCGAATCGGATGCAAACACCTTACCTGTAGCATTCAATGAGCTTTTGGCTCGACTCGCTCACAAGCAGATATCCGCTGATGTCCCGTTTGGCATGAAACCGGTCAACCTTCTTCTGCACTTCATCCAAGGCGCCTTGTATGGACGAGCTGCTGTTAACTCCGCCTTCTGTCTCGTCATCGTCCGTGCCCACTCTCTCCTTGCTGAGGTTCTCCTTTTCCAATGCAGCTTCAATTTGTTCTCGAACTATCTTCTCCTCTTCACGCAACCGTCCAAGTTCTGCATTGATCCTTGCCCTAATGTGCGCATCTAGAGTCGACTGTCGCTCGGGGGAGGTGCCCGCGGATCCCGCACTTTCTTGTAAGTGGTCAATCACTTCTTGAGAAAACTGACGGCGACAAAGTTAATTTGTCACGTGGGGGGCGAGCGACCATTGGCGCACCTGGATTGGAGTCTCATTGTAAAACACCTTGTCGCCGTCGGCCTTCGACTGGGATGCTCCCATGTCCTCAACAGTCAACGTTGCTTTATTCTCACGGTCGCTCGATCGATCAACGTTTGACCGTGTTCGGGTGGATGCGGACCATCATCTAAGTACTCAAGTACTCATCTCTATAGTCCAAATAATACTAAGTACAGTAACCATCCCACCTCACCACCCGTTTTTAACTGGATGTACGGATGTCTCGAAATTTGTACCCGTGTTCCAATAGCCTGGTGGAGTGATCTTTTCTTCAGCCCAAAGTCGCCCAACGCGTAAGGGTGCATGCACATACCACTCCGGTTCTATTTCAGTTAATACTCGAATTCTGGCGTCGCGCTCAGTTATCTGCGGAGAAACCCGGTGGGAAGATACCTCGACTCACTGTCTTTTCTTGGTCTCTTCCATTTCGTGGTAAATGACCCAGCCAGACTTGGGTTTCCGTGTAAACAAGACGGAATTAGGATGCACGTGTAAAGTCTGTAATGAGAAAGTGACTACGCATGCAAAAAAAAAAGGGAGACAGACATACGATTTTCCCGTGAACGGATTTATATGTCCCATCCGCGCACCACTGAGCACTATTTCGCCAGTATCCAGTGACCAAGCATTGTCTGAGACGACGCGCGTCCCCGTTACAGCTCTCGATCGGGAGGTGGAAGCGGTGCATATATTTCTTCAATTGCGAACGAATGGATACTGCCCGGGACATCGCACGGAAGGAAAGAGCGTGGGACCGACACCAAGACGACGATTTTCCGTATTTGATAAAAGCATTGTGCGCTGATTAACAAAAATGGGTTTCATGTCTGTTCATCAGAGGGGCGGGAAGAATACCATTCAGCAGAGTGAAATGATCCTGAGAAACACGTGAGTCGTGGGTGTCCAGAGGGATGAGATATAATTCTTCCGATATCCTTACCCCTTCCTCTGCTGTAAACTTCCTCCGTTCCAACTCCGCCAACGCTCCGGGGGCACCGTCTGGGATCACAAAGATGTCCTGTGTAAACGCTTGAGTGCTTCATAATCAGACGGCTTGCTTCATAATTACTTGTACAGTTGTCATCGCCGCGATAGAGAGAACTTCGTCCCCGCATCTGAAATCCTTGGAAGCAAACAACTTCACGGAATGGTTCTAGTAAGGATGAGGCCATTGTTAAAGAATTTATCACCTCACCATCCGTGCGATGTTTACTTCGACGGGGCATTCCGAGACCTTTTCCCCCATGTCCGTCAAGCGGCCATCTACGTCAAGCATACCAGAAGCCACCAACCCTTCTAGGGCACGCAGTACACTCTCAGCAGGAGGGCTGGTTACCCATTCAAATTTCATGAGGTCATCTATCCCCAACGATTTCAACTGTAGTATTGGCGTGGTTAGGTCTGTGCGAGTTAGCTCTGGGGCCGTGGTGACCGGGAGAGAATCAAGAACAAAGGGGGGGTAAAGCCGATAGCATAATCCAGAAGAGGTTCTTCCGGCCCTCCCAGCACGCTGCGCGGCGGAAGCAGCAGAAGTCTTGACTGTTGATAAGGACGAAAGGAGGGTGGTGGGGTTATACGTCCGGAGCTGTATTTGTTGAGTGTGGGTGGAGGAAAGCACGCGGTAAAACCAACCTTCACAAATCCAGAATCCACAACATACTTGATTCCGTCGATTGTGACACTCGTCTGTATATCGGGTTAGAAACCAACGAAGCTGGCCCTGTTGGCTTACCTCGGCTATATTGGTGGCGATTATCACTTTTCGCGTTTCTGGCTGCGCCGGCGCAAACACCTGAAGTTGCTCGGCCGTCCCCAGTCCCGAATAGAGTGGGAGAGGACTAAGTGCTGGTAAATTCCGCGGAAGCCTGCACCAACTGTTAACCATCGAAGGAGGCCGAGATCCCGTCTACACACTGAGGAACCATCTCTGATAGATGTTCAAGGCAGCGTTCTATTTCTTCACGACCCGTAAGAAATACCAGGATATCACCCGGACCGTTCTGTGGTCAAGAAGATAAGCACCCCCAAATGAAGCGAGAACTACATCGAAGCCTACACGTGTATGTATGTTGTTCACGACCTCCGCGGCCGTTCGAACGTAGTCTGAAGTTGGCTCACGCAGGTAGGCAACTTCCACAGGGTACATGCGACCCTCGAGGCCAGCAACCATGGCATCACCAAGTGGTGCGCCAGAGGAGAAATACTCGAGGAACGCAGCTGCGTCAATTGTCGCAGAGGAAACTATAAGGCGAAGTGCAGGTCTCTTGCGCCTAATTCTGTTCCAAAGATAAAAAGAAATGTCTCTCCCCATCATCATAGAACGTACTTTTTGATAACGCCGAGCAATAGGTCCGTATAAACACTCCTCTCGTGGGCTTCGTCTATCTTCCATGTCTGTTAGTAACTCAGAACCCTAGCTAAGCGTCGAATGCCTGACCATGATGACACTGTATCGGCTCAAGAGAGGATCAATAAGTGCTTCCCGGAAAAGGACACCGTCCGTCATGTAACGGATTCGTGTCCGGTTCTTGTCGCTGACATCTTCAAAGCGGATTGTGTAACCGACCTGGAGACATCCCATGTCAATGGAAATCACGTTGCATTTCGGACAGTTCACCTCTTCCCCAAGAATTGACCCCACTTCTACCGCGACCCGGGTTGCAACAGAGGTGGCGGCAACGCGTCGTGGTTGAGTGCATGCGATGACGCTGCCTCCATCGGCCCATCCAGCTTCGTACAAATATTGAGGTAGCTCTGGATATACGGTTACCACATGTTTACTTCCAGGAAGGAGGGAAAAAAAATACGAGTTGTTTTTCCACAACCTGTCTGACCAACGACTATGAGAACCCCATGAGTCTCAATCGCACGCAACAGCTTGTCCCCTATCATCCCGCATCAGTGCAGGCACACTATGCGTAACTTAAGACTTTACTATGTTTGAATATCGGTAATTGTTGCCTCTGAGCCTGGAGGGACAACGCCGCTGAAATGGGAGCAGATGATAGGACCACATCCTCTGTCTCGGATGCTCTATCCAGCAGACTTCCTGGCCCAAGTGTTCCTGGTTTCCAAAATTCCATAGCTACCGTAATATTCACTGGAGTCGAAAAGGATCCCTTGGTTTTGCGATTTTTTGTGGGATGAGAGTCGAAATGACAGATATCTAACAGGCGAGACTCACGTGACCTGAGTGCACCTCTACACCGGACAGTCAATATGTCGGAGCGCAAGGGTGAGTAATGGCCAATCTATGCAACTAACAAGGTGCTGACATTCTCGCTCCAGTTCTCAACAAGTATTTCCCTCCGGATTTTGACCCAGATCTCATTCCGAGGAGGTCTGGTCCACGCAACTCGCAACAGGTTGTTCGATTAATGGCGCCGTTCTCTATGCAAGTGGTCTCTCTCCACAATTTTGTTCGCTCTAGACGCTCACTTGTATGCAGGAGATGCAATACCTGTGGTGAGTACATCTACAAAGGGAAGAAGTTCAACGCCCGGAAGGAGACCGTGGAAGGAGAGGACTATTATGGGATTAAAATATTCAGATTTTATATTAAATGGTACGCATGCCCTTCCCATCGCTCTCAAAAGCATTCACCTCGAACCCCTCGCAGTACATTGTGTTCGGCAGAAATCACTTTCAAAACCGATCCCAAGAACACAGATTACGCTGCGGAGCATGGTGCATCGCGAAATTTTGAACCATGGAGGGAAGAAAAGGAGGTTGAAGAAGAGGACCGGCTCGCAAAGCTAGAGGAAGAAGAAAATAATCCGATGAAAGCACTGGAGAACCGGACTATCGACTCGAGGCGGGAGATGGACAGGCTTGACGCTCTCCAGGATATGCGAGCACGGAATGCGAGGAACGAGAGGCTAGCACAGTCCGTGGATTTGTTGGCTACGTTCGGAAAGGAGGAAGTGGAAACAGAGGAGGATGTACGAACACGTCGGGAGGAGGAGGAAGATGAGAAGATTGTCCGAGCCGTGTTTTCGAAAGTGACACTGCCCGGGAGCGCAACCTCGCTGACTATCAAGCGGAAAGCAGAGGGCGAAGAGCCGGGGTTGTCGAGTCTGCTGTCGGATTCCACTCGAGCTGTGATCAGCTCTAACGTGGCTGGGACCCACATCCAGAAGAAGAAGAAAACTTTGGGAATCAAGATCAAGAAGTTGTAGATTTCCCATAACGTGATGCTGATCGTTTTTCCCATCCTCCACCATGATCTCATACGCCTCCTCCCTGTTTTCGACCCTCTTCCGCCTTGGAGTTTTCATCTTCTTGCGTATCGTACGGTCCCTGCCCCTCGACGACCCGCACTGGCTTATATCTCATGTCGCCTAGATCCCAACTCGTTTGGCAACGTTCACTCTCCCAACATTATATAGTTTATATATTTCTGCTCTGTACCTCTCTAACGACGAGGAAGATCTGTCCAAAACTTGTGACAAAGAGTCCAAGAGTCATGACAGCTACGTGGGTTCATTGCGATTATCCATCCTTTGGAATATTCCCTCACCGGAGCCACAAGTCGCTAGCCTCCCGGGTGGTCATCGTGATGCTTACTCTCCCGATGGGTCCGCGCCGGTTGCGCTTGTTTTCGCTCTTAGTCAACTCTTTACTCCTTCTCGCATCTATCGAATTTGCTGTAGAGGACTACCTTCACGATGCGCCTGGCGCTGTGTTCACCAGGCTTGGAGCCGTCTACCCGGACAGGGTAAAACTTGCAATACGTTACCCACACCACACGGATCCGATACATGTCGTGTGGCGGAAAGTCCGCGAGTCATTGGACCTGCAAGCCCAGCCTTGGATCCTTGGACCACCCATCATGTTTTCCCCGGCAACTGATTGGGTTAACTCAACAACGATCTCGCCTTTGTGGCCGAACACCATGTACGAATGTAACTCCTTGGTCCTCTTTTCCTCGACGGTTTGATTCTTACGTTTGATCAGATTCGCTGGCGACGTCGGATAAACAATTCTTATCCTACCCACCGATTCCTATTAGGTTCAAAACCTTTCCCGATCCTAAGCTTCCCAATTCCACCCCATTCCGCTTCATCGTATCTTCTTGTATGAAGCCCAACTTTCCTTACGCCCCTTTCAAAGCAGACAGGATAAAAGGGATGGACCTTCTGGCCGATTATCTATGGCCGGACGATTCTAAAGGCGCAATAGTCCCTTCAACGACTCCAATGACTCCACTCCAGCATCGAGATGAACATACCGCGAACCCTCCTGACAGAACGACCCCGTCGCTTCCCGCAGAATTTATGCTTTTTCTTGGCGACTTCGTTTACGCAGATGTTCCGTACTACTTTGGTGACAATCTAGACGCATATCGGAGGCTATACAGGAGGAATTACCAAAGCCCCAGTTTTAGAAGGGTATACGAGCGGTTGCGTAGGTTGCAAGTCTTCACATTCTAGCTCCTTCTCATTCCAAACCTAGCGATACTCTTCACGTACGATGACCATGAGTTCGTCAACAACTATGCGGGCTCTTCCCGCGACCATGGCCCATATCTGAATGGATCGCGAGCATTCCTGGAGTACAACGCGCAAACGAACTTTGATTCTCCAGATGAAAATCAGTTCTACTACGAATTTTCCTACGGCGCTGACGCTGCGTTCTTCGTCCTGGACACTCGCAGGCATCGTTCTACATTTGAAGTAGAGCCTGCGGATCGTAGTATGCTCGGCGCAACCCAACTAGCGACTTTCTTAAGGTGGCTATCCAAGGTTCGTCCAGAACTGACAACGAATTTATCTACTTTACTCATCATGACCCAGGTGAATTCCACCTCGACGTTTAAGTTCGTTATCACTTCTGTTCCGTTCACTTCCTTGTGGACGCACGATGCAACAGTGGATTCTTGGGCTGCGTACGCGGCAGAAAAGAGTTCTATTTTTGATGCCATCGCGACCGTTCCAAACGTTATAATCCTTTCGGGCGATCGTCACGAGTTTGCACTGGTTGAATTTAACCATTTCAGTTCAACCGGTCACCGCGTACTCGAAATTTCCACAAGTCCACTAAGCATGTGCGTTAACATGACGTACATCCTAGATCCACTATAACGCTGATTCTTTATTGCTTAGGTTTTATATTCCGTTCGTAAGGACACTTTTGCCTGCCAGCACAGGAACATTTTCCCAGAAATACGCGCATCCAGCCGTTCACGAAGACGGGAATGAGGTGGTGACAGAATTTGTTGAACAAATTCCACATGAGAGGGTCCTGAAGTACCTGCCTATCGGGAATTACAAATGGTGTGTTTCTTTACCACTCCCCCAAGAGTGGCTCACTTATTCCATGACCGTGCCTGAAGGTCTGTTATTGAGGTGGATACCTCCAACCCTGGATCTCCTACTGCTCGCCTAGAAGTGGTTATTGACGGGAAGATAAGCTACCGTCACACAATTGAGGGATCTTCTATCCCACGATCGACGCCGACGGAACTTGGGACCCTTGTTCCCGCACTTAGAGACATGTTATCGAAGATAGGTATCAACCCTAACACGTGGTTCTAAACAATGTCTATGCAGCATCTGTATGCGTCTCGTTGGAAATATCGCTCGAGAATAACCTTTGAATGTATGTATAATGTTGCATTTCTGATTCGGTGACGCTCGGTTTGAGTTGAGAAAGCGCCAGGTCAAAATCATCCTGGGTCACGAGGACTTGTACATCTCGTTCAAGTGCCATCTCCGAGAGGTAGTAATGCGGAGTGATTGGATACGGGTGATTACTGGATTGCGCCTGGTTCAAAAGGGCTGCATTATGGCTCAGAAAGATGGAGGGTGTGAAAAGCGGAATAAACTTGCTTATTTTTTCCTCAACCTGTTCTGCTTGCCGAGACATTGCCATAAGCATCGCATCCGAACAGAGAGCATAGAAGTCTGCTCCAGTAAAATGGAACGGGCACTTGAAGACAACATCGGGCAATGACAGCGCTGGATGGAGGCGAAATTTTCGCGTCAAAGCACGCACGACATTCAGCTGAGCTTCGTTTGAATCCGGAACACCGAGATAGAGCATTCGGTCGAATCTGTAGCCGTGTGATTCCTTGGGTGTTACTCGGTTTGATGTGTGGTGGGCTTACCTTCCAGGTCGAAGAAGTGCTGGATCAAGTAGGTCGGGTCGGTTTGTTGCACCAATGACGAAAACGTCTGTGTGTTCGGTTCCCGCAGACATTCCATCCAACTCGGAGAGTAGTTGACTGACGATGCGGTCCATAACCCCACCAGAATCTCCATGATTCCCGCGTTTAGGGGCGACGGAGTCCAATTCGTCAAAAAAAATTACACAGGGTCTCGCTGCTCTTGCACGCTGGAAAACTCTACGCACATTTGCCTCAGATTCACCAATATACATATTCAGGAGTTCTGGCCCCTTCACAGACAAAAAATTCAGGGAGCAGGATGTCGCAACCGCCTTTGCGAGGAGGGTCTTGCCCGTTCCCGGAGGGCCATAGAGGAGAATGCCTAGACATAATAAAGTAAAAGATAAGGTATGCAGTGAAATAGTCATACCTGATCTTTTCTTCAGACCATCCGCAAAAAGTTCAGGACACTCCAGGGGGAGTTGTATCGTATCCAGGATATCAGACTTGACGGACATGAGTCCCCCCACGTCATCCCAGGTAACATTCGGAATTTTTGGCGCGCCAATAGCTTCTGCATAAGAAAGCCTAGCACCGTCTAATGCTGAGGTCAGATCCTCATCACTGAGGGGAACGTGTCCACCGATTATGCCGTGGGAATTCAATGGTGTTGGATACGTCCGTGCCGAATCCAGCGACCGTTGAACTCGAAGTGTTCGCTCTAAGGACCTGGAAGTTGCCTTCTGTACCAGACTACCGACGTCGGATGCTAATTGTCCCGCGGTATGGATCGCAAGTCTCGACACATCGACATCCGAAGTGAGGAGTTTATCGTCCAAGCTTTCTCTCCAGATCTGGGAACGTAGAAGCTCATCCGGGGACTGTGTTTTAGATGAGAACTGAATAGTGAGGCAGGTACAATAACCCACCTCGACGCTGATCTCGTGCTTAAGACAGCCAAGAAGACCTGGAGAGCATTCCTGAGTGTTGCTGGTGGTTCCAACGACTACCAACGGGTACCCCGTGAGTCTCCAGGACTGTAGTAGTCCATCAAGACACTCCTGCAGAACGTGCACAATCCGTGGTTCTTAAGGGAGTTAAGATATCAGTTTATCGACGCATGGCTGGCTGTCCTTGCACCTTGTGTGGGGTCTGGTGGCTGCATGGTGTGCATGAGGGCTTCGAGATGCCGAAGTAAAAGGATGCAGGGGGAAAATTCTGTAGCCCGAGAGAACACGCCTTTCAAGGAATTTTCGGTGCGGGTGCTATTTTCTTGCAGCAGGGTGTAGCAGTCCACCTAATAGAATAACATTTGAGCTCAATGAATTGGAGGAGTACTCAAGCCCAACCTCGAATAAATGAGTCCCCAACATATTTGCAATTGATTTTGCTATTGTAGATTTGCCAACCCCCCTGGGGCCTGTAAGCAACACGGAGGCAGCGAGGTCGTAAGACGGAGCCGAATTCATCATTGCAACTTGAAAGATTCGGTATAGTTTCCGGTAACTATCGCCTTCAATGCTACTAAGGTGATGCGGAATCTGGGGATGGGTTCCTGAACATTCTTAGATGAGATGGCTTCGAGGACACTGGAAAAGCTTACCGATATCCCAACAACTGGGTATCCTGGATTGTTCAATGCCAGCCTGAAGTATTCGAGTAATTTGACAGTCCACCCAGCACCCAAGCTCTCCGGTAGACGCGCCAGCGTATGTGTCAGGGGTAGGGCCTTGGTGCGCTGGGACGATGTCGTACTCGATATTGGTGACAAGGAAAAACATATTTTGCTCAGGACCAAATCCGATGGGGTGTTCTCTGTGAGTGTGTAAGTCTCAGCCACAGACTCTCCTGAAAGTCCTTACAAGTTACCATCGGAGACGTGCGGAATGTCGCTAAGGGCAGTAGTGATGTGGATTGTGAGTGGATCAATTTCGGTGGGGATAACCAACACGTCACCACGTTTGACAAGTCGTAAAGATGCCCGAAAGTACTTTTGCAGGCCACTGAGAAGTGAGGATCCATAGGGATTGGTTGAACCCGGAGGGGACATTATTTGGGCAACGGTGACAGAACGTGCCGTAGGAAGCGGTGGTGGGAGGGGTCCGAACGAACTGGCGATTATAGAAACGGAGCGAACATCGGATCCGAGGGGGGCGGCACTTAAATTATACGAGAGAGCAGGATTACAAACAACCCCTCCCCTGCGAAGATCGGACGTTGTCCACACCTGCGACGGGTAATGAGACATAACACTTGGGGAGAAAAATCTGACAGGCAGTTACTTTGACCAATCGTCGCGCTTGCGTGTCTGCCGCACAGAGGATAGCCTCCAAAATGATGAGTCTGTAGTCCACCCTTTTTAGTACTGACTTACCCAGTCCCCGCTGATCAGCCCAACTTTGCTGAGATCTGAAGGCTTCAGAAGTATTGTGTAGTCGTTCGACGGGTATACCCTGCTGCGGGTGCCATCGAAAAGCGTGAATACGTGCTTGTGTGACGCCGGGATCGAGTCTAAACAAAGCATTTGTATAAGTTGGAGTAAGGGGGTTGAAGTGCGGCACACAACCAATTGAGGGGAGGACCGAATTCGCCATAAAATTCTGGTCAATTTCTATGTATTCCTCGTCTTCGTGAGCCGCTTCTACCTTCCCCGAGATACGTCGGCCGACGCGGGTATCATGGTAGAGGGAAACTGAGATCTCTGTGATATTGGAGAGCGCGTACCCTTGCTCAACAGGCTCCGAGAATATCACAGTGTACTCATGAAAAACACCCTTGACGTCTGAGTCGTAATGCGGTGACATTAGGCGATAGGTAAAGCCGTTGCGCAGAATGGGCTTTTTTGAACACAACCATGCTCTGAACAAGGTAGGATCTCTTGAGGCAAATTCGTATCCCTTGCCAGTCCGAGCAGAAAGAACCACCTTCGTTAGGGGCAGAAGGGAAACAGGAGAGATTTGACATGTGACGTTTACGAGCGATGACCGTTCAAGATGTTGCAATGGTGAGGTAGGGAGACGCAAGGTACATCCATGCTACAATATTGGACTAAATCACACAATAAAAGTTCGAGCGGAAGTGTTTCTTTTCTTACCCTATTGTCGTGGGGCGCTACCCAGCAGGTAAGGCCATCGGGCGGGAATGCAGGGTGCGCAGGGTCTGGAGTAATGCCGACTGCGAGATCCGACAGTGGCCCGGGAAATAGTCTCTTCAGGTCCTCTGAGCCGACGTTGACATGGTCGAAGAAGAGGGGATTGGGCTCGTTGTCATCGACAATCTCGACAGAAACTTTAGCTGTGATCGAGGGGTAGTGGTAGAAGAAATCCATGCGAAAAGAGCGCTGATCCCCCGATCATCAAAATAATCCTCCCTCAACCAATCTCAAATGAACCGTGGCAACGCAAGGGGTGGGAGGGGCCACCGAGGCAGTACGTTTAATACTGGACATATGATATGGTGTGATCACTAACTCTTCCACAGCAAGGGGCACAGGACCTCCAGGCCGGGGTGGATTTGCAGCCAGAGATGCAGGACCACCGGAGGTTGTTCTAGGTCATTCTAGATTTCCCAGCCGCTACGTCTCCGTATCTTATACACCGTTTAGAGATGGGAACATTCGTTCACGCAGTGGAGGGTGAAATGCTCTGCTCCTCCGTCAACCCGGATAAGGTCCCGTGGTTCAATGCTCCGATCTACCTTCAAAACAAGTCTGTGATAGGAAAGGTCGATGAAATCCTCGGGCCTATCAACGAGATGCTTTTCTCAGTGAAAATGAACGAAGGAATGGTTGCTGGGAGTTTCAAGACAGGTGACAAGGTCTACATTGCCGGGGACAAACTCTTTTCAATTGACCGTTTTCTGCCCAAGGCAAAGGTTGTGGGGGGTAAGTGTTGATTTTCCTCATCATTTTCGGCGGCTAACAAGTCTATAGGTGTAACAAGTATGGTTTCTACTTGATAGTTGTGTTGATGAACTCATTGTTTTGCATCAGAAAGAGCGCGTGGTGGTCGGGAAGGGCCTAGGACGAGGGGAACATCCACGCGCGGTAGGTTCCATCCTGGAGCCAGCTTCCGAGGCCGAGGTGGAGACCGAGGGAGAGGGTTTGGGAGAGGGTTTTTTGCACGTGGTGGTAGAGGTGGACGCGGTGGTAGATCTGGATTCAGGGGTGCATAGCTGGACTCACAATCGCGCAAAATCTAAAGTACATTTCCCTGATGGAGTTGTCGACGCGCTTCGATAGAATCGCGGCACGTTCCGACCGCTTCCAAGCGGTTCCAAGCGGTTCCAAGCGGTTCCATAAAATTAAAAAGCGTCGTTCACAGAAGTGCTTCCGTTGTAAGATTCAGCTGATGGAAGCAAATCGATATGCTCCGAAGTAAGACCTTGCCTCCTGCACTGCCAGTGCCACAGAGGTCATAGTGCAGGACTCGAATATTGTTATATTGTTATTTCCATTCGTTTCGCAGTTCAAGGCATGTAGGTAAGATAGGGCTCAATAAGATCCGACCAATCCCACATGGTAGCCGCCATGCAAAAGCATGACAAAAGAGTGACGAAAAACCCTCAAAAACCCTCAAAAAATCAAAAACTCCTTCATACAGCACTCCTGAAGGTTTCCTCCAGCCAGATTCTTAGTAATTGTATTACACACCGGGATTTTGAGTTCCTGAGGTAGCCGAGTGAGGAGGTATATAAGAAAAAGAAATGGACAAAAATGTGCAATAACTTAAGACTAGAAGAGTATGGGTTGATGAAGCCTTGCTCACTTATCAGCGACATGGATCCTAGGTCACCCCATTGAAGGGCACCAGAGGAAATCATGTGTGTGTGTGTGTGTGTGAATTCTATTAT
>Ga0307512_10005533_pt1 | contig 13154 bp, 12 predicted proteins | sample 14_EM_MG_FD_200267 | JGI IMG/M metagenome (GOLD analysis project Ga0307512, IMG submission 200267) | Populus trichocarpa ectomycorrhiza microbial communities from riparian zone in the Pacific Northwest, United States - 14_EM | ecosystem: Host-associated > Plants > Roots > Unclassified | place... | reverse complement strand
TTGGGTAGTCCACTTACAAAATGCAAGTTCAATCGTTAGCACTTCATCCCACATAATCCAGTCCTAGAGTCGTTCACCGCCTAAGACCACAACAAGCACAAATTCGAGTAGGTGACGAACCCTCACTCCCATGGCCAGCCCTGTGGCGATCTGATACAGTAAACTGTTATCATATACAGTCACTCTAGGTAGACTCAACCTGTCTTGCGATTGGGGAGAACCGTGTACTAGACTATGTTACGGAGAGAAGAGAGAAGGAGAAAGACTGGAGATATAGACAGAGAATTGTCAGGTATATCTTGAGGTATGCCGGTGCCACCCTTTGGCACCATTGCCACTTGCCACCCTCGCCACCGGATATTTCACACCGTCGGAAATCGGCGCTGCAGATCCGGAGCCTGAATGCCAATTGCTGTTTGTGTCACTTGGGATACCATGAATTTGTTTACAAAGAAAATACTCACAGCTAAAAAAACACTTTTTATCTCAGGTACCGTATCCCTATCACTAGCACATCGCACTCCCCTGTATTCAATATTTACATTGGGACGATAGCACATTCACGTGATATCCTAGAAAATTGAGAGAGTTAGAGTTAAGAGACGTATCACGGATTTCACAGCAGCACCAATCAGTCGACATACGCTTCCAGATGGGTTTATAATTAGTTCACCAAATTGGCAGTTCGCACCTGTCCAGATAGATTCCGCACCAGTGCGCAAAAATTGTGCACTAGTCCAATCGAAGTGCAATATTTGAGTGGACTGGGCTGGTTGGACTGGACTCAAACGGTTCCAGTCTGGACTGTTCCGCACCTAGACCGCTAGCAACACTGCACTGTGTAGTGTACATTTATCGAAATAGAAGGCGTCGCAGTCAGGACAAACCAGAAAATGCTGACAGCACGATGCATAGTTATCACAAGACTGCAAAACCGCGGAATAAGGATATTGATAACCACTCCAAATTCCAAACAGCACGATGGTAGACCTGATCGCAAAACTAGCCGCGTCGACATTTCGTAATAGATCTATTCATTTAGAGCGAGTTTCTACAGTTTATACCATACAGCTCATTGATTGATGAGATGGATGTAAGCAATGCCCAACTTGTTGGTGCATTACTAGTGCAATAGGAAGGTGCTGGGTAAGGCTAGGTTTTCACAGCCTACTGCAAAAAGCCGGATGAAATTGGAGATCAAACTGTACTAAATATTCTGTACCTATAATTATCTGCTTACCCATCTGGCAGCTACCCCATATATATATGCTCTGTTTCTGCTTCAGACTCCGCCGCGCCCAAATCACCCCCTCAATCCTGTCTACCTCTCTCATTCATGGCTCCGCAATGTGAGAGATCTACTAGGTTCTGTTGCATAATCGTCTTTTAGCTAATTTTCAGTAACAGATCCGAATATATCACAAGTTATATCAATTCTAGTCTCTCAGCGCAATCAAGAGCTGATCACTCCGGGGTAGCTGCGCAACAACAGTCGACAGGTTGGGCCTCTTTCGAGGTCGCCCAAGTTGTACTTGCTTTTTGAGCACTATCAGTTGCGATTTTGACTCTGGTATTGAGATACTACGATCATATTAAAATGTTTTTATTCAATGGGAGGGCACGTGTTATTTTGCTCTCAATTATTCCCATCAACTGACATCTAACGTAGCTATATGAGGATGCAGCAACACTGGTTCGTGGGTTGATACCTGCAGCGAGATATGTCTACGGCAGCTTCGTTGATTACCTCTAAGTATTCTGGAGATATTTGAGGACATAGAAAGAGACTATGTACTGCTTTTGCGTGGCCGGTTGGGGTATAAGGGCTGTTTTTCAATCACGAGATACGACGGGACGAGGGATTAGATGAAATGATACAACTAGATCGGTTTATGTTAGATATGGGAGTACGAGGGCAGTGGTTTCGACTCACTTGATGCAAGATATTGAGAAATTTAGTCAGAATGGAAAACTTCACCGAATTTCAATGCTCCACATTTACCCAACATCCAGGCTTTTTGCGAATCAAAGTCCTATCCAGGCATCCCAATAGTCCGTCCCGTCCGTCCAAAACCTTGCCCGAGACCGGACTAAAGTTTTCCGGGCTCAAGATTTCAGGACTGGACGGACCAGGGCGCTCCATAACAAGACTACAGGACTGCGGGACCCTACAGTCCATTGAGTGGCCCCCACTCAGAAATTGATATCCGATTTAGTGAAGCTTAGAATCCCCGATTCGGTACAAGTTCACCTCGGCTGAAGATTTCTTCCGAGATACGGTGTCCCGGAACTCTCATTCCCGAGCAGGATGAAGCATATCTGACCCTGGTTAAGACTACAGTCATCTGTACCGGGCCCTGGTCCTGGAGATTTCTACCCGGGACGGACTAGTCCTTCCGTACTCATGCCCTAGACGGGACGACGATGTCGGGCCCCGAAAGACTGTAGTCCGGACGGACGGTTGGGAACCCTGGTTCTATCAACGTTTAGGTGCTGGTATACCTAACTCCGCCTATGTATATTAAAGTGCCAGTTTTAAGAAAAACCTCTTAAGAATGAGGCGTTTTTTCGTTCAATCATCTCCGCCCATCTAAGCGTAATGCAACCTGCACGTAGTTCCGCTCCACCAAAAAATGACAGGTCGCCCCACTGCGTATGTCGTATATTATAGTAATTGTATAGCAACCATCCTAAGAGCGAAATAAGTTCACGGCTCTCGAATGCTGGAAAAAAAGTCCCAGAAATACCCGGGCATTTATACGCAAGGTAAACATCTGCAACCCAAACGGCCGAAGTAACCGCTCGTGGGAACACTTCTAAAGATTAGGACAAGACATACTATAAGTAACGTGAATCTGTGTTGAGCACGAAATAAGTCAGATTACAGCTGTAAATACAAAAAACAGTGCGAAGACCCCCTCAGCAATCAGATTTCCTAGCGATTACATATTCACACCCTTCTTCAGCCCAACCATTAAACAAAACCATCGAAAGTGCGGAGAACAACATTCCTTGCAGGGAGCAGCATGTGAAGGTGCAACCACACAATCCCTGTAACTCATATTTGCCATGACTTGTAAGCATAGCTGAAAAAGGACGCTGTCTGTGGCCACCAATCTGACGGTCAAGAAGATACCAACGCGTGGTACTACTGAGAAGGGAAAACGGACAATAACAAAACTGTTCAGAACCAAGGATCAGAGATCTTAGCGATTGAACACGCTAACTCAGCAGATGCAGAATGCATACTTCGAACAGCAGAATTTCTGATTCGTCACGAGAAATGTTTCCATAATCATCCTACAGTAGTGAGAAACAATTTGATGTATGGTGTTAATTTTATCAGCATTTTTCACTATTGATAACCAAATCTGATGTATTGCGGCTCAAAAAATATTGCGGCTCCAAAACCATTGCGGCTCAAAAGCGTCGTAAGAAAAATTGCAGACAAGGCATTGTATTCTAGACAAAACGGTCGAAAAGCGATCCCCCGACCGCCCATGAACCTATCATGACAATTCAACCACCGTTTTCACAAGAAGCAAGTTTGCATCCATGTACCACTTTTTCTGAGGATACTGCTACTCAAACACTAAATCGTTGCTATGGACATTTGCCTCGTTTGTTTTACAGCTGATGGATCCTTATGGGTATGTCTTGCTGTCACGCAGAGTCAATTCAAATACCAATTATATCCCCGAAATCCCGCCTCGTCCTCGTGGGTTGTATGAATTACGAAGACAGAGAAACTGGGAATCATCAGTCGATTGTGGCGTAGCTGAGTGCGGTAAGTGTATCCTATACACGCTCAGTTTCTGCAAAGATTTAGGACCGCCAATCAAAAGCCTTGCCATCCGGCAATCACTAACCCGAAAACCCATCCGATAACTAATCCGCCGAAAACAAGCGTAGTACTTCAAGGTATATCTAGCATCCGCAGTACTCAATTACCCATTGGTGTTTCAGATATTGATTTCGCCTGCCTGAATAACAACACGCTGCTTAAGCCTGAAATTTTCAGATTTTGTTGCACATGACCGTTGCGCACAAGATGGAATTGATCCTGATGTTAAGTGACGAGGCGATTCAAGAGAGCATCACATTCACCAACACATCAAATTGGATCCTACACTCACATCTGCAATTCGCAATTGCTAGGAACGTATGGTTTACGGGTGGATCCAGCAGATGATAGTACTGAACATTGATGAAAACTATGAAACCTAGGGTATGACTACTCGACGGTGCGGAGAAAATACATAACCTAACGCATGTTCTTGAACGGGAAATAAATGCGTACATACGTATTTGCCTCCTGAATTTATCCATGCCTTGGCTCAACATATTCGTACTATCGGATGCATATGGGTAAAACGTACTCTAGATTTATGCATTATCAAAATGCGGCGTCCGTTTTACATCTATCTGGCGTACTGAGAAGTGGGGTCATACCGTCCATAAGAGTATATGGGTTGGGAAATGACTTGCAAAGGGTTGAAATTTAGAGATAATAGTGTATTGTGGTGTCGTCACACCAATGACCCGAGCGGAAGATGCAGTGATGAGGAAAGATAAGACGTAATTAGATTAGATAGATAACTTTAGATAGGGTTCGGCTAGATCCGAGTAGATTGGATTGTACTAGTACATCTCTCCACGCCTTATGATACATCGGGTAGGGCTGAAGCCACGTTGTCTATTATCGATGCCGGTAGCCGATTCCATACAATTCTTTTTTTTATCCCAGAGATAAATTCGGTAGCGACCCAATAATTTAGTCCGTAGAACAATAATTTTGGAATTAGGTGTGATTATATTCTAGTTGATTCAAGCCAACTAGCCCCACCTAGATCGCTAAATGAGATTAACGAGCAAATCATTTTAGTAGTTACGTACTTACATGTGGTGTCTAATTATAACAATCATAAGAAAACTCATGTTCACATTTACATTCGAAGTCAAGGATATTTTGTTGTTGATAAGTTGTCGAAACAAGTACAGCTAGCCTAAAAATTACGATGAATTACGGAACTGAATTCCTGGACGCTGTGTATGCCGACCTTCTTTCTCGACCTTCCAGACTATATAAATTTATTCGACTAGTGACGACAAAAATATTTTCTCAAAGTCACCACGCATGTGAAAGAGACAGTACACCAGTTCAAGAAATATCGGCCATAACCAACACCGGATAGAGTAGTCGCGCGAGTTGTACCATATAACATTCGTTCTTTATCATTATGAATTCTCGGAAATCGAAAAATCATTCGGAACTTGAACCTTCAGTAAGAATTGGCGTAGCCACAGAATCTGTGCAGAGGTTCCTCGCATGGCAAATCTGCTGTCTAAAAGCGTCAGTAGAGAGGAGAGTTATCCGTTGGTAACGCTGATGGACCCGAGGATGGGGCTTACTCACCATCACTCGGTTCATACAAACGTCCTCAGCTAGTTCGAAAGTGTCACTCCAGTCTGCGAATGAACCAAAGTCCACAATGACATCATGTTTCTACCGTCTGAGACCGTATTTCTCGCCATTGAAATGTTTTACAGAGACATTCAACTCCAACCTTTCAATGGGTCATTGAAAGCAATCTGAACCCTCGTTTCCCCGTATATAAACCTTCTTGTTTCCCCCCTCTCCCATATTCTCACCATCCACTCCAACCCAGCCTCTATTCCCAGCCATACCCACCACATTCTAACTTCACAAAGTCCACATCTTCCATAACCTCTTCCAAACACCGACTCTACATTCCCCAGTAAGCACCATGACTTGGTATTGTCCGGCGTGTAGTTGCACGAACCCGGATACACGTGCTTACTGCACGAGGTGCCAGCGTTCGAGACCTCGCAAACGTTTGTCACCCGTCTCAGTCCCGAATGGTGATTAACAGTGTGTAGCATCTGAACACCCTGCTAATTGCAAGTCCGATGCCGCTGAGCTATACGCTACCGTTGTCGAGACGTCCAGTGAGGAGGTAAGTTCTTGTGTTCTGGAAGACTTGGACATGATGGTGTCGTTGACATGGTGAAGGTTTAAATCTCGCTTGCACTGGGTGGGATAGCTGCTAAAGCTAGGCTCGAAAGCTCCTACAACAAGGCAGCTGCATACTGGGACATCAGCGCTTCCTGCGGTGCTGTGGGCAGTTTTTTTTTCAATTTTGTTTGGGTTTCCTGCGGTTCTTTACCATGCTTGTTTGTACTATTCTGTTTGTTTGAGCTGACTGTACACTGTGACTGCTATGTGGTATTGTGTTGCTAAATCTTAAGTTACCTGGTGAACGGTTGTAGTATTGTGCTGGACTCCTTTGACATTGCTTATGCGTTGCGTGAGATTCTTGCTCGAAATGTATGATCCTCGCGGAATTAACTACTCGCACATATTCTCACATGGTTTTGTGCACATCCGACCGTTGCACATATAGCGACAACCTTCCCTCTATGACTGCGGTGTGCGTCTCTATAGTCGATCAATGCGAGTCATTTTTACAAACCGCTCTCTCTATAGGTTATGAGCGCGGGAGTGCCAGATACTCGAATGGTATGTGGCATACGAGGCAAACTATACTGATTCGGAGGTTTCTAGTTTTCTCATTGATTAGCCCAGGCCTCTATCCGTCCTTTTACATACACTTATAAAATCTAGACAAATGACATCCTTTCCGTGAAACTATCACCACCGACAAGTGCATTTGGGCCAGTAAACTGTGTAATCTAACCGGATCCATACTTATTAACAGCATACTCTTATCATTGCTGCTAATATATGCCCCACTTGAAGATTCCTCCTACGATATTGTTGCTAAAGTAGAAAGCACGTTAGTATTAGTATTATTAATAAAGGATTAAAAAACTTGCATCTTGTACAGTACCTAAAGTTAGCTTTGGAACAGAGAGTGTAACAGCTGAAGACAGAGCGGAAAGCGACAAGGGAGCAGTGGTCTGCTAGCAGGAACGTAGGGACCAGTACATAGTTCACACTGCAACACGAAATTAATAAGTAGCCACTAATTAGAAGTTACAACTACCAAATGTGTCGATTTCGTTGTAAGGATTTTAGGACGGAGAAATTCCCGAGTGAGGATTCATGTAGGAGCCGTTCATGGAAATGGCGCGGAATGATACAGCAGCACCCAACATTACCTAAAAGTGCGGAATAAGAGCAAGTCGATCCCTGCGTCGCAACAGTGGAAATACTCGAGTGACTGTGTAAGTGGAAATACTTGAGTGACTGTGTAATCATTCAAAATCACTCGACACTAACACGGTACAGTATGTTATTTTGGATGCTGGAATGACTTGTTGATTGACTGATCTCCTCGAGGCCAGAAGGCCCGTATATATACAGACTTGCTTCCCATACCTATATCCGCTTGCATATTCGTTTGCACTGATATGAGCCACTCTCCTGATACAGACGGAACACCAACTGCTTAAGAGCCAGTAAACGGGCCTGAGACTGTATAGGAGCTGAGGCTCACGGTGCAGGTACTCATGCAACACAATATTGCATGTGTGAACATAATCTTCTTCACATAAATGCGTCCCCAGTAATGTAAATAACTAGGCTGGACTTGTATTGTTGGCTATGGGGCATTTTAGCTGCGGGCTTTGAGCCCTAGATGATAGATTAGCAAGCCGTAACTTTGGCATGAACACTTCATTACTACACAAAGCCCCATTTAGCGTCTTCCGAAGGTGCCTTGCACTTCTGATAATACAAGTGCCATACCCAGGTATGTACCAGAGAATCGTGTCGTGAGTTTTACCTTGGGAAATCTAAAATACTCATATACGTATAACGCAACAATATCAGAATTCTCCAGATTCTAAAATTGAACGATTGAGTTCTGAATGTAAATTCTCTTATCTTTCATCATTGATTATTCACAGTAACTCAATGTTCCCTTGTAAATGTCTAAACTCAAATAGAAAACCCGTTCAACTCCAATACCCAATATATCCGCCACCCTATTTTTCCCACATTTTCTTCTCAGTCTCACCATCGCCTACATCCTCAACCATATGCCCCAGCATTCACAGCTCAAATCGTCTATATCTTTCCAGATATCAACATTACTGTACAACTTCTGCATCTTTCCAATTATCACTCCGACCGCACACTTTCTGCATTTATATCAATTGAACTACCCTGATACTGCGCTCTTGTGATACGACAAAACCGGGCTCCCGAGTTCGTTTCGCTCAGTGTCAGCAGCCTACGTCCGTAAGCGGATAGCAGAAGCTAGAACCAATGAAGCATCCGGTCAGCTTCACGTCCAAAGCGGCCTGACACCCAGTCACAGGCGTCCGAACGCTCCGGGCAAACAGGCGTTCCTATAGGCTCGGTAGTGCGGAGTAGTTTCAAGCCCCAAACCCAGTCCTGATCCGTCTAGGTGATATTAGCTTGTATTCTTATATTCTAACTTATACAAAGCCGAATAATCCAGAGCACCCTGCTTTGACAATAAACTACCAAAAATTCCACTTGTGTTCATATAGAGTACTCGCCGAATTTTAAAGTCTCCGGACACCACGGCAAGGAGTAGATGATTCCGATAAGATTATGTCTTATGCGATAGTCCAACTTTGTCGTGTAGTTGTTACCAAACCTCTAGTGTGTCACCAAGGGCACGTATATGGAGTATCCGGAAACTTGAAATCCGACGAGAAGTTTGTATCAGTCACCTACGATCACTCAAGACTGCAATGTCGAGTGTGTTGAAATGTACTGATTGCTAGAAGCTTGTATTCCAAAGTACAGGTACATTCGTGATCTTATATACGGCATTCAGAGTATGCCTTGTACGCATGCATGCGCACTCAGCTGGCATCTCCAGCTGAGTCTGGAACGACCATCATCTTAAGGAGATTATGCATCAGCCCAGCTGAAGCCCATAAGCCGTATCTCAGGGAGGTAGACCATATATGCAACAGAGTGGGTGTTGCATGTGTACCTGCATCGTGAGCCTCAGGTCCGTTTGATATGCAGTTAGTGTATGAGGATATGCCTCTGGAGAGCGGCTCATATCAGTGCAACCGGATATGCAAACGGATATTGATATAGATACGGATCTGGGGATCAAGTCTGTATATATAGGGGCCTTCGGCCCTCGAGATCAGTCAATCAACAAGTCTTTCTAGAATCCAAGGTAACAGTGGGTATTCAGTGCAAACAAATATGCCCTACCTTCTTAGTCTATGATTAAGCTAAAATCGTAGTCTCGGTCCGGGAAGCGCTTCGCCCGGACAGGACAGACTTTTGGGAAGCATGAGGAATGTGCAGGATTTTCAGCACATATCACTAGCTTTTTAAAAGACATAGATTCCATCTATAATTGGTCTCATCGGAGCATCATATTATTTGGGGTTCTGTATGGTGTTTCTGCTTTTACAGAGGCCTGTTTTGACGTCTTCCGGGGGGTTTTGTGTTCTATAGGTGACAATTTTCATTTCATGCTGCGGTCACTTTTGCGACAGTGTCACGGCATTCCTGTGGGTTGATGGCTTCAGTTCCGTGAACGCTTGTCGTGACTACTGTACCTGTCATCGAAGAAAGTACGTCAGCTGTCAAGAGAGTGTACTATAAAGTTTTAATTGCATTTTTAGTCGATTCTTAAGCATTTGAGGTCAGAAAAATATGTTAGCTCGATAAAGTATAATTTACTTAGTGACGGGTACAGTATCGGTACAATTTTGATAGCGGCGTTGCACGGGATGTTAGGGCGAAGATAAACTTTTCTTGTGTACGCTTGCAGAGATCAAGTTTTCGCTTATCGTGTGTAACTAACGCTAAACTAGTGCGATCTTCCTTTTATCCGTGCGTGCCTGAAACTAGTAAAATTACTTCTCTACCATCTTTGACCACCTGACTTTAGCATCGTTTCGCTTGTGTTGCGTGTGCTAGATTATGTATTTGAGGGCTGGGCTACGGTAGTTGTGAGTTATAGATACTTTGTCCGCTATCGCCGGAAGCCTGAGAACCACAAATTTAAACTTGCGATATAACGATACCCGCAGCTTCCACAGTATGATACCCGGGGTGAAAATATTGATAGTAGACACGATTTACGTCACTGATCGAAGGGTTTAGCCCTAGACCTCCCACGGCAGCATATTCACTAGTTTCTCTTTACTTTTGTACAATAGACCAATCACGGTACATCTACTTACGACAATACGAGTGAATACGCGTCTCAACAAACATCAGCCACAGCTGTACAGAGGGCGAGCGTCTCAATCAGACACGTTTTCTCTAAGACCCATCCAGACATTTATTACAATTAGGTGCCTATCAACTACTTTGCACCATGAATCGCACGGGTAAATTCAATTAATCTAATCATCTGCAAAATCTTCTAATGCTATATGAATATTTCTCCAAAGCTCTTTGGTGCCGTTTACTAATCCACGCTTACATTTCCTCAGCAGCACCCCGCTCCGCGCGTGATATTTGAACACTAGTACCAAGATAGCGACTTACACTGCGGAGCTGTAATGGCGGTCATCGCGGTACGCCTCCGTAACATAAGTCCTGACATCCGTCCAAGGCATTTGCCACAGTAAAGCACGGCTGTTTTCAATGAACCAGTATGAAATGTACACCGGGACCGCAAGTTCCGTCGAGGTATTGGCTGACAGGTATTGAGGATGGTGAAATGAGCAATGTTACAAAGCGTTAGTGCAAACTCCTTGCTCGGGATATGGGGTAGTCCCTAGCAACTCCTCACGAAGGAGCATTTGGAGTAGCATTGGTTCACCACTCGCTTCATCATTGCTTACCGATAAACGAATCCCGTTTTGTGCGGTACGTAGTCAAGAGGGGAGAGAAGGGTTATCGGCTTTGCCGTTCAATGATTGACAGCGGTAATGACTCCCCGCTCAACGTGCTTAATCTTACTCACATCCCTGGAGTGTCGATGGTTAGGCGAGGTTCATTTACCGAATTGGGTTCTAATCCGAGTTAAATCCAGTCATGCGCGCTCCAGTCCGGCCAGAAGTTCTGGACGGATGGTCCGGAAACGCGCCGCATAACTCACCAGCGAAGTACTACCCATGACACTTTTCGAAATATGCATAGAAATTGTCACGTATAATTCTCTTGCCATTAACTATTTCGCACTTACTTTCTCACGAGCATTGTAAAGATCATAGGCTGTCACTGTGATTAACCCATTAGTGTATCCCTTTGCCGGTAGCAGGCCCACGGAAGGGCCCACTTACGCGTGGGCTGCGCCTTGTCGCTTACCCCAGCACAGCCACCTACGTAAACCCCCCCCTAGAATATTATAAATTGAACGACAACTAGTAGAAGCTTCTATTTGTGAATTCTTGTGGCAGTGTGACAAGTTCTGTGGTGCTGAGTGGCATAGAAATAGTAATACTTTGGAGATTGTGAGAGTACCATCCTCCAGCCCAGCGGCAACCCCTTCCCACTTCCCATCTACCACACCACAACAACCATGAGCAGAGAAGCCCTAAGACCTCGGAATCTTAATGTCAACTACCTGCCCCCACTACTTATATCCTCATCTTCACTATCCTCACCAAAAAATGTAAAAAAACAAAGTGCCAAGCGCCACATCATGGACGATCACTCTCCGTCCAAAGTGCACCTCCTCCAGACCACCACCACCACCTACAGTGGTACAGCACTGACCTGTCACTATAGCTGATGTGTCTTCACCTACTACTGAAGCTCCACTAGCAATGCTCAACCTTGACGATAATTGTAGCGCCTCAGATGAAGCATATATTGAGCCAGCTCGATCGATCACAACTGATCACTCGGCCAAGCGGCATAAGAAAATGTTGCATATATGGTTTATCTCCCTGGCGTATGGCTTCAGTTGTATGATGCATAATCTCTCAAAGATGATGGTCATTCCAGACTCAGCTGGAGATGCCAGCTGAGTGCGCATGCATGCGTACGAGACATACAAGACATACTCCGAATACCTCATATATAAGTTCATGAACGTACCTGTACTTCAGAATATACAAGCTTCTCGCAATCAGTATTTCAACAGGTTATGAGCCCGGTTATCACTATTATCTAAAATCTCACGATCTTTCCTACGGTCTCCTTCACGATCTCCAAAAAGAGCCTCAAGAACCATAAACCTTGTCACCGTGGCAACAGCCGCATAAACAACAGTGAAACTCAACACCATTCCACGATCTCACGATGACTTCCTCCGAACCCACCTTCAACAAGACCAGGTGGGGCAACATCCCTAAGCTCACTCATGACAATTACGATGAATGGAAAGACGACATGATTCTCATCCTGTCAGGCATGAAAGTATATGCAATCGTCACCGGAGAGGATCCTGAACCGCAGCCACTTGACTTCGACCACGATGACAACCATCATGAGTGGAAGGCTAAGGAAGCCGAGGCTGCATCAATGATCAGACTTTCCTGTTCCCCCGAAGTACGGCGCATTGTCAAAGGTATACAAAATCCTCACCAAATGTGGAACACACTAGAAACGAGCCTGGACACCGCCGGATCTTATATCGTCAGACAGGACATCCTTCGCCAGTTCCGTGCATGCCGACCTAAGGAGGACGAACCACTTAAAACGTACTTCACCAAGCTCAGTAACTACTGCATACAACTGGACCATACCGAGGACGCAGTCACTGATCGAGATTTCCACACGCAAATATTCACATCACTGCCATCTCAGTATGCGATGATATTAATGGTCCTGAAACATGAAAAGCCTTTACCTACACCCAAAGAAGCCATGCATGACCTCCTAGAAGAAGAAACTCCAGCGAGCCTCACAAAAGAACTTGGAAATGCATCCACGGGGGCCGCCCTTTTCACTCAACGTGGCGGCTACCGAGGCCGTGGGCGTTGTGGACGTGGAGGACGCGGTGGGCGCGGTGGACACGGTGGAAGCAGTGGAACCAATGACAACCCCGAAAGTAAGTTCACCTATTGCAAAATTGACAGCCATACTACAGATGCATGCAGGAAGCGGAAACGGGCCCAGGAGGGAGAAAACAACGGAAGAAATGACGAGCGCATTTGCTTCCAGTGCAGGCTCCCAGGCCATGTCAAAGTCGATTGCGTCTCCTACAAACGTATAAAGGAGTGGTGGAAAGTGAAGAAAGCCACTGCTACAGCAGCCCTCGCTACGA
>Ga0307512_10005532_pt1 | contig 13158 bp, 10 predicted proteins | sample 14_EM_MG_FD_200267 | JGI IMG/M metagenome (GOLD analysis project Ga0307512, IMG submission 200267) | Populus trichocarpa ectomycorrhiza microbial communities from riparian zone in the Pacific Northwest, United States - 14_EM | ecosystem: Host-associated > Plants > Roots > Unclassified | place... | reverse complement strand
GATAGTGATCTGCCACCGGCCGGATCGGCCAACTCGGCACGATCGCGGCCAGCCAATAGTAGAGCCGGTCCGGGTTGTCGGTCAGCGCCGGCAGGGTCATATGGCTGATGAACGGCACGCCGTTCTCCGGCGTGAATCGTCCGGTCGCGTAGGGATAGCGAAATTCCGCGGGAGCGAGGACGTCGCGGGCAATAGCGTCCATGTAGGGCACGGGATCGGAGATCTGCCGCCAGAAATCCGGCCCGTCCAGATAGCCGGTCAGCCGGTCTTCAATAGAGACCAGGCCGAACAATTCACCGACGCTCAGGATATCGGGGTTCGCGCGCAGCAGGCGCGATAGCAGGGTCGAGCCGCAGCGTCCCGTGCTGACGACGAAAGCCAAGCTCATTCCGCGACCATCCGTCCCCCTGCCGCCACAAAGTGGCGGGCGCCCAACCTAGAAAACGGACGCTAGCCGACCCCGTCGGCGGGCAGCAGAGTCAAATGTCCCGGGCGATCAAAAGCGCCGGCTGGCGGTCAAGGTCGTAACATGCGGGACATGGATCGGCGGCCCACGATCTACGACGTCGCCCGGGTGGCCGGCGTGGCGGCTTCCACCGTGTCCCGGGCCTACGCGCGGCCGGGGCGGGTCAACGCCGAGACGGCCCAGCGGATCTTCCAGGCGGCCGAGCGGCTCGGCTATCGCTCCGGGCGCCCGGCCGGCCAGCGCCCCGGCGTGCGGGTGGTACAGGAGGCGATCGCGCTGGTCATCGCGGACGTCACCAACCCGTTCTACGGCGAGATCATCAAGGGCGGGTACGAGGCCGCGCGCGAGGCGGGCTACCTGCTGATTCTGTCGCACACCAACGAGTCGCCGGAGGTCGAGCGGCACACCATCGAGCGCGAGCTTGAGCAGGTGGACGGCATTGTGATCGCCAGTTCCCGGATGACCGACTCGGCGCTGCGGATGATCGCCAAGCAGAAGCCGGTGGTGCTGCTGAACCGGATCATCCCCGAGGCGAGCTGCGTGGTGAACGATAACGAGCGCGGGATTCGGCGGGCCGCGGAGCACCTCGGCGCGCTCGGCCACGAGCGGATCTTCTACGTCGCCGGGCCGGAGATCAGCTGGTCGGACGGGATCCGCTGGCGGGCGTTGCGTGAGGCGGCGGCCGAGTTGGAGCTGGACGTCCGGCGGATCGGTCCGAACGAGCCCACCATCCTCGCCGGGCTGAGTGCGGCGCGCCGGGTGGCCCGGGCCGGCGCCACGGCGGTGCTGGCCTACAACGACCAGCTCGCCATCGGCGTCATGAAGGGCCTGCGCAAGCTGGGCTACGTCGTCCCGGGTGACGTGAGCGTGGTGGGTTTCGACAACATCGTCTTTGACGACCTGGTCGAGCCAGGGCTGACCACCATCGCCTCGCCGCTCTACCGAATGGGCTTCACCGGCGTGCAGAATTGCATCGCGGTGACTCAGGGCGCCCGGCCCAGCGGTGCGCCGCTGGTACTGCCGGTCCGGCTAGTGATCCGGCAGTCGACCGCCCAGCGGCGCAGGTAGTCATCCGGCAATCGTGCGCCGGGCCCACTCGTACGAAATGCGGTGTGATTCTCGCTTTGAATCGACGCTCGGCTCGTCCACCTCGATCATGAAGTCCCCGTCGTAGCCGGCCGGCACGGCGGCCAGAACCGCGTCGAGGTCGACAACGCCGAGGCCCGGCTCCGCCCACAGCCGTTTCGTGTTCTGCACCTCGGGATAGCCCTTTCCGGCCCGGCTTTCCGGCGCCAGATAGTCGGCGAAGCAATCCTTGAGGTGAATGCCGCCGAGGCGGTCGGCGTAGCGGCGGATGAACGGTGCCGGATCGATGCCGGCCCACCGCAGATGCCCGGTGTCGGGGCCGAAACCGATGACGTCGGCGCCCAGGTCGTCGAGGAGGCGCACGATTTCGGCCTCGGTCTCGAAGACCCCGCCGACGTGCGAATGATGCAGCGGCCGCAGCCCCTCGGCCTGCAGAACCCGGCACACAGCCCCGCAATTGTCGATGGCCAGGGCCAGCCGGCCGGCGTCGAAACCGGCCCCGACGGCCGGCTCGGCCAGCCGGGCGGGCAACCCCATGGACGAGATCATCGTACGGTCGAGCCCGAGTGCCACCTGGGTGGCGGCGAACCGTTTGGCCCGCTCGATTTCCGCGGCCAGCTCGACGGTTTCGTCGAAACGTGAGTTGAAGAGGCTGAGCGACGGGGCCAGGCCGTAACCGGCGATCCACTTGGCATACTCTGCCGGGCTCATGCCGTCCGGCACGTCGGCCTTGACCGCGGTGAAGCCGATTTCCTGGAAGTCGCGGAAGGCTTCGTCGAACACTTCCCGCGTCTTGCCCGCGCTTTTCCAATACGGGATGGGGTTGGCGGCGATGCGGTTCATCAGAGGGTCACCGGCCGTCCGGTGCGGGCCGACTCGTACACCCCGTTGATGACGGCGATCGACTGCCGGTTTGTTTCCAGGCCGACGCGGAGGGTTTCGGTTCCGTCCAGGGCGCCGAGGAAGTTCAGGTATTGCAGCCGGTGCGCGTCGGACAGCTGCCCCGGGTCGCTGCCGGCGGTCGGCACAGCCCGCGCGGCGGTGACGCCCATCAGGCGCTCCGGCACGTCCGCGTCCGCCGCCGTGACCTGGAAGAACGCCAGCTGATCGTTGTCGATGACGGCCGAGCCGCGATCGCCGTGCACCTGCAGGCGGGCGCTGAGCCCCGGGTACGCGGCCGTGGTGGCGTGCAGGACGCCGAGCGCGCCGCTCTCGAAGCGCACCACGCCCACGGCGACGTCCTCCACCTCGATCCGTTCGTGCGCCAGCGTGCCGGTGTACGCGAACACCTCGATCGGCCGCCCCATGGCCGCGACCAGCAAGTCGACGGTGTGCACGCCCTGGTTCATCAGGGCGCCGCCGCCGTCGAGCTCCCAGGTGCCGCGCCAGTCCCCGGAGTCGTAGTAGACCTGCCCCCGCCACCAGTCGATCGAGGCGATGCCGGAGGTCAGCCGGCCCAACTCGCCGCGCTCGATGGCGGCGAGCGTGACCTCGGTGGCCTCGTCGAAGCGGTGCTGGGAGATGACCGTCACCAGCGTGCCGGCCTTCTGCTGGGCCTCGATGATCTCGTCGGTGCGGGCCACCGTGATCTCGGCGGGCTTCTCGATGATGACGTGCTTGCCGGCGGCGAGCGCCTCGATCGCCACCTCGCCGTGGCGCCCGGTAGGTGTGCACACCGCGACGATGTCGACCTGCTCGGCGGCCAGCGCGGCGGTCAGCGAGGGGAACGGCCGGCCACCGTGCCCGGCGGCGATCCGCTCGGCCCGCTCGATCTCGACGTCGGCCACCGCGACCAGCTCGAGCCGGTCCGCCAGCGCGGTGATGACCCGGCCGTGCAGGGCACCGATGACGCCGGCACCCACCAGGGCGACCTTGCGGACGTTGCTCATTTGTACTCGATCCCCTCGGCGGTCAGAAGGTCGGTGAAGGCCTGCCACGCGGTGCGGAACAGGTCCGGGCCGGAGAACCCGCCCACCGCGGTCCCGGCGGCCAGGTGCGGTTCGAGGGAGAAGAACCCGTCGAACCCGTCGTGGTGCAGCGCGCGGAGGGTGCGGTCCAGCTCGCCGTCGCCCTGGCCGGCGGGCACAACGGCACCGCTCGCGGCCAGCGCGTCCTTGATCTGGATGTACTCCACGTGCCGGCGCAGGGTGGCGTACCCGTCGGTGTAGGGCCGGACCCCGACCTGGACGAAGTTGGCCGGGTCCCAGGCCAGCCGCAGGTGCGGCGAGTCGACCGAGCGCACGATGTCCAGGCATCGGCTGGGCACGTCGCCGTAGATCTCCTTCTCGTTCTCGTGCAGCAGGACCAGGTCGGCGTTTTCGGCGACCCGGGCCAGCGCGCGCATCCGGCCGACGACCTCCTCCCGGTGGTCGGCGGGATCGGCGCCCGGCCGCAAAAAGAAGGAGAAGACCCGGATGTACGGCGCGCCGAACAAGTGCGCGACGTGCGCGGCGTGCCGCATGCGTTCCAGGTGTGGCGGGAAGTCCTCGTCGATGAAGATTTTGCCGATCGGCGAGCCGATGCTGGACACCTCGAGGTCGTAGTCGGCCAGGGTCTCCTTCATGGCGGTCAGCCGGTCGAGTTCGAGATCGAGGATGTTGGTCTCCCAGGCGCTGCGCAGCTCCACGTATTTCAGGCCTAGGCCCGCCGCGGTACGGCACTGCTCGGTGAAGTCCGGGGAGATCTCGTCGATGAATCCGGAGAGGGTCCACATCGGCGACGGGTCCTTTCGTACGTCAGCTGTTCTGTCGGTAGATCTGGTCGACCAGGCGCAGCGATCTGGCTCCCTCCTGCGGGCCGATCCAGAACGGTTCCGGATCGGAGCGTGCGCGGTAGAAATCGGCGATGAGCAACTCGTGCGAGGCGCCCCAGTAGGCCCGGCCACCGGAGCCGGCCGGGCGTTCGGCGACGGTTTCGACGCGCCCGTCGGCGTGGCTGACCGTGAGGTCGCCGCGGATCAGCAGGGTGGCCCGCTCGGTGACGATCTCGATGGTCACTTGGGAGTCCGTGGCGTTGCCGAGGGTCGCGAAGACCACGCTGCGCGCGCCCCCGGCGTGATCGAGCAGCGCGTGCGCGGTGTCCTCGACGTCGATAACGCCGTCGAGCGCGTATCGCCCGGTGTGGCCGCGGACCCGTTCGACGTCGCCGATCAGCCACTCCATCAGGTCGAGCGTGTGGATCGCCTGGTTGATCAGGACTCCGCCGCCGCTGTCGCTGAGCCGCCCACGCCACGGCCGGGCCAGGTAGTAATCCTGGTCGCGGTGCCACAGCACGGTTGCGGAGCCGCCGAGCACCGCGCCGAGCTTGCCCGTGCCGAGCAGTTCCCGGGCCGCCCGGCTGGCCGCGTTGTACCGGTTCTGCAGGCAGATCCCGGCCTGGACGCCCGGATAGGCGGCCGCCGCCGCGATCAGCCGGTCGGCCTCGGCGACGGTGTGCGCGACCGGCTTCTCCACCAGGACGGCGACGCCGGCGGCCAGGCAGTCGATCGCCACCGGGACGTGCTGGTGATGCGGCGTGCACACGTGCACCACATCGGGGCGGGTCGTCTCGAGCAGCCGCCAATGGTCGACGAACTCGGGCACCCCGTACTGCCGGGCGGTGGCCGCGGCGCGATCCGGGTCGGTGTCGCAGACGCCGACCAGTTCCACCCCGGGGAGGTTCCGGATCGCCGCCAAGTGCACGACCGAGACGTCACCGCAGCCGACGACCGCGGCCCGGGTCGTCGGCGTCACTTCACCCCACCCGCCGTCAGGCCGCCGACCAGGTAGCGCTGGAAGATCAGGTACAGCAGCACGACCGGGGCCGCGCAGATCAACGCGGCCGCCATCATCTGCGAGTACACCGGCAAGGCGCCACCCTCCTGCGTCGACCCGAATACCTGCAGCGCGACCGCCGCGGTCTGGGTCTCCGGGCTGGTCAGCACGGAGGCGAAGAGCACGTCGTTCCAGCCGAGCAGGAACGCGAAGATGCCCGACACCACGATCGCCGGCAGGCTCAGCGGCGCGATGATCCGGAACAGGATGACCAGCGTGGACGCGCCCTCGGTGCGGGCCGCCTCCTCGAGCTCGCGCGGCAAGCCGCGCAGGTAGGTGACCATCACCCAGGTGGAAAACGGCAAAGCAAAGGTGAGGTACGCGACGAACAGCCCCCACCGGGTGCCGATCACAGTGAGCCCGAGATAGTTGCCGGCGGAGGAGAACAGGACGAACACCGGCAGCAGCAGGAGCGTCCCCGGAATGCTCTGCAGGCCCACGAGCGCGCGCAGGATCGTCACCCGGCCGAGGAACGAAAACCGCACCAGCACGTACGCGGTGATGGTGCCGAGCAGGGCCGACGCCACCGCGACCAGCCCGCACACCACGAGGCTGTTGAGGATGCCGGTGGACAGGTTCGCCGTGGTCCAGATCTTGGTGTAGCTGGTTCCGGAGAAGCTGCCCGGCCAGAACTGGCCCTCGGCGACCCCGAGGTCGGTGTTCAGCGAGGCGAGCACGATGTAGAGCACCGGCACCAGGACCATCGCGCACAGAAACAGCGTGATGATCACCAGCAGGGGCCGGGGCAGCAGCCGGTGGGCCTCGCCGGCCGCGGCCCGGCGCCGCGGCACGGTTGGCGAAAGCGTCATTTGTGGTGCCTCCTCTGCGATGCCTTGCGGGCCCTCGCGGTCATCGCGCGCGTCCGTCCTCGTGTACGTCCAGCCGCAGGGCGCGCAGGTAGGCGAACAAGGGGACGGCGATGAGCAGAAGCGACACGATCGCCATCGCCGCGCTGAGCCCGAACCGCAGTCCCTGGAAGCTGGTGACGTAGACAATCATCGGCATGACGTTCACATCGTCCGGTGCGGGCGCGCCGAACAACACGAACGGCAACGTGAAGTTGTTGATGTGGCTGAGCGTGGCGAGCAGGCAGGCCAGCAGCACCGGCCCCCGCAGGTACGGCAGGATCACGTGGCGTAGCTTGGGCCACCAGTTCGCCCCGTCGAGGGCGGAGGCCTCGTGCACCTCGCCGTCGACGCTCTGCAGCCCGGCGAGCGCCATCAGGTAGATGAACGGCCAGGCGGCCCAGATCTCCACGAGGATCAGCGTCCAGTACGACTTCGGCCCGCTGAGCCACAGCCCGCCCGTGACGCCCACCTTGGCCAGCAGCGTGTTGACGATGCCGTCCGGCTGCAACATGGTCCGCCAGACCGACGCCACGACGAAGGACGGCAGCACGTACGGGATCAGGAAGATCGCCCGCACCACGCCCCGGCCGCGGTAGGCGTTCTGGGTCACGATCGCGGCCGCGACGCCCAGCGGCGCGGTGACCGCCGTCGAGATCACGGCGAACGACACGCTGATCCAGATCGAGTGCAACAGTCCCGTCTGGAACGCCTCCGTGAAGTTTCCCACGCCGATGAAGGGCGCCTGCAGCCACCGGCGCAGCGTGTACTGGTCGAGGTCGATCAGCGACAGATACCCGGCCAGCAGCAGCGGCAGCCCGATGACCAGGGTCATCAGGATCCCGCCCGGGGCGAGCAGCCACAGCGGCCGCTGCTGCTGGGTGACGCCGCGGCGCCGGCGGCCGACCGGCTCTCGGCCGGCGGCCGTGCCGTCGCCCGATGTGCCCGGGGCCGCCCGCGTCGTCGTGCGGTCGTCGATCACGACGGCCTACTTCGCCCGGTCCAGCGACGACTGGGCGGTCTTCTGCGCGGCGTCCAGCCGGCTGTCGATCTGCGCGTCGGAGATCGAGCCCTTGGCCAGATCCGGGATCGACTGGACCACGGCGTTGGTGAGCGCGATCTGGATGTCGGCCCAGGCCCCGGTGAACGGCGTGGCCACCGACTTGCCCTGCGCCTCGACGATCGGCGCCAGCTTCGGGTCCGACGTCAGGCTCTTGGCCGCCTCGGCATTCTGCGGGAGCACGCCGAAGGTCTTGTACATCTGCAACTGGGCCGGCCCGTCGGTGATCAGCTTGACGTACTGGAAGGCCAGGTCTTTGTTCTTGGAGTAGTCGGCGACGACCAGGTTGTCGCCGGAGAGGATGCTGGCCGCCTCGACGCCGTTCGCCGGCCGGCTGGTCGCGCCCGGCGGCACCGTCGGCAGCAGCGCGAAGGCCCACTTGCCCTTCAGCGCCCCGGCGTCCAGCGTGTTCGCGGCCGTCGCGGAGGTCATCGGGAAGTAGCCGGTGTTGCCCTTAGCGAAGGCGGCGAGAGCCTGCGGGTTCGTCCAGCCGACGGCGGCGGGGTCGACAACCTTGTCGGTGGTGACCCAGCCGAAGTACGTCTGGTACGCCTTCTTGACGGCCGGGTCGGCGATCCGGGCCGTCTTGCCGTCCACGATCGGGTCGCCGGCCTGCGTGGACATCCCCCAGATGAACTTCCACGGGTCGAAGTTGTCCTTGTAACCGATCGCGAGACCGTACTGGCCGGGCTTGGTGAGCTGCTTGGCCTGCTGGGTCAGCTCATCCCAGGTGGCCGCGGGCTTGGTGATGCCGGCGGCCTTCAACAGCTCGGTGTTGTACGCCATGACGAACGGGCGGCTCACCCACGGAATGCCGATCTGGTGCTGCTGATCCGGGCCCGAGATGCCCAGCGACGCGGGGACGAACTTGTCCCGGCCGCCGATCTTCTGCCAGTCCGCGTCGCTCAGCGTCACGAACGCCTTGGTCGAGTACGCCGTCGGGGTGAACGTGGTGCCGATCGAGTAGACGTCGGGGCCGGTGCCCGACACGACCGACGTCTGGATCTTGGTTAGCTCGTCGCTGGCGCTCGCGAAGGTCTCCCAGGAGATGGTGGCGCCGGTCTGCGTCTTGAACGTCTCCCCGGTCGACTTCATCCACGCCTGCTGCTCCGCCGGGTACTGCGTGTTGGCGCCGATCAACACGTGCAGGGTCTTGCTCCCGCCACCGCTTCCACTGTCACTATCGCCGCAGGCGGCCAGGGCGGCGGTCAGCACGGTCGCACCGGCCAGCGCCACCACCGCGCGCATCATTCGCAAGCTCATAGTCGTTCTCCCTTGGCTTGATCTGCCGGTGCGGGTGTGACCCGCGTTACGACTTACAGAGTTACGAGATGGTTTCGTGCAGTGGTCGGCGGGCGCAAAGAGTTGCCAGTTGTTGCTGCCCGGAGCTGGCAACAACCGGCAACTGCTTGCCCACGATGCGGTACGCCGCGACGCTCGGGGCCATGGCGAGCCTGACTGTGCACCCCGACCGGTTGCTGCCCACCGAGCCCGGGGTGCGTGACCTCGCGCGCCGGCTGTATGCCGAGGTCCGGGACCTGCCGATCGTGTCGCCGCACGGGCACGTCGACCCGCGGATCCTGCTGGACGACACCCCCTTCGCGGACCCGACGAGCCTGTTCATCCAGCCGGACCACTACGTGACCCGGTTGCTGCACGCGGGCGGCGTACCGCTGGACCAACTCGGCGTGGGGGAGGGGCCGCTGCCGGAGGACCGGGCCCGCGCGGCCTGGCGCCTGCTGTGCCAGAACTGGCATCTACTACGCGGCACCCCGGTCCGGTACTGGTTCGACAGTGAACTGGCGGAGATCTTCGAGGTGCGGCAGCGGCCGAGCCCGGAGAACGCCGACGCGCTGTACGACCAGATCGCCGGCCGGCTCGCCGACCGGGAGCATCGCCCGCGCGCGCTGCTGCGCCGGTTCCGGATCGACGTGCTGGCCACCACCGACGACCCGGCCGACGACCTCGCGGCGCACGCCGGGCTGCGCGCCGCCGCGGAGATCGAGACCCGGGTGATACCCACCTTCCGCCCGGACCGTTACCTCGAGTCGGGCCGCCCGGGCTGGATCGACGCGGTCAAACGGCTCGGCGCGGTGGCGGACACCGACGTCGGCGACTACGCCGGCTATCTGGCGGCGTTGGAGCGGCGCCGTCGGTTCTTCGTGGCGCACGGCGCGGTGTCGGCGGATCACAGCCACGCCGACGCGGTGGCGGCGCCGCTGGAACGGGGCGAGGCGGGCCGCATCTACCGCCAAGCGCTGGCCGGGGCGGTGACCGAGGCCGAGGCGACCGCGTTCCGCCGGCACATGATGCTGGAGATGGCGCGGATGTCCTGCGACGACGGGCTGGTCATGACGTTGCACCCCGGGGTGCGCCGCAACCACCATCCGGCGACGCTCGCCCGCTTCGGCGCGGACGCGGGCGCCGACATCCCCACGGCAACCGAGTTCACCGACGCGCTGCGCCCGTTGCTCGACCGCTACGGCACGCATCCGGGCTTCCACCTCGTGCTGTTCACCGTCGACCCCGACGCGTTCGCCCGCGAGATCGCACCGCTGGCCGGCTTCTACCCGTCCGTGTACGCCGGCGCCCCGTGGTGGTTCCTGGACAACCCGGCGCTGATCCGCCGATATCAGGAGTCGGTCACCGAGATCGCCGGGTTCGGCCGGTTGTCCGGCTTCATCGACGACACGCGCGCCTTCTGCTCCATCCCGGCCCGGCACGACATGTCCCGTCGCCTTGACGCCGGCTTCCTCGCCGGCCTGGTCGCCGCCCACCGGCTCGACGAGGACGAGGCCCTCGACGCCCTCACCCGGCTGGTAGCGGAGCAACCCCGCAAGGTTTTCAAGCTGTGACGCCGGTGCGCATCGTCCACCTTGGACTCGGTGGCTTCTTCCGGGCCCACCAGGCCTGGTACACCGGCGCGTCGCCGGACGCTGACGCCTGGGGCATCGCGGCGTTCACCGGGCGCTCCCGCGCGCTCGCCGACGAGTTGACCCGCCAGAATGGGCGCTACACCCTGGTGGTGCGGGGCAGCGAACGCGACGAGATGTCCGTGCAACGCTCGGTGTCGCAGGCGTTGCCGGGCGACGACCTGGCGGCCTGGTGCGAGCGGCTGGCGCGGCCGCAGGTCGCCGTGCTCACGCTGACGGTCACCGAGGCCGGCTACCGGCGGGATCGCGACGGCGGCCTGGATCTCGGCGACCCGGCCGTGTGCGCCGACATCGCCGCGATCCGCGCCGGGTCCGCCCCGGTCACCGTGCCGGGCCGGCTCGTCGCCGGGCTGGCCGCCCGGCGGGCCGCCGGAGCCGGGCCGATCGCCGTCGTCTCCTGCGACAACCTGCCCGGCAACGGCGCGGCAACCGCCCGCGTCGTCACCGAGCTGGCCGAGGCCGCCGAGCCGGCCGTGGCCGGGTGGATCCGCGAGCAGGTGTCGTTCGTGGCCACGATGGTGGACCGGATCACGCCGCGCACCACCGCGGACGACGTCCGTGCGGTGGCCGAGCAGACCGGCTGGGCGGACGCCGTTCCGGTGGTCACCGAGCCGTTCACCGAGTGGGCGCTCAGCGGCGACTTCCCGGCCGGGCGGCCGGCGTGGGAGGCGGCCGGGGCGAGATTCGTCGGGGACGTGCACGCGTACGAGACCAAGAAGCTTTTCCTGTTGAACGGCGGGCACAGCCTGCTGGCGTACGCGGGGAGCGCGCGCGGCCACGAGACGGTCGCCGCCGCGACCGCCGATCCGGTCTGCCGCGGCTGGCTGGACCAGTGGTGGGATGAGGCGGCCCGGCACGTGCCGCTGCCCGCCGCGGAACTGGCCGCCTACCGGGCCGCGCTGGCGCAACGGTTCGCGAACCCGCGGATCCGGCACACGCTCGCGCAGATCGCCACGGACGGCTCGCAGAAGCTCCCGATCCGGGTGCTGCCGGTGCTTCGCGCCGAACGGGCGGCCGGCCGGCTGCCGGCGGGGAGCGTGCGGATCCTGGCGGCCTGGATCGCCCACCTGCGGGGCAGCGGTGCGCCGGTGAGCGACGCCGGCGCCGGCCCGTACCTCGAACGGGCGGGCTCGGCGCGCGACGTGCTGGCGCTGCTGGCACCGGACCTGGCCGGCGACGCGGACCTGATCGAGGCGATCGACTTCGCCTAAAAGCGCTTTTGTACGCCTATCCTCGTTGATAGTGGGCATCGCGCCGCGCCGGACGCGCTCGGCCCGGGCGGCGAGTTCCCCTTCGCGCCGGGCGGTAGTGTCGGACGGGTCTCGTTCGCGGTCCACCGAGGTCGCGGCGCTCGGGGGAGGCTCAGAGATGAAGCTGCCTAGGGGAATGTCGCTTCTCGCCGCGTTGCTCGTGCTTGTCCTCGCCGGGTGCGACGCCGGATCCGATGCGAAGCCGGCCTGGGTTTCCGGTGCCGCGACGGCCGGCGGCGCCGTGCTCACGCTCCCGGGCAAGGCCGGCTCGTCGGCCGTGATTCCCGGCTTCCTGATCCAGTCGTCGGCGCGGGTCACCGACGACGCGGCCGTGTCGCGCCCCGGCTTCTCAACAACCGGCTGGATTCCGGTGGCGTCCCGGTCGACGGTCTTCGCCGGGCTGCTGGCCGCCGGCCGCTATGCCGACCCGTTCTACTCGACGCAGTTGAAGTCCGCCGACCCGGCCGATTTCACGGTGCCCTGGTGGTATAGGGCCGATCTGGTCGTCGGGGACGAGCCCGGGCTGCGCACCGTGGTCGACCTCGGCGGGATCGTGGCGCAGGCCGAGGTGTGGGTCGACGGCGTCCGGGTGGCGGCCAAGGATCAGGTGGTGGGCCAGTACACCCGGCACGAGCTTGACCTCACCGAGATCGTGCACGCCGGGGCCAACAGCATCGCCGTGAAGGTGTTTCCGAACGATCCGCTCCGGCAGTTCACCTCGGGCTGGATCGACTGGACGCAGGCGCCGCCCGATCACAACATGGGCATCGTCCGCGACGTGGTGGTGCGCCGCGAGGGCGCGATAGCCGTCCGCAACGCGCACGTCGTCACCGACTTGGCCGTTCCGGCGCTGAACCACGCCGAGCTCACCGCCAAAGTGGAGGTGCGCAACGACACCGCGGCGACGGTACGCGCGACGGCGCAGGCCACGCTCGCCGGCGCCACCCGCAGCCAGTCGGTCAGCCTCGCCGCGCGCCAAACCAAGACGGTCACCTTCGAGCGGGTGAGCGTCGACAATCCGCTGGTGTGGTGGCCGGCCGGCATGGGCGCGCAGCCGCTCTACTCGCTGGCCGTCTCGGCAAGCGTCGACGGTGTGCTCTCCGATCAAGCCGCGGAGAGTTTCGGCATCCGGGAGGTCAAGGCGCCGTTGAACGCCAGCGGTGCCCGCGCCTACCGGATCAACGGGCGGCCGTTGCTGATCCGGGGCGCGGGCTGGTCGCCGGATCTGTTCCTGCGCTGGGATCCGCGCTACGTCGAGGACAAGCTCCGCTACGTTCGCGACCTCGGCCTGAACACGGTTCGGCTGGAGGGTCACCTGGAGGCCGACGAGTTCTTCGCGCTGACCGACCGGCTCGGGATCCTGACCCTGCCCGGCTGGGAATGCTGCGACAAATGGGAGGGCGAGGTCAACGGCGACGAGCCCGGCGTACGGTGGAGCGGCGCCGATTTCGCCGTCGCCAAGAGCTCGATGGCCGCCGAGGCCGCCCGGCTGCGTGATCACCCCAGCGTCATCTCGTTCCTGATCGGCAGCGACTTCCCACCCTCGGCGAAGGTGGAGCAGGGCTACGTCGACGCGTTACGCGCCGCGGAGTGGCCGACGCCGATCGTGGCCGCGGCCTCCGAAGCGTCCTCGCCGATCACCGGCGCGTCCGGGATGAAGATGACCGGGCCGTACGACTGGGTGCCGCCCAACTACTGGTACACCA
>Ga0307512_10005531_pt1 | contig 13158 bp, 9 predicted proteins | sample 14_EM_MG_FD_200267 | JGI IMG/M metagenome (GOLD analysis project Ga0307512, IMG submission 200267) | Populus trichocarpa ectomycorrhiza microbial communities from riparian zone in the Pacific Northwest, United States - 14_EM | ecosystem: Host-associated > Plants > Roots > Unclassified | place... | reverse complement strand
TTAAAGATATCACAAATCGGAGACCACCAAAAGATGCGCCGTCTGCAGCTGCATATTTCATGTACCAAACACTAAATTATCGGATGAATATTCGTGGACTTAGTTGAGGGAACCATTTTGTACAAACCCGGACCAAACCGGCCAGGTCCAGGTTTTCATGGAACCGCTATAATAGAAACGGTCCGAAAACGGAACCGTTGCTAACACTACACAGAACCGACTGCCAGGCATCACAGGCGACTTCAAATAGCATATCAAATGGGATGGATATGACAATGACAAAATGACCTGGGAACCAGCCACCAATCTCTCAGAAGAAAAGCAAATGCTTGATGACACGGACAAACAACACAGATTGGGAAAAACGAAGGTGAAACAGAACAGAAAGGACCCAGAACACACAGTACTTGGCCATCAGTAGTTGTTCACACTCTGTCATGGAGCTGAGGACAAGTGGGTTTATAGTATTGTTTTCGGAAGGTATGTCAAACATTTTAGAATGGAAATCGCGTGGAGAGAGGGGAAACATCGACTTAAGGTATGGCTGTGTGGAGCACACGAGCCAGAATGGGGAATGTGTGTATCCATACCACTGTGTAGATTGGCTGTAGGATAAAGTGTGCTCTATCAGCAAAATGAAATTATGTCACTGCGAACCTCTGGATGTGTGTGAGTGTTGTCGCACCAGAATTGCAGGGTGGTTAAATCCAAGATTTGGCTGGCCAGATGCTGTGGGATTCAGGTGCTCTGGGAGCGCTGGCTACAACTCTGTGAGGACCAGGAGATCTGCTGATACCCAGGGGAGCACCTGGGAGCACCAGTGACAATCCTAGAAGTAACCACAACAAGCCTACGAGGGCCAATGACAAGCCTGAATGCACCCTCAATGAGCCTCCAAGTGCTGGAGACAAGCCTAGGAGCACCTTGAATCACTGTAGAGCAGTCAGGGAAAAACATCTTCTTTGGGAATGCTGCTGGTGCACCTGGAAATCATAGCTACTACTTGTTGTTCAACAAATTTTAAAACTCATTTGGGCCATCTGTATTCCCATCTATGTATCTCGTTATCTATATACACATGGTATATCTGGAGTGGCTGCGGACAGTGCTCGAGAGCTATTCAAGGTGCGCCTGAAGATGACAATCGAGGGAACTCAGAGATACACTTGGTGGATGTTACCAGGTGAACTTAAAAACGCACTTGGAGGCGAAGATGAAGCAAATTTCAAGATGCATGTGGAGACCATAATTGCGTGAACATGAAGGCCATCATCAAGCGAATTTGGTGATGCACTTGGAAGTCATGATGGAGCGAGATTGGAGGATTACTTGCTGGCCGTCAATCTGAGGTGGCTGATGGGAGGAGTGCTAGGTGCTGAGACTCGGTTCTTCAGTTAGTTAACTTGCCACCATGAAAATGTGGCGAGGTAACTTTATCTTTGAGCACTCATGGAGCACTGCCTGGTGGCGGTCCATCTCGTATGAAGGCACACAAGAAGCTGAAGTTACATTCAAGGGTCAACTCATATTCAGGAGAATCAAGGGAAGTCCGAGAATCATCGCTGGATGCCATACTTGCTGTTTACTGTACTCAGTGTATGCTATACTCGGTGGATGCAGCACTAACTGTTAAATAATAATCATGGCAGCGCGAGACGGAGAGAGATGACTGAACTTAGTGGTCTATGATGATGGTAGAGTCGAGGACGAGGACGAGAGACAGGGGATGAAAATGAGCTCGATATGGAGTCTACAAGCAGATATGAGAAATCAGGGGTTCTCCTTGCTTTATTGGGTTAATAACACCCCGTGTCGGTATTCCTACCTGCCAGATTGGGAGTCCTACAGGTGGTATCAGGAATAGTCATTTGACTCACACAAGAAATGCTCTTCAGTAACGGTTTCTGAAGATGATTTCCCTCCTCTTCTCTCAGCTCTCTCTTTCTCGATCTCAACTCTACCATCACCTAAGAACACCAAGTGATGTCATTCCTCTCTATATCTCCGTACCATGATCATGAGATAACACCGAGTACAGTGTACACTGAGTGCTGCATGATCCCAAGATCGACTTTCTCCCTCTCCCAACCAGTCTCTCATCTCTCATCTCTCATCACTCAGTGTACCCTGTTGGACTCAACTCTCTACATTCCCACAATTAGAAGATAATCAATCAATAAAGTCTCAGCTTCTGTCGATGCCTCCCACGTGATCTACTGCCTCCAGATCACCCACCTCCAGGTCCTCCTCCAATGTCACTTGATCATAGACACGTAGAGTATCTCCAAACTTGCACCATCATGGCCTGCAAGTTCACAAGATCATGGCCACCCAGTGAATCTCCAAACTTGCTCGATTATAGCCTCCAAGTGCTTCTCCAAACTTGCTTGATGACAGCCTGAATGTTCATCACCCAATCGGTCTATTATAGCCTCCAATTGCATCCCTGAGTTGACTTGATCACGGCCTCAAAGTGAACATCTACACTCGCGTGATCAAGACTCCCCAGTACATCTCTCCATTCACTCGGTCTCATCCTCCAAGTGCATCTCCAATCTCACTCGATCACAGCCTCCAAGTATATCTCTATTTTCACAGCGTCATGGCCTCATAGTGCATCTGTATGTTCTCTGAATGGGCATCTCCAGGTGCTTCTCGAATTCCACTCAAGCACCATTTGCAGCCAGATTGGCCATGTATATATATATAGAGCAACTGACATAGATAATACATGTCATATTGTAATGTAGCAAATCTTGTGACATAAACAAAGACATATATGGTAGATGATATACCTTGTGGTTATGGAACTCTAAGAACCACTACTGTGAGAATACAGCACTCAGTGTCCCGCACAGCAGCATAGTGGTCTCAGCTGCTCTCAAAGTCTCCCAGATACTTGCACAGAGGTCTCAGCTGCTCCAAACGTTGTGTATTCTATAAGTTACATATCATAGCATCCTGAATGTACCTCCATAACGGCAGTAGCTTTCAAGAGTACCTGAGAATGCTACTTGCAAAGTCTGAGATTACTTTGCTTTGCTCTATCGGGGCCTGGGAGCATCTGGAATTGCTTAGAAGTACTGGTAAGGTTAACCAGAGTGTCTGGGAAGTTTGCATGTGGCTTCTGGACCAATTTACATTTTGCTGATGTTGCTTAGACAGTGAACAGACTATTGTCACTTCATACTACTACTGCCATCCCCATCTAGATTTTCTCCTTCAAATAGACCTCATTCCCCCCACCAAGTGGTTCTTGATGAATGCCTTATTGGCAAGTATACTTATTTTTTACTCCAAATGCCACCAGTATTATCTCCAATTACAAACTTCCAGTATATTCTATTATAATTTACAGTATCAAGTTCGCCCTATTGTAGCCTCCAAGTGCTTCATTATAAGTTCTTCATCTCAATATTTGCTTTGTTGCTCTCTTTATCAATTGCCACCACCATTTGCAGGTAACTCTCTATTTAATCCTATGTTATCACCTGTAGATACCACTCTTGCAACATACAAGTATTCTTCACAGCCAGCTGAATAACTTGTATATAGATAGAGATTGTAATTCTTAGATACATAGCTTTATTGATATATGGTTAAATAGATACTTGGATAAATAGCTCACAATACAATTCTAATCGATTGGTTTTACATATGTTTAACAATCAGTAGTAACTGAGTTTTCTTGCTTAAGTGAATTTTACATATACTGGTAGTATTTCCAATACAGCAGTTCATATATCCAGCTAGCTACTCAGTAAATTCTGATGCTGTCAAACATGTTACCAGTACTCCCTAAAGCTCCCAGACTTCTTATCCATTGTTGGCAGTCCTTCTAGATATCTTACAACTATGTGTAAATTCACCAAGTTGCTTCTGGAAGTCACTGAAATAGTTCAATTAGCTTCGAAATGTGCCAATTGTAGGATTTCACTTTCATTACTTTGATGTAGTACCAGTATCTCCCAGAAACTAAATTGTATTTTCGTGATGTAGTTTGTATATATATGTATATATTTGTATATTCTTTTTTCCACTTCTAATTCAACTACAATATTTATAATCAACCAATATCCCAAATCTATACCAAATATACAATGCAAACTCTCACTGAATGAAGCTTAACAAGGTATTATTTCTTAACTTTCTTCAGTCAAAACTAATATGAACTCTATGATATCAAATTTTAATTACATAACTGTACTTTTGCAAGACTAATCAATTCTCCTTCGTTCTAAATAATATAGTCTTCAGGATTGTGATATATGTAATATATTTCGAGGTTTTTTGAATAATGTATTTGTAACTTATTAGGTATATCTCTATTATCTTTTAAACTATATATATTGAGGAGTTTCATTTAAAAGTATAGCAATTTCAAAGGTGTATACACACAATCTATAATACTTGTGATAGTACTATTGCAGTTCTTTATAAGTATTAAATATATTGTAAGTACTGGCTTGTTGCTGCCATTATAATAACATAGTACATTAAATAATAGAGGTGTAGACTACTCAGTAAACTTGACGCTGTTCTGCAATCACACTTCACTAACAAATGCAAAGCTATATTTTCATTTACAGTATTTATAAGATATGTTAAATGAGATGTAATCAGTCTATATATATTCTGAGATAACATTTGAGCTACTTACCTGCTCTAGCCATTATACTATATCTTTGATAATGCAATACTAGAATTTATTTTTTATGTTATCTTGGTTTAGCTATAATTTGACACATGTTTATGGACTTTTATCTTCATTTAGAGCTCTTATCAACTAGAAGTACTAACATACATAAGAATTCCTATATTATCTGTAACTTTTGAATCAATATATTGTTAATACTTTCTCACTATATATATTACTTCATATCTTGATTGAGATATATTGTAGATTCTACTACTTCTGTGAATAGTATTTATAAATCCTTACAATATATGATATTCAAAGTATCTATATACACAGTATAGGTATTATTTTACTAATGTAACTAGATTTTATTTCCACTTATCAACACTATATGTTCATATAGAATATCATGGTATAAACTATATGACTTGTATACCAGTATTGGGCTGTTCTTGTATAATGATTCAAGCAATAATATCATATCTGCTCTTAATACAATTATAGAATATAATGAACATATTCAATTCCTAATATAGAATTATTGACTTTTGACAAATTGTACATACAAAGTAATCATTATTAGAAGTTGATCTTATTTAAAAGATTATACTAGTAATATTTGATTCTTATCTATAGTTACTTCCTTTTTGCCAGTTGGTATAGCTAAATATCTGGGATAGTATATATATTTCAAATAGATTATATTTCAATCTGTGTACTTGGCACTAAAGATATCTTTAGTTGTAAAAAGAATATTTTTATCTCTAAATTTATTTCTACAGATATATAATCACTGGAATATATAGGATACATTCATATCAGCAAGTGATATCTCTATTAGCAAAATCAATTTTATATTTAATAAAAATATTTTCAAAAGTACAAATTTGATAGTATAAAATGGATTCTAATGTTATTATAACTTTTTTCTATAAATACTTGTTGAATTTCATATAAAAAATCACTTTAATATTTATCCAGTATGAAAACCAAACATGAAGTAGTAGTAAGTTATACATACATAAAAGTAGTATGAAATATTGATAACCTGGTCACTAATACTATACTCTGTTTTATAATATATTTGTTTCCAGTTTTGATTTTGATGACGAACTATAGTATCATACAAAATATTTGTATACAATTTCATTTGCAGCATATTGTTCAATACAACTTACCCATTATCAGTATCATATCTTGTGTATTGAATATCTAGTACTATTTTTATATCTAATTTGACCACTTGTAAAGCATGTAGTATCTTGAAGAAAATATTATAACTTAAATAGTTTATAAGAAGAAAAATACTTTATAGATACACCTCAATCTTTAGATAGTAATATTGATAATAATTTAATGTGATAATCATTAGCTGAGTAGATTTTGAAAATAATATTTTCCAATGTAAACAAAGATATAATTTATATCTCAATATCAAAACCTCCAGTAAATTAGTTAATATGATGAATAATACAACTAAGAATACTACATAATATAAAGGAATATACCTCTAGAAATACTTGATATACTATTATGCATATCAATTTTCAAGTTCAAGTTTGAATATTTCCCTTTTAACTTAATATATATTTTATTTAGTTGTAGAATCAATTCAGTTTGCAAGTTGTATATTTAGTTACCTCTTGGTAATAATATGTTTCTTGAACTGCATTCTATTTAGTCAGTAGAATTTCAATATTTCTGGTGATCAAATACTGGTATAAGTGATTATCTCTTCATATATTCATAATTAACAGATATAATAAAAACAGAGCTTACAACTTGGTCTTATACTAAAGTAAATCATTGTATGTTATTAAGTTTTTTAAGTTTGAACACCTATTTTGCAATCAAATTTGCCAGCACATTTGACAATGTTACATATTGAATACTATTTTTCACTTCGGGCTGCCAGTTAGGATAAGAGCAATAGATTGATTTTAGTTTTCTTTAACATGTTAGAAGTTAGAGAAGCTAATAGTCAGAATGAAAGCAACATTGTAATATTCATATAGAGCTTAATTGAAATATGGTCATTGGAGATAACATATATCTTTCTTGACATGGCCTCTGCAGTTTTATGAAATGTTTTGTATTTGGTGTATTGATTTATAGCTTGCACATTTAATCAGATTGAGTAGATTTAATCAAGGAAGGAATTACTCCCAAGCGACACCATTGTTACCATTAATGTACCCTCGTATTGCAACTTCTACACCCTCCGTAACTGTTGCTCTTACTTCTGGAAATATAATAATTTTTGATCTTAGTTCGACCTTGGACTTCGAGTTTGTAAGAATCCAGACTACATTAACTATCTGCTGTGGTACACGCTTGGTAATTCTTTCACCTCAAGTTCCGTTTCATTCTGACGCAGTTCATGTCCAGCATATCTAGGTTCCTCTCTACCTTGTGTAGTTTCTTACACTTGTCGTAATTACGCAACTCAGCTTCAGTATCTGCTATTTAATTCGAAAATCGCAACCGGGTTTCAATGTCGGAGTCGATAGTTGGAGTACGCCAACGTGGATATAAAAAGAAGGCCTCTAGCGCTGCTGGTCTTGAGCTTGTGTCTGTGTCCAGTGCAAAAGATGAATCATTGGGTGTGGGAAATGATAGTAGTGCCTATGGTACTTCGCAATTAATAGGAAGACAGCGACACAACAGTGTACTGGTACTAATAACCTTGTTGGCTTTCTTAACTCGCTTCTACAATCTTGGACACCCTGATGAGGTGGTCTTTGACGAAGTGCATTTCGGAAAGGTTAGTTATATCTGATTTCTGACGGTGTCTATCACGTACTAATATGAACTCTAGTTTGCTTCCTATGTCAGTTCTACACGGAATTATGTTTAGTGTACTGTTGTTGATACTCTGTAGTACTTGGAGCGCACATACTTCTTCGATGTTCATCCTCCATTCGGCAAGCTATTACTCGCTTTGATTGGGTGGTTCGTCGGTTACGATGGTCACTTCAAGTTCGAAAACATCGGCGACTCGTATGTCGCGAATGGAGTCCCATATGTAGCGTTGCGAGCAATGCCCGCCATGCTTGGAGCGTTGACAGTCCCGGTGGTATTTCTAACAATGCAGGAAAGTGGATATAGATTACCTGCTACCGTGACTGCTGCCACCATCATTCTTTTCGGTATGCAACCCGAGTTTAGCTCTTATGACAAACGGCAGCTAATCTTGGGCAAGATAATGCACATATTGGACAGACCCGACTGATCCTACTGGATGCAACGCTAATTTTATCAATGGCGTGCTCACTCCTCTTCTATGTTCGTTTTTACAAGTTGCGCCATGAGCCATTCGGATGCAAATGGTGGAAGTGGCTGCTCCTCACTGGTGTCGCGTTATCTTGCGTCATTTCTACAAAGTACGTTGGGGTTTTTACGTTTGTCACAATCGGTGCCTCTGTGGCCATTGACTTATGGAGTCTGCTCGACGTGAAACGGGGATTGTCCCTGCGACAGTTTTCAAAGCACTTCATGGCTCGGGCTTTCGGATTAATTTTCGTTCCCTTCTTTTTCTATCTTTTCTGGTTCCAAGTTCATTTCGCCATATTATATAAAAGTGGGCCCGGCGATGATTTCATGACACCTGCTTTCCAAGAAACATTGGCAGACAATGCTTTGTCGGTGAGCAGCACTGCCGTCCATTACTATGACACCGTCCAGATACGTCATAAGGATACAAAGGCGTTTTTACATTCTCACGCACAGTACTACCCCCTCCGATATGAGGACGGTAGAATATCTTCTCAAGGTAGATAGATACTGCTGTCATCGCTCGCTAAGCTAATCTTTATTTCCAGGCCAACAAGTTACGGGTTATCCTTTCAACGACACGAACAACCATTGGGTCATCATGCCGCCTACCCCATTCGCGGATAATCTGCGACTGAACCGCCCAGTGCGAAATGGGGATGTGTTAAAACTTCACCATGTCCAGACCAACACCGACCTACTCAGCCACGATGTAGCATCGCCATACTACCCTACCAATCAGGAGTTCACGACTATTAATATGGAGAAATCGTACGGTCAAAGACACAACGATACGCTATTCCAGATCAAATTTGAGCATGGCAAGACTAAGCAAGAGCTGAAAACACTGGCTGGGTATTTTAAATTGCTTCATATGACGAGCAAAGTTGCAATGTGGACGCATAGCAAACCTCTACCAGAGTGGGGGTTTAAGCAGCAGGAGATCAATGGCAACAAGAATGTCGCTCACATATCCAACATATGGTTCATTGAAGATATACCTTCTTTAGACTCGGAAGACTCGCGTACTCTAAAGGAACCCAAGAATGTCAAGCACATGTCATTTTTCAAGAAATACATTGAACTGCAGCGCGCCATGTTCCATCATAACAACGCCTTGACCTCATCGCATCCATACGCTTCTCAACCAGCTCAGTGGCCTTTCCTTCTGCGTGGAGTGTCCTTCTGGACAAAAAATGATACCCGCGAGCAAATATACTTCATCGGAAATCCGACTGGGTGGTGGCTTTCATCTGCGCTTCTCGCGGTACTCGTGGGCATATTTGGTGCTGACCAAATCACCCAGCGTCGAGGGATAGATGCATTAGATCGCCGCACACGGAATAAGCTCTATAACTCAACTGGCTTCTTCTTTCTTGCATGGGGTTCTCATTATTTTCCATTCTTCCTGATGGGCCGACAACTATTTCTGCATCACTACCTCCCCGCCCACCTTGCCTCAGCATTGATCACTGGCGCTCTAGTGGAGTTCATATTTTGTACCGAGCCCTTTGAGAAAGAGTCGATTATGACAATTGAAAAGAAGGGTTTCATAGCAGACAAGAGGCAGGATATGTTAGGTGCTTGGGTTGCGACAGCAGTTATTGCTGTAGTCGTTGTTGGAGGGTTTCTGTACTTTGCACCTCTGACGTATGGAACGCCTGGGTTAAGTGTAGAGCAAGTTGTCGCCAGGAAGTGGCTAGGATATGAACTCCATTTTGCCAAATAACAGCCATAGTACGATATTGGTGGTTATTTTGTATAATTTTATTTTAGGGGGTGTATTGTGCTCGTTGCCAGGATTTATCCCTTTACTCAAGCTTGTACATGATACTAAAAGTTGGGTGCGCCCTATTAATTGCAGATTGAGTGAACTTTGAGATGCACTTTGGCGTAATTGAGTGAACCTAGAGATACCCTTGGAGGCTATAAACGAGTGAACTCAGAGATGCACTTAGACGCTGCTGTGGTGTGAACCGAGAGATGCACTTACAGGGCATGATCAAGTGAGTTTAAAGATGCACTTGGAGGGCGCAATCGAGTGAACTCAGATGCACTTGGAGACCGAGATCAAGTAAACTCAGATGCACTTGGAGGCTGTGATCGAGTGAGTTTGGAGATACACTAGGAGTCAGTAATAAAGTGAACTCTGAGAAGTACTTACAGGCCCATATCTGATGAACTTAGAGATGCAATGGGAGGCCATGATGGAGCATTGGAGATGTACTATGCAGGTACTAAATAAGTGAAATTAGAGGTGAATTTGAAGGTGGTCAATGGAGAGGTGATCAATCAGGAGGGAGGAATAAAAGAAACTCGGACTGCATTCACTAGTTGACTAGTATCTGTGGCAATATGATGAGAGTAGGACTTTACCTTTAAGCTTATGGAGAGCTGGGTGGAGGTGGTGGATCTATACAACGATATACAGAAAGCTAAAGCAAGATTCAAGGATTAATTCATACTTATGACAATAAAGAGAGTCAGACTAGTAGACAGTCAATATTGGGTGGTTGCTATACTCAATGTTGACACATCATCATGACATAGAGAGACAGACAGGAATGACAAAAGTATGTATTGTCAGATAATGATAAAGGTGTAGATGAGAAAGAGAGAAATGGTGAATAAACATAAGAATGATATGGGAGTATTTCAGGGGATGTGGGAAATCTGGAATATAACCTGTCTGATTGAGTTTAGAATACCACATTTCAGTATACCTACCTGTTGAATAGGGTAATATAAATTTACTCACACAGAACATTCTGTTCAGTCTCAGTTTCACATTATAATTTCCCCCATCACCTTATGTCTCCATTTCCCATCTCTATCTGTCTTTTCTATGACTCTACTATCACCTAGGCTGTATAAAGCTAAGACATTTCCATCTATCTCTTCATGCCATATTTTTAAGTTAATACTTAGTATATTTAATGAAGGAAATTTAGTTTTTGCTGATGTACAGGCCATCTGTGCTACAGAACCATCATAATCATCACATACTGTAATGGCAGTGATGTGAATAATCACATGAGAAAATCTCGTTCAGTCATAGTATCCTCTGTATGGTCCAGTTGTATGCATCAGTTCCTGGGCTTAGTGAAGTATGCTTTCAGTGGTTCGTCTTCCTTTGGTCAGCAAACATGGAATTGGCAAACAATATCTTCTGTGCTGATACAGGATTCGGTGGTGTCCGGGCTGATGTCTAGTGAGTTCCACATCCTGTGAGGATTTCCCATACCATTGAGAATGCGCCATAGTATGGTGGTACAGGAAAGTCTTATTATAAATACAGCCTGCATCAGCAAAATATATCTTTGCCACTGGGTGCCTCTGGGAGTGTTTGGGAGTTGTCGGACCAGAATCCCAGAGTTGACTGGACTGATGCAGTGGCATTCAGCTGCACCTGGGAGCACTGGCGACAAATCTGCAAGGACATTGAATGTCTGGTAACAACCAGAGGAGCACCTGGGAGCACTAGCGACAATCCTGGGAGCACCTCGAATCGCTGTAGAGCAGTGAGGGACATGTAACATATTGTTTTGGAATGCTGCTAGTGTGCCTAGATGTCATAGTTACTACTTATCCTTCAACCATTTGTAAAACTCATGTATTCAGTTTGTATTCTCACCTATATGTGTAGGTATCTATATAGCTATCAATCTATACATGGTATATCTGAACTGGCTGCAGGCAGAGCTTGAGAGCAATTCCAGGTGCACCTAAAGATGGCAATCAAGTGAACTTAGAGGAATACTGTGGAGGCCATGATCGAGCAAGTGTGATGATATACTGGAAGGCCATGATTGTGCAAACTTGAGGGCCGTGATCAAGCGAGTTTGGAGATACCCTTTGGTGTCCATGATGGTGCAAACCTCGAGGGTGTGATTGACCAAGATTGGAGATGCACATAGTGGCCATGATTGTGCGAACTTGGAGGCTGCCATAGAGCAAGTTTGGAGATTCACATGGTGGCTGTGATTGAGTGAACTTAGAGATAAACTCTGAGGCCAGAATAATGTGAGTTTAGAGATGCACTTGGTGGCTGTGATCAAGCAAGATTAGAAATTCCACCTGAAGGTTATAATCGATCAAGATTGGAGGAGTACTTGGACGTTGTCCATCTCGAGGTGGTTGATGGGAGATGTGCCAATGGCTGAGACTCTATTCATCAGTTGGTTAACTTGCTACTGTGGGAATACAATGAGGTGGCTTTGCATTTGAGCACACATGGACAGCTGGCTGGCAGTGGTCAATCCGTAGGGAGGCACACTGGAAGCCAAAGCTATGTTCACACATTCATTCCTAATTGTGAGAATGAAGAACAGTCTGTCAATTTTGGGTGGAAGCTGTACTCAGAGTATGCAGCACTCACTGTATGATGTACTTGGCCAATGGTGTGCTAGGTGTTAACTCATGATTATTGGATGGAGAGATAGAGAGGGATAACTTAAGATTGTGTTCTGCAATGTTAGTACAGTTGTGAACAAGAAAGAGAGATTAGTGATGAAAATGGGAACAATATGGAGGATACAAGCGGATAGGAGAAATAAGGGGTACAAGTTGCCAGATTGTTTATAGAGTTTCCCATTTTGATGTTCATACCATGTGGAGAAGGGGTGATACCTGCCAGATCAGGAATGGTAATTTTACTCGCAAACAAATTTCTCATAAGTCCCAGTTTCCCAAGATGATGTCCCCCATCTCCTCTCATCTCCCTCATTCTTGTCCTCAACTCTACTATCACCCAAGAACACAAAGTGAAATATTCCCTCTCTATCTCTCCATGCCCTGAACATGAGTTAATACCAGGCACAGCATACACAGAGTACTGCATATAGTAAGACTGCATTATCTCAATATTGACTGTATCCTGCACCCAGCCAGACTCCATCAGCAACGACCCTAATTTCCGTCTGAAACACCCGGGTGTTCCGGACGGCTCTGACGGTTCTGACAGAACCTCGTACGCCCTGACGGAGAATTACACACTACCCGTCACCCAGCCGACGGGTCGCGTTGCATACGTACCTCCTTTACTTTGTGGTGACGTATACGCATCATCAGAACGACACGTGTGTTACACTCTTCGCAGGGGCTGCAGTTATGCTGAAGCCGTTTACACAACGCCTGGCGATCGACGACAAGCCTGGGAGCACCTGGGACCGCCGGCGACAAACCTGGGAGCGCCGGCGACATGTCTGGGAGCACCTCGAATCACAGTCATGTATTCAGTTTGTATT
>Ga0307512_10005530_pt1 | contig 13163 bp, 19 predicted proteins | sample 14_EM_MG_FD_200267 | JGI IMG/M metagenome (GOLD analysis project Ga0307512, IMG submission 200267) | Populus trichocarpa ectomycorrhiza microbial communities from riparian zone in the Pacific Northwest, United States - 14_EM | ecosystem: Host-associated > Plants > Roots > Unclassified | place... | reverse complement strand
TATCGATCAACCGATCGAGCTTCAAGACTTGGTATCGTTATAATTACAAACAATCAACTACAAGACAGATCTAGGTTCTCACATAAATACATGCGTTCTCATTCGGCATCTTTCCACGGACGGTCAACATTCCCTCCATCATCATCATCGGGTTCACCATCTCCAGCGGAAGCCCCTGCAAGTGTACGCTCCTGCAACCGGATCGTCAATGCGTTCATATCATCGATCCCGGCGTCTACGTATCCTCCAGCATAGTCCCCTGCCACGTCAACCTCTTGGTCGTAGTCCCAAGAGATCTCCGCTCCGGTGCACCCGTCATTACTACGGACGTAATTGAGGAATGAGCGCCACATGGGGTCCAGGGACAGAACTTCAGGATTGCCGACCACGATTAACAATGCCATCGCTCGCGTTACGGCAACTGAAAGTGAATATTAGCCGGTAAGCGGGGGCAGAGTCATTCGTGAAACTTACCGTTGAATCGCCGCGGGTTAGCCACGAAACCGAGAGTGTGACGAACATCGTAGTCGATGTACTCCGAGCTGCTCCTTACCGTAGAGATGATGACGACTTTCCGCTCCTACAACAGTATTTGTAAATCTGGGTCCGAAAATCGTTTAATTCGGAGCACACCTGGCCCTGGAATTCCTCGACACTCCCGATCTTGACTTCACCCGCAACCGACCGGAGGGTAGCGCGGATTTTCTGGACTTGGGCGTGGTACGGGGTGATAATACCTGATAGTAGTCAGACATGACTCAAGGCGTTGCGTGATTCTAATCGTACCAATGTCATGATCCGCTGTGGTATAATATCAGTAACCTGCACTTGATCAAAACACTGGAGAACGAACTAATCCGATAATTTTCTTTGAGCATCCTCACGTAATCTTTGACTTGCGTGACCTCATCGATGTTGAAGAAAGACGGAGAGGTTGCGTCGCGATCGTCTTTCCCTATAATGCCGTGGAACAAGATCGGGAACCGAGGGTTCGGGAGGATGGCCTTATTGATGAAAGAGTCGATCACTCGGCGCGGAGCCGAAGCTTGGAGATCTCCTCTGTAGAACCTTTCGTTAGGGAAGTTGAGGATTGATTCATGGGACCGGAAGTTTTTGATGAGCTTAACGACGCTAGAACGAAGTAGTGAGCGGATTTCGTGGCTGGTATACTAGAATTTAAGAACCTAATGCCGAAACCCTCCACCTCTTCGTACCCGTCTCTGCTCATCAGCCGTTCCAAATAGCTAGTTTCAAGCCCCAAGGCCCTCGCAATGTTCGATCGAATTATTGGACCAAGTTGTTTATGATCACCGGAGAGGATCACTCTTGTAGATTTGTCTGCCATCGTCTTCACAGCGATCATCACCTCCGGTTCGGTGGCTTGACCTGCCTCGTCAACGAAGATGTATCCAAAGTGACCGCGTACCATCCCAATCCCATGGAAGATCGACGCGGACACACAGGTGGAGACTATCACTTTGAACCTTGTCATCCTGGACATGGGCGGAGCACCGAATGTTCCCTGGTACTGATGAGTGTGGTCCATCAACTTGCTCGAGGCAGCTTCTTTTGGGCGCGAGGGTGCATAAAATCGGAATAATTCATCCGGAGACAGGCTACCGGCCAACTTCTCAGCGATAAGGTCAGCAGCGGAATTGCTCGGAGCGCAAGCCAGGATTCTGACACCCGGGTTCTGGCGGAGTAACTGCCGTATGGCTTCGACGATGGTGACAGTCTTTCCGGTCCCGGGTCTAGAAGGTGGGTCAGATGGGGGTTCGGGCCGACTAAGTGTAAAGCACGTACGGGCCAAAGACACAGAAAGGGGGCGAGCCCGCAGGAAGCTCCAGGATGGACGCAACGGCCTGAAGTTGTGCTCCATTGCTTGCGATGTCCACGTTGTACATCGCACCCTGCACCCCGAGGATGCTAGGGCGAATGACCGCACCGAAGTGTTCTCCGGTAGGGAACAGGATCCTGTTCTGATCGAACACGGTGTCCATCGCCTGGTGTTGCCGACGAACTGGGTACCTATTGAGCTTAAACCGAGCAGAAAAATTTTGTTGAAGGCTTGTCATTCTGAATGAACCGCCAAAGCATAGGCCAACTTCGTATTGGCGAACAACGTGGACATATCCCTCGAACCACCTCGTTTCTCCCTGTGGCTGGACGAGTATTCTATCACCTGGAGAGAAAAATCAGTATCGAATGCGCCAAATTTTTCAGTGACCCTACCTTTGAGGACACTTGGACGCTTTTCCGCGAGTCCAGGGACTTCCAAGCTAGACACATTTGAGAAACTAGATGTCGTGGAGGAGAACAAAAAATCTCACTAGTAGTAACGCCCGTTCCGCGTCAGTGTTGCGTCGAAGATGTCATATCTCTCAAGGTCGTTCCTGAAAGCTCGCCATCAGGAAGATTCAGAGAACTAAAATTCGTATCACGTACTCCATCTGAAACTCTTCAACCCATAGTAGAGTCTTAAAATGTCGACCATATGTAGCGGCATCGAAAGTCCTGGGGAGCGCAGTATTCTTGATGTTCTCAACTTGGACCCTGGTGGAACCATGCTTTAAGGCAAGAGATATATGTGTTGGAATCTCAGCATGCGGTAGCGGGACCACCCATTTAATAACTGCGTTGGATTCCGGCGCCTACGAGCCAAGTAAGAATCACCCTTGGTGCGTTCAAGATAAACTTACTACGCCGGGGACCACTTCACTTGCGGGAGCGCGGTTCGTGCGTTTACGCGGGACATATGGTGCCGTAGGCTGGAGGGCAGCGTGGTCCGCTCTGCTGCCGACTATGACACGGAGGGCCCGAACGATTACAAATTCTTTTCCGAGTTGGGTGTCTTCGAAAAGAATCTCGGCACGATCTTCGTAACGTCCACGATAGAGTTGAGTGAAGCTGATGGTGAGACGGGTCTCCCGTCCATAGACCACCTTGTCCGCGGTAAATTCCACAGAAAAGCTTCGAGCATTAATCATCGTAAGTAACCTCGGTAGAATGTGAAGGAGAAAGAAGCTCACGGCGAGGTTCGACCACGATTCGATGTCGAAGTCATCTTCACGTCGACCAAACGAACACTGGAGCGGGGAACCGACGTGGTGATCACGAGCGCAACGTCCCTCCCGGCTTGAGCCTCCTCGAGCTCAACGATTCCGAGGTCAACACCTTCCGAACTCGAGACAGAGATCCCGTGCTTGTCTTTCTCCGCCTCCTCGAGTAGGGATTTTAAGGCAAAGAAACGTTGCTTGTTCAAATGCCTCTTCGTCTGTTGGTGCCGTTCCCAGTTACGATTGATGATAGCAATATAGCATAGCTCGCAAAATTCCGCATCGACTCCATGTGCCTGGGCGGAGGCGGCTCTCTTCAAAGTCTTCTGGTGATTCTTGCCACCCAAGTGAGCTTGATGGGCTTTGCTCGTGAGGCAGACCACGCTACACGTTTCACAGATGTGAATATCGTGGTGGAAGCGACAGCTATCATCGCTACAACTTCCCGAATTCAAGAGGGCGCGACAGACAGCGACCATGGCGGACTGGACAGGGAACAAAGTGTGACGAGGTCCGGGTAAGAGTTTATATCCAGCGCCTGTAGCCAAAAGAGTCAGTATTGAATACTGACAAACATTGCATAACCGCCTGAGGGTCCCCGCCACAAAAGAAGGTGCCCTTAGCCGCCCTATCAAGCCACACTCATGAAGGTGGTCACAGTGGATCCAAATCCAATGGTACCACACGAATGGACTGCTGTTTGAAGGAACGGAGTTTCTTCATCTCATATATTTCATCTATGGAATACCGACCTCTGACAATATCTACCAGCAGCACTCAGGTGCTTCCATCCACTGAAGATTCGTCCACATCCGCGCCAGTTGGTGAGGCCAGAGCGCGAGTTGTTTGTGGCTTTCCGAAAGCAATCTTCATCCAAGAAGGCATCGGTTTGGCCTCTTTTGGCCGGACGTAGCTAGTTGCGTCCAAAGATACATCTAACAACGCGATCGCTTGTCCGTTGATGGGATTGAGACTCAAAGCCTGGGAAGCCCGATCAACAGAGTCTATTGCCGATAGAAACTCAGCAATTCAAAATACCTCGTGATATTTGACGATTGCTCTGTCGGGGTCATCGAGCAGCTGGTAGACGCTCCCGAGAAAGACGAGGGCTGAGACGTTCCGAGGGTCGATCTCGATAACCTTTTTGTATGTGTCTCGAGCATCTACAAGTCGTCTGTAGAGAATGAGCGGAGGTGGACGGATCAACTCTCCGAGGCCAGATCAGCGAAAGGATATAAAAGAGATACGAACCCGACTCGTTTGTAGGCAGTACCCAGATTGATGAACGCGTTGACCCACGATGCCTGAGACGTCTGCGTGATCTTAGCTAACTGTATAGCCTGCTCAAATAGTTCGATAGCCCCCTCGTAACTGGGTAACGGTCAAATCTTCGGGATACAAGGAAGATGCTCTGCAAGACTCACTCTTGGTTGTAGAACTTGAAAACTCCTCTCTCGTTTACCAATAATGGATCAACATCACACATTGCATGAGCACCACTGAGAGCCTCGTCTGCGTGGATAAGGTGTGAGAGCATCATCTGTTCCATCCCGATGAAAAGAAGTGGAAGATGAGATCTGGGTTCCCATTAGAAACGTCAAATTGCAATGTTCGTTGGGACCAACCCTGGAAAGAGACGTGAGCAGGTCGAGTACGCTGTGACCGCATGATCGTGTTCCCCTTCCAATGCGAATGTATGAGCGAAGGCCAGCCACGCGGGAGCAGAGCGGGGGTCCATGAGCGTAGACTTGCTTTCCTGATAGTCAGCCATCGTTTCTTCCAGCGTGTTCGGATGTACCTGAAGTAAGTTCGAGCGTCTTGCCACTTCTTCGCAGTCAGGTACCAAACCCCAACAGCGTACCAACTGACGGCATTCTCGGGTTCCTTGTCTACCATCTCATGAGCCAGAATGAACAACTTCGAATGAAGGTTTGATAGATGATACATGCACGCTATGTGCATTGGGATGGTGGGGGGGTGGATCGCGACGAGACCTAATATTCTTCGAGCTGTTTCGGTTACACTCAGATGGAGATTGCCAGATGACACACCTCGAAGTGACCACAAAACAATCCGCCCACCGAAATTGTGTGTATAAGGCGTCCGCAAAACTATACAATACGTCGGGATTATCGGAGAGACCGAATTCTTCCACCAGTCGCTTTCGCGTCAAGGCTTGTTCTTCCGTGTGTTTGTATTTGCGCAGCCGTGATGTGTATATTAGACGGATGAAGTCCGCATCTTCAGGTGTCTGATCTTTATACGAGAGGCTCTGGATGAAATCCCACTCTGGACTCGCATAAGCGAAGGGCCACTTGTAGGAAGGAACTGATCACCTTCATCGGCAGACATCATTTCTCCATTGATCAGCTGCTCGAAGGAATCATAACATTTAACGTCGAGTGCTAGAGCCTCCAGGAAGCATTGTTTGGCTTGATCCGATCGATTCAACTTCAGCATCACTAAACCTCTTAGATGGCACATCGATGCCTCGACCTGAGCCTGTGTAAGAAGGGCCGTTACAACGACAGAGTCAAATATCCCTACTTTGATGCCACCGTCCACGTTCGGTATAGCAGGTCCACTCTTGCCTGAGCGGCTGGTTTTAGCGACGCTTAATGCCCTGATAACATTTCCTACCTGAATCCCGGAATGGATTTGACTCTCCCAACATTTCTGTTGCGCTGTGCCACTTCCCTTGCCGTACCTGAGGTCGTGTTAGCATACCCCGAGTGACTTGAAAAGAATAACCTTACCTGGCATAATGCAGCAAGGTATCGACAAGCCACGCTCATATCGACGAGTCTTGACGCGCCACTTGGGTACTCCACAGCCGCGTTGACCATGCTGCTCGGCCCGACGGGCAAGCGCATACCGCGTTTAGATGGCGATACAGGTTCGGGAACCTCTCGAGCTTTTCCCTTGCCCGAAAGCGCGGCAATGTTCGGATGGACGGTGGAGAACTGGACGAGCGGATACGCGTGGCCATTCGTTAAGGGGAATTTGGTCACGTCATGATTCACAGCCGCGGTAGGAAAAGCCCTTATGAGCAGTTGCTCAGCACGCGCGTACTGGTGTGTCATGAAGAATGTCTGAGCGAGCCAGAATGCATCATTGGGATCGTCTATGTCGCGGCCTTGAGTGCGCAATCTCTGAACGGGAGGTGGAGGAAGCTTACTCGTCCAGCTAAGGATTTTATCACCCCAGAATGCTGCAGAATCAAAGAGATGTTGCATTAGGGCATCGTGTCTCCAGAGTCGCATTCTATCGACCATTCCCCACTCAACCTCTTCCTCCGGCTCGTCGGTAGCATCCACAGAGAGATCAGTGGTATCCTGGAAGATATCGGTGGTGTCATTTGCTAAGGGGTGCCGTCCAATGCTCTCTCTTGCCCTTCTAAGAGGTCGTGTAGGGGAAGGTCGTATGGGCGAGACCTGTAAGATTGACCGGTTCGGATCGAGGGCTGAGAAGGAACTCGAATTGGCCTCGATGTACGAGTTTACGAGTGATTGAGGTCCAAAGGAGAAAGAAGTGTTGAGCGAGCCTCTCTGGCGTGCATTGACTCTTGGAATTGGTGGGATAAAGAAGTTGTTGGGTGGAGGAGGAGTGGAAGGCATCTCTTGATTATTTCAGCGTTCAGCCACAGTTCGCGTTCCCACCGTGTCTTTTTCATGATTCGTCTCCCGAGGTCTCTCTTGGAGGAAATCGGCCCTTCCACCCCTGCTCACACTGGTATTTGGCGTGCAGTACTACTTCGCATGCAGCTAGCTGAATCCCGAAACCCAGGTCGCTCAAAGAGCAGATTACCGAGGAAAGACAACCGAAAACTGGAACGGGTCGAGAGCAAAAAACGAAAAGCTGAACACCACGCTAAAAAACAACGCCAACAACATAAGCGACCACCCCTGCAAGAGCACGAGGATGTTCCGGTAGCAAAAAAGCCCAGGGTCTCCGCTCCGCCTCCCAAGGCAAAGACATCAAATCCGAAGCCTAAGAAAAAAACACCGCTCCAAAGACTCGCCGATAATTCCTCGAGCTATGGTGGTCCTCTGAGCACTCAAGAGGAGGACAAAGAGGATACGTATATTCGTTACCTGGAGGGCAAACTTGGCTGGAAGAAGAACGGGATAAAAACAAGCGCTTATGGTTCGGGCTTAGCGGATGATGGTCTTGGTGGTGTGTACATGTCCTTTTCCGTTGTTTCGACTGGTTTAACTGAATATTCCATCTACAGAACTACTCGACGACTTGGATACATTCGGATCGCCAGCGGTGCGTGAAGGGTTCGGCGAAACCACCAATCTCCATTGAACTTCATCCTAGGCCCCATCGTACCCCGGGTCCGATATAGCCGAGGATGAGGATTCAGAAGCCGGCTCTGGATTCGCAGATGAGTTCTGCACCAGCGAGCCAGATTTCCAAGTAGAGGAAAGTGATCACGACACAAGCGCGGAATTCGACGAATGGACAGGTTTCAGCCAGAGTTCGGAAGTCGATGAAGATCGCGTTCCCACACTTGGAAAACTGCAGGGGGCTGCTGCAGTCACATCCAACCCTCAACCTGCGTCTAAATACGTCCCCCCACACCTTCGCAAAGCAGCCGCAGATGTTCAGGCTCAACCATCAGAGAACCTGGTCAAATTGACCAAACAATTGAAAGGACTTTTGAATCGGTACGCCACCTATCTGCCATCTTTATCATTTAGGCTGACAAAGTCTTCAGTCTGAGCGAACAAAATATTTCATCAATCTTAGATGGCGTCGAAGAGGCATATCGGAATCATAGCCGGAATGGCATGTGCTCCGCAGCTTACCGAACGATATCCACTCTGACCTGGTTGAAGCACTTTAGATATAAGCTCTACATTAACCAGCCTGATTCTCGATGGAATCTCGTCCCACGCCACCCACTTGGAATCCTACGTCACGCTTTACGCAGCTTTCGTAGCCGGACTATACCGAATGGTTGGTATCGAGTTCGGTGAGTTTTTTCCCTCTGAGTGGGGATAAAGTTGGGTTGATTCGTAACATTTAGCGGCATACTTCGTTCAATCCACGGTCTCCGCGTACGAGAAGCACATGCGACCTGGTCCCCAGGATCAAGACGAGCCGGGAAAGGAGGCCTCTAACCTCATCGTTTTGGTTTCTGAACTCTATAACTTCCAAGTTATCTCGTGTATCCTAATTTATGACCTCGTCCGAGACTTGCTTAGCAAGCCCCAACTTTCGGAGTACAATATTGAGCTTCTCCTGAAGATAGTGAGAAGTAAGTTTCTGTATTCCCTATCACTCCGCTTTGCTAAGCTTTCAAAGATTCCGGGTTGCAGCTCCGACAAGATGACCCATCTGCGTTGAGGGACATCATACAATCGGCCCACTCCAAAGTTCCTGAGCACGCTACAGAAATGAGGTGAGCTGGAGTGCACCACATGCGTTTTTCCGCCCATGGATGATCCTCTCTCAGTTCGCGGACCAAGTTTATGATAGAAACCTTATCGAACTTGAAAAACAACAAAGTAAAAAAGGTGATTGGGGGTGGTGCCAGCGGAACTGGTGCACAGGAAGCAGTGGAAAGGCTGAAAAAATTCTTGTCCGGGATGAACAAGAAACGCCACGGTGAGGAGTCATTTGACCCAATCTCCAAGTCGAGGCGACCTTACAGTTTCTGCGCAGTAAAACCTCACGAACCTCTACGAGTGACCCTCGAGGACTTGCGTTCTGCCGAGAACAGAGGGAAATGGTGGTTAGTTGGCGCTGCGTGGAGCGGAGACCCTCTTACTGAGAGCAAAGAGAACTCGTCGGGGACTGCGTCTGTGGTCGACCAGGAGAACAAGCTTTTGAAGTTGGCCCGGAAACAAGGAATGAACACCGATATTCGGAGAAGCATCTTCGTCGTGCTTATGAGCAGTGAGGTAAGTTATGGTCCTGGCAACCCCTTTATGCTAGTCTTGATTCCTTTGGTAGGATTATGTGGATGCTTGCGAAAGGCTTGGGCAGTTGAACCTCACGGAAATTCAACAGCGAGAAATCGTCCGGGTCCTCCTCCATTGTTGTGGTAATGTTCGTAGTGTCTTTTTATCACCCCGTGATCCCCCAACTCAAGTGATTGGTTTCACGCTACAGGAGAAAACGTATAACCCGTACTACACCCTGGTTTGCCAAGAGCTGTGCAGGTTTTCGCATTCCTACAAGATAACATTGCAGTTTTGCTTGTGGGACTTCCTCCGCGAGTTGGGAGAGAACAACGTGGGTGGTATTGAGCTGCTCAAGCACCGAGAGGAGGTTGGGTTTTCACCTCAAGGGAGGTCTATCGGCCACTGCAGGTTGAGGAATACGGCTAGAGCATATTCCTGGTGGGTTGCCAAGGATTGCTGCAGTTTGACTATTTTCAAGGTGATCCACGTCGCTTTGGGGTATTTCAGTACATGCTGATGAAGTGATAGCCTGTCGACTTTTCGGCCCTCAAGGACCAGACAAAACACTTTATCGAGGAATTTTTGCTACATCTCTTCATCGACACGCAGATCTCAACACCCTCCGTGATAGAGAGCGCACAATCCGTCGCTCAGAAGATCACCTCGCGGAACAGAGATTCCGTCGAGGACGTTTTTCGGAAAGCGAACGTCCACGAGGGGCTTAGGGTCGGACTCCACTATTTCATTAACCGTGTGTTCAAAAAGGATATGGAGGATGGGGACGGATTTGTGGCCTGGGCGGTCGAGACATCTACGGAAGTCCTGGGGGATAGTGTATGAGTTTGGGGCACCACGTGGGACCATTTATTGCGACTTTTCAAATGCCAGTGTTACCACAATGCTCCCACTCTTGCCGCCAAAGGTAAATGTGGGGTGTTGGACTCGCGAGCTAAGGCAGGATTTCAAAGTGCTTGAATCCTCAGCACCGGCCAGGTGGGACACAGAACACGCACTGGTACACGAGCCCAGCCTCCGGGACGAGGAACACGGACTTCAATTCATCTTCCGTAAAGTTACAAGCTGGAAAGCAATCAACCTTCCGGGCATAAAGCACGGATGAGAACCCCTGTCTCACATGTGATCAGGAAACGACCGCCGGGCTTCATCAGCGTTGATAGATGTTGAGGATACTGCCGATGGGGTGCATGATCATTCTCGTCTTTCTTCCCAAGGGAGATGGCATCAAATGTGCCCTTGTCGAGGACAAGATCCCAGCCGCCGGAAGTTTCACCGTCCCTAGGAAGATCTTCTGTTAAGAAATCGTGGACAGTGAACCGAATCGAGGTTGCATCTTCTGTCTCCTTTTTCGAGGCGATAGACTCAGCGAGTGAGATCGCATTCTCGCTATAATCGATACCGTGTATCTTCTTGGGATTGTATCCGGCTTCGTGGACCGCAAACAATAGCGTCCCGTTACCGCACCCGATCTCTAGGATCGACGGAGATTCGGTCAAGTCGGTGGAGATAGGATAATGATCCATCATCCAATCGACCATTTTCTCGACCGATTCGAGCCCAAACCTAAAACAAGCACAACCCACGCGCGAGTCGTCTGGTGTGAGTATTCACTTGGTCGTCTGCAGATGATGAGGGTGGAGGTCACCAGATCTCTCCTTCGTCGCCTATATCATGGAAGTTTTGGAGTTCCTCATGATACGTATTATTCCAGCTGACGTTGTCGGTGATTACGATTATCAATGAGGGTGTAACTGGAACGTATGCTTCCGTGTGGTCACTTACTATTCTTTTGTCCCGAGTCTTGACGGGGCGAAATCTTCGTTCATTCTCTCGGATGGTGTGATCGGAGAGAGCCCAGGGAGAGAGATCGGAGATCGAGAACCACGAGGGTCACCAGATGCTTGTCCTCCAATCCGCCTCCAGCGCCACCGGGGTTCCCTTCAGTACTCAAAGCACGGTCACTGGTTGCACGTTAACGCAGATTTTTGCAGTGCAGATCGCGAGGAGTGCACGCGACACTCAGCCCCTCCATTCTGTTCTTAGTCTGTGCCCGTACCTCGAGGGTGAGGGCTGTGTATCTGTTCAATGTTCGGAAATCCTCTTCGGCCTCTCGTGTCCAGAGATGGCTGGTTCCAAGCACTGGCGATCTCGGTCGGATGACGGTCTCCGATCCCCTAGCCTCTGGCGTCCCAGTCATAGTCTTCATTCAGTTCTCATCCGTCTCCATCATTTTAACCCTCCTCTCCAGGTTATGAGATCTTGGCCGCTCCCACTCCGACCCACCGGACACTAGGTTTGGCAATAGCCTGACGCAGGATAGTCGCCGTCAGAAGCCAGTCTTGGTCCATGTGAGGGCGCCATCTACGAGCCTAGCGAAAAATTAATGCGACCTCAAGACGCTCGAAGTCACTTTGCTATAGTCCGATTTACACCCACGCTGTTGTAATGATACTCGTGCGTAAAATCAACTGAAGAATTCGCCCTTACTTTTAAAACCTGCTCTTCTCGCCGAATTCGCGATGCGATCCCCTCGCAAGCTTCACGGATAAAACTTCGGTTTTATGTGATCACTGCGGTGTAACCACCATGTGTGATAACTTATTCAGTCCTGTTCGTCTCCTGATCGCCGGAACAAATGCGCACGGGCGAAAGTAATCCTTCTCTGGCGCCGAACGAGACGTAGGAGTTGACGGATTGGTGTATGTCAGGGTTCCTTGGTCCCCAAATCCTTGTGGCCCCAGAGCCTGGCTCCGTCGACAACCTCGTGATCAACTTGAACGTCGAGAAGTGCGTTGATATCACGGACGCCTATGAGGAAAGTCCCGCGCATGCAGCTGAGACCCTCGGTATTCGGTGGGTCCATAAATATCAATGCTGGTTACTGTGACTGACTCGGATAGGACCTTGCTGAGGCTGTCTCTATCTCCACTGAGGCTTACAAACGGCAAGCACAGTGCCGGGATCGGTCCCCCCGTCGATCCCTTCGCCAATGTCAAACCAGAAAGGTACGGGGGTTCTGCAAGGTTCGACCACACACGTGAACTGGCACGTCATTTCTGTGCGATGAGAGCAGGTGACGATGCTGACGAAAAACCGGCCAGAAATCCATCCCCGAGGCCGCTAAACAGGTTCCATGCTCATTCCGAGGTGTTGGTCGAGAATTCCAATTCCCCCTTGCGGATGGCGGAAGATACCCCAACCAAGTGTAACTTTAAGAACCAGGGGAGCGAGAGCGTTCGATACACGGGTCTTGTCTAAAACCCAGACATTGATTCATACCATAAATTCATGGTGACCGATCCTGGGAACGGTTCTGGGGGAAGGCATTATAGTTGTGGGTTACTTATGTGAATATAGAGATACATGAGATGATCTGAAGGAACGGTCAGGGAGTGTGCACAATCGAACGTCTGTTTCTCCCGCACCTATCTCGGAACGTGGTGGGAAGTACGGTAGGGAAGGCGAGGCTATGACTACCGTTTTTCAGTCTTCTCCAACAAATCCTTCGCTTCGTTGATTTTACTCGCGAGGTATGGGGCGCCACCTCGATCCGGGTGGTTGGCAAGCATGATTTGCCTGTGGGCGTCCTTGATCCTTGTCTTCAAAACTGGCCCATCCCTAAAGTACACACAAAGCATGAAGCTTCAGCACAGCCATGAGATTGAACGAGAAACGCACTTGAGGCCGAGGATCAAAAGGGCCTCCTTCCTGTCCATTTTGGTTTTGAAACCGCCTTTGGCCCACTCCTGGGCAGCACCCCTCCCGCCAACGATACCCCTTCGGACAAGAGTGCGACCGGCAATAGCAGCCGCGATAGCTCCTACTCCAAGGATGATTGGTGTGGACATTTGAGAGAAAACACGGAAGGATGAGGCGTCGGAAACGGAAGAAGATGTGCTGTTGTGATCACGTGGAGACGGAACGGCATAGTGACCGACCTCCCTTGAGTCAAGGCTTGAGTTCCTCTGCCACTCTAACCGTCAGACTCCCCCCTGCCCACAAGATGTCACTGCAGCAACACGATCGCAGTTCAAGCAAAGCATTGCATATAGAAGGCACGACCGAATTTGAGATATTGAAATCTTCACACCGGTATGCAGTGCTATTCACATCTCCAACTTTAGGGTTTCTGACTCGCCGCCACAGGTTCCTCCGGGCGGACGAGGAGGGAGCC
>Ga0307512_10005529_pt1 | contig 13166 bp, 11 predicted proteins | sample 14_EM_MG_FD_200267 | JGI IMG/M metagenome (GOLD analysis project Ga0307512, IMG submission 200267) | Populus trichocarpa ectomycorrhiza microbial communities from riparian zone in the Pacific Northwest, United States - 14_EM | ecosystem: Host-associated > Plants > Roots > Unclassified | place... | reverse complement strand
CCGGCCCTGCTCGGCGGCGCGCACGTGGCGCGAGCTCGGCATGCAGGCCAGCAGGCTCGAGCCGATCCGCTCCCGCAGGAACGCCTCGTCGGCGGCGTCGACGACCTTGTTGCCAAGCACCGACACCGCCACTTGGTGACTCGCGGCGTACTGCAGATACTGCCGGTAGACCCCCACCCCACGCACCGTCGGCTCACAGACGATGAAGGTGTGGTCGAACCGGGTGAACAGCCCCGAGGCGAACGCGTCGGCGCCGGCCGTCATGTCGACCACCACGAACTCGTCGTCGGCGTCGAGAAGGTGGTTGAGGATCAGCTCGACCGCGCCCACCTTGGAGTGGTAGCAAGCGACGCCGAGGTCGTCCTCCGCGAACGCCCCGGTGCCCGCGAACCGGATGCCCCCGATCGAGGTCAGGCAGCGCTGCCAGACCGGGTTCTCCTCGGCGACGCCGAGCAGGCGCGACCCGCGGCCCGGCGGTGTCGTCTTCACCATCGCGTCGGTGGAACTGATCCGTGGATTGTCGCCGCGCAGGTATTCCTTGATCTGCGGCAGGCTCTCGCCGAGCGTCGGCTTGGTGGGCTCGCCGTCCGCGCCGAGGGCGACGGCGAGGTTCTGATTGATGTCGGCGTCGAGCGCCAGCACCGTGCATCCCTGCGCGGCGAGATGGCGGCTGAACAGCGCGGCGAGCGTGGTCTTACCGGCGCCGCCCTTGCCGACAAATGCGATCTTCACTAGTGGTGTCCGTTTCGCCGGGTTCTTCGTTAGCGAAATTGATACCCATTTCCAGTACGAGAGTCAAGTCGACTGTCCGGCTTTACTCGTCCCGGGTGATCCGCCGGCGGTTCCACAACGGATATTCGCAGACGATTTCTTGCCGAGTTTCCGGGCATTGATTAATGCAGACAAGTGCATTTATCGCGTACGGCGATTGGGGGTTGCCCGGTGTCCCGGCCGATTACCCAGTCGGCCGGAACACCAGGCGCACGCCCTGCGGCGTGCCGAGCCCGGCCGATCGGGTCCAGTCTGGGACGGCAGGGCACCACCTAGCCGCGGGGCCGGAACCGATCGATCCGGACAGGCATGTGTCCCGCGAAGCGTATAGACCAGAGCCGTTTTAATTCAAGACCGGGGGAGGTCATGGAGAATGGAATTCGCGCATCAACAATTGTGCATGTTTCTGGGAGTGCGGGGTTCGGGTCTGGTTTCGGGGTGCGCTTTCGGACCGCGGCGGACCCGGGCCGGTCGCGGTCAGCTTGCGATCGACTGCGGCCGGGATCGGGAGCCGGCTGGGCGCTCGTCCATGGCGGCGATGAGATCCTCCCGGGCGCGGGCGACCCGCGAGCGGATGGTGCCGATCGGGCAGTCGCAGATCTGCGCGGCCTCGGCGTAGGACATCCCGACGATCTGGGTGGCGACGAACGCTTCGCGCCGCTCGGGCAGCAGACCGGCGAGCAGGTCGGTGAGCGCCTGGTGCTCGTCGAAGCGTGGGCTGGTGCTGGCGTCGGCGGCCTCGGCTGTGGCCTGCCAGTCCGGCAGCGTGGCGAGCCGGGGCCGGCGGGTCGATTGCCGGACGTGGTCGGCGGCCACCCGACGGGCGATCGAGAACAGCCAGGTCCGCACCGACGACCGGCCGGCGAACTGCGGCAGGGCGCGTACCGCGCGCAGATAGGTCTCCTGGGCGAGGTCCTCGGCGTCGGCGGCCGCGGCCAGCGAGGTGAGGAAATATCGCACGTCGCGCTGGGTGGCGCGGATGAGATCGGTGAGGGCGTCATGGTCACCGCGCCCGGCGGCGAACGCCAGTGCGGTGAGATCCAGCTCCCGGATCACCAGGCTCCTCCACTCAGCAGGTCTGCGGCCGCTCTCCTCGACGCATCGGCGGCGACGCATGTTGGTCGCCCGCCGGCCGGGAGAAGTTCCCGGAGAAAAGTGGGAACTCTCGAGCCGTCGACGGCGACCTTTGTCCCGGACGGCGTTGAGGCGACGGCGTCCACCGACGCTTCGGCGGGTGGGGACCCGGCGCGTCGACTGTCACTTTGATGCCGGTGCTGCCGCGCCGTCGACACCATGAGGAACAGCCGATGTCGATCACCAGTGAGGTCGCCGAGCCGACCAAGTTTCGCCCTGCCCGCAATGTCCGCCAGTCGGCGTTCGGTGCCCTGCTGCTCCGCCTGCATTTCTATGCCGGCGTACTGGTAGCGCCGTTCCTGCTGGTCGCGGCCGTGACCGGCCTGCTCTACACGGTCACCCCGCAGCTGGACGCGATCGTCTACGGCGACCAGCTAACCGTGGCGGAGCGCGGCGACACGATGCTGCCGCTCGCGAACCAGATCGCGGCCGCCCGCGCCGCCCACCCCGAGGGGACGTTGTCGGCGATCCAGCCGGGCACGGGCGACGCCACCACGCAGGTGGTGTTCTCGCTGCCGGAGCTGGGAGAGAACCAGCACACCGTGTACGTGGACCCGTACACCGGCGCCGTGCGCGGCACCCTGACCACCTGGTGGGGCTCGACCCCGGTAACGACCTGGCTGGACGACCTGCACCGCAACCTGCACCTCGGCGTCGCCGGACGCTACTACTCGGAGCTGGCCGCAAGCTGGCTGTGGGTGCTCACCCTGGGCGGACTCGTCCTGTGGTGGCGGCGTGCACGCGGGCGCCGGCTGCTCGTACCGGAACTGTCGGCGAAGAAAGGGGTGCGACGGACCCGCAGTTGGCACGCGACCACCGGCCTCTGGCTCGCCGTGGGCCTGCTGATCCTGTCGGCCACGGGCCTGACCTGGTCGCGTTACGCCGGCGGAAACTTCACCGCGGTGCTCGACGCGTTCGACGCACACAGCCCGGAGCTGTCCACGAGCGTCGAAGCCGCCCCGGCGTCCGAGCATCACGACGCGACAGCCCCGGCCGCGGCAGTCGACCCGGCCGCCGCCGACGGCGTCCTGAGCGTGGCCCGCCAAAACGGCCTGACCGGCCCCGTAGAGCTGGCGGTCCCCGAGGAAGCGGGTGCGGCGTGGACGGTCACGGGCACCGACAACACCTGGCCGGTGGCCCTGGACCGGATCGCGGTCGACCCGGCAACATCGGCGGTGGTGGCCCGCAGCAACTTCGCCGACTGGCCGGTCCTCGCCCAGCTGAGCAAACTGGGCGTGCAGGCACACATGGGACGCCTGTTCGGAGTGGTCAACCAGGTGCTACTGGCGGCGCTGGCGATCGGCCTGATCTGCGTAATCGTCTGGGGCTACCGAATGTGGTGGCAACGCAGACCAACCCGAGCCGTCGTCGGCAGGGCTCCGGCCGCGGGCGCCTGGCAGGGACTGCCGGCCTGGATGATCGCGGTCGGGGTGCCGGTGGTGTTCGCAATCGGCTGGGCGTTGCCGCTGGTCGGCGTACCGCTGGCCGGTTTCTTGATCGTCGACGTGGCGGTGGGCGCGGTCCGCAGCCGGCGCCACCGGATCGTGCCGACGTCGCCGGCGCCCGCCGGAAGCTGAGCGGCCCGCCAAACAGACCCCACTCGAGGGCATGCTAAAGTCGACGTCGAGCGGGCCCAGGAGCACCAAAACACCTGGACCAGCGAAAACGTAACCACAACCCACTGGACGCATCAACACGCGCCAGCACGGAGAGTGGCTGCAAGAGCGCCCGTAGCTCAATGGATAGAGCATCTGACTACGGATCAGAAGGTTAGGGGTTCGAGTCCCTTCGGGCGCACCACCTGAGCAGGGAATATAGCTGATTGGCTATATTCCCTTCTTTGATGTGGGGCACGCGTGGGGCGCGGATGCACCCCACGTTTCCGCAGTTCAGTGGGCATCTGGACCACGATTTCCGCGTCGGAACGGCTCCTGGACGGCCGATCACCCACCGGAGCACCACGGTTCTAGAATATGGGATCCCCGCGCCCGAGAATGGGAAGCGTAGAGGCCGTGCCCCACGTTTCTCCAGGTCACGGCCTCGACAATGTGCGGGGTGCTGGTCAGGCGGGCGCCGCGGAGGCCGGTGCGCTGGTCGGCGGGGATCACAGGCTGGCCGGGGTGGCCATGTCCAGCGCCTGGTGCGGGCGCTCGTGGTTGTAGGCGTGCACCCAGCCGCTGATCGCCGCCTGCGCGGTGGGCAGGTCCGCGAACGGGCCGGTGACGTCCAGCAGTTCCCGGCGCAGCGTCCGGTGCCAGCGTTCGATCTTCCCGGTCGTGGTCGGGGAGTAAGGGCGGGTCAGCTTGCCGGTGATGCCGTTCTCCCGGCACACCCGCTCGAAAAGCACCTCCGCCGGGCGCCCCTTGGTGAACCGGCCGGTGAACTGCTTGCCGTTGTCGGTGAGCACCTCGGCCGGCACCCCGTACACGCGCATCGCCGCGAGGAACGCGTCGGCGACGGCGCGCCGGACGGCACTGCCAGCACGGTGGCGATCACCACGAACCGGGAGTGGTCGTCGATGCCGGTCAGCATCTTGCACTCTCGGCCGTCGGCGAGATAGATCCCGCCGACCAGATCCAGCTGCCACAGGTGCATCGGCGCTTCCCGCTGCCACCGCTTGTATTTGCGGCGATGCTGTTGCTCCTGTGCCACGACCAGGCCGTTGCGTTCCAGGATCCGGTGCACCGTGGCCCGCGACGGCGCCGCCGCGCCGGCCCGGTCGAGTTCGAATGCGATCCGCCGGGCACCCCACCGCGGATGCATCCGCCGCATCTCACAGACCAAGGCCTCGACCTCGGCCGAGATCCGGGTCGGGCTGGTCTTCGGTCGCCGCGACGCCTCCCGCAGCCCCGTCGACTCCGGCCGCGTCGTACTTGGCCTTCCACGAGTACACCGCCTGGCGGGATACCCCGTACCGCAGCGCCACCTCGCTGACCCGCGAGCCGCCAAGCACCTCGAGCACCGCCCGGTACCGCTGATCGACCAACCAGTCCCGCTGGCTCTGATCCACATCCGACACAGCCAGAAATGATCAACAAGAGCCTGGTGCGTGTCAACCAAGTCCCGAGAACAAGACGTCATCGATGTCCTGAGTCGTTACACGACACGGGACGGTCGATGGTCCGCGACCCTGACCGAGCGTGGCCGCCACTACCTCGACAACGGAAGGTACCCGGCCGTGACCGGCACGACGACTGCGACGGCCGGCGACCTTCCAGGCGACTCGTCCACACAGGCGGCCAATGGCGGAACGGACCGTCAGCCGGCGGCGCAGCCGTCCGTGATTCAGGAAGCGACCGTGCTGATCGAGCGGCTCCAGACTGGCGGCGGCACCGTGGTCGTTTCGGATTCGGACGCCGACACCCGCGCGAGCTATCGGCGTGCCATCCACGCCGCCAAGCAGCACAACCTTGTGCCGGACGGCTACGACCTCCGCCACGCCGGCCGCAACACCGGTGACCTCGTCGTTCGCCTCTACTCGGCGACGCAGCCCTACGACACTGATTGGAATCGGCTACGGCTCTACCAAGGCGACATCCGCGCCACCCCGCCGGCCGACTACGGCGCCCTCGAACAGGACCCCACCAACCTGCAGGTGTTCCCACCGGCCACCTCCGGCTCGAAGTCAGGAAGTCCCAGTCCGATCAGCGTCTCACCTGGCGCGACACCGCGACCTCGAGCCTGGAACAGCAGGCCAGTCGAATCGTCGCCGGCATCATCAAGGCCATCGAAGAGCAGGAACAGATTGCCGCAGCTTTCCGGCAGCGTGAGAAGGAACGGCAGGCCGCGGCGAGACTTGCCGAGCAACAGGCAGCCGAGGAGCGCCGCCGCCGCGACATCGAACGCCAGGCGAGGTGGGAGCACGCCATCGCGAAAGCCCACCGCCTCGCCGTCGAGGAGCACCGCAGGGCGACATTCACCACCGCGTTGGAAAAATGGCGGACCGCCGCGGACATGCGGGCGTTCTGCGACGCCCTCGAACACGCCTCCGCCGCCGGTCAGGCGGCCGGCAACGGCGAGCTCACCGCCTGGTTGACCTGGGCACGCGCTCGCGCCGACAAGATCGACCCCACGGTCGGTACGCCTACGCTCACAAGTAACGACTTCACCATCGAGCCGAGCCCGGACGATCTACGCCCACACTTGAACGGATGGAGCCCGCACCGCCCTGCGAAGGAATAGCGTACGGCGTGCTGCGGTCGGCCGACACGGGACGGATGGCGTGGCCACCAGAGGACGGCGGACAGTTGGCGCATGTCGTGTGCAACGGATTGCATACGGGATGCAATGGAGGTACTGTTGGCGCGGAGGTGGTGACCATGGCGTCGCAGACTGTTGGCTTTGCGGTCGCGGATGAGGACCGTGAACGCCTGGATCGGCTCGTGGAGCACTTCGGCGGCGGAAACCGGTCGGCCTATCTGCGAGCAACATTGAAGGTCATGGAGTCGTTGCGCCGAGCTGGGCGTCTCCGGGAGCTCCAGGCAAGCAACCATCGTCGGCTTGCGGAGCAGGGGACTGCGGCCGAAGAGTTGCCTGAGCTCATCCGCCAGGCGTACAAGGAGTCGCAGGAGTGACCCTTCCGGGCCCTGTGGCCACTCCAGTCGTCTTCGACGTCAACGTGCTTGTGCAGGCGATCGCGACGGGAAATAGTCCGTACATTTCGTGGCCCTCGCCTCCACCGACGTCGGGCAACCCGTTCGCTGATTGTCTGGGGATCATCAACGATGCGGCAGAATTCGCGCTTTGGCTCTCGCCGCACATCCTCGACAACACGGTCCGCGTCCTTGGCGCCGTCGTCGGCACGCCCAAGGACGAATCAGAGGACTACCGAGACATCCTGGTCGAGATGGCGGATGCCTCCGGGGGCGGGGTTCTGAGTCCGCCCCGCACCGTCCACGACTGCCGCGACCATGAGGACAATCTCGTCCTGGATCTGGCCTCGGAGGTCGGTGCCCTCCTGATCGTTTCGGAGGATGTCGATTTAACGGCGATGTCCCCGTGGCGCGGGGTACCGGTCCTGCGCGCCCGTGAGTTCACCGCTCGGGTAGACGGCATGCGCAGGCACAGCCGGCGGCGCTGAGGCGCCACGGCCAGATGTCAGGTATTGAGATCCGCTGGTTCCAGGCGTTTCAGCAGACTGGGCTCGCGGGCATGCGTAGCTCGTAGCTCGGCCAGCTGTTGCCGGTACCCCTTCGGGCGAGACGGCCTTGCGGTTGATCACCCGGTCGCGGCGGTGACGATGCGTCCGAGCGTACGGACGGTGCGGCGGAACTCCTCCTCATGTTTGAGGGGTACCGCGAGGTAGTGGTCGCCGACGAGGCTCCAAACGCTGCGGAGTTTCGGGTCGCGGGCGATGAGGGTTGCGAGCAGTGTGTCGGCGCGTACGGTCCAGACCCGGTTGCTGGTGTGTTGGGCGTGGGCGTCAAGGACGAGCCGGTGAGCTCGTAGTACTGGTATTCACTCGTCGTGGTCTACCGTCCTGCCCAGTGCCGGTAGGCGTCGATCCAGACCGTGCCGTCTGGTGGTGGGGTGGGTAGCGGTAGGTCGAGCAGGTCGATCCGCTGCCGGTCGCGGCCTCGGGCGCAGATCGCGACGATGCTGTCGCCGGTCAGGTCGACCTTCTGCACGGTGACTTCCACGCCGAGCACGGTGGTGGTGAATGGCACGACAAGGTGCTCTTCGATCGTGGTGAACAGGCTGGTGAGCTGTTCGTCGTCGTTGTACGCGTCGACCGTGGCCTCTTCGATCATCGCCTCGAGCGCCGCATTCCGCTTCGCTGCCATCGACGGAGGATAGCGGACCCGTCCCGGCAGGTCCGAAGCCCGATACGCGAGGATAATCCGGTGGATGCGACGGCAGACTTCGCCGACCTGCGCCGCGAGGTACAGCGGCTGCAGGCCGAGAACGCCAGGCTGTCGCGGCTGCTGGAACTGCGTGGTCAGGACACTGCTGCGTCCCCGGAGCAACTGTCCGCCCCGGTTGCCGCGCCGGGCATGGTCACAATGGCTTCGCCGGTGGCCGACAAGCTGGCCTTGTTCGCCGACCGGTTCCGGGCCCGCACCGACGTGTACGCCGTCCGCTGGGAAAACACCCGGTTGGGTACATCCGGGTGGTCACCAGCCGTCGCCGGCGGCTGGCGCAAGGGCATGGATCGGCGCAGCGCCGTCCACCTTCCCCGCACGCCGCAAGTCGTCGCCGCTCATCTGGTCGGCGATCTGTTCATGGGTCTCTACCCGCTGCTACCCAAGAACACGTGCCAGTTCGTCGTCGCCGACTTCGACGGTGCGACGGCAATGCTTGACGCGCTCGCCTACGTCAAGGCGGCGAGGGCCGCTGCTGTGCCGGCCGCGCTGGAGATTTCCCAGTCGGGCCGTGGGGCCCATGTATGGATCTTCTTTACTGACACGCTGCCTGCGGCGACGGCACGAGCGGTCGGTACTGCGCTGTTGCACGAGGCGATGGTGCTGCGCGGGTCGATGGACCTACGGTCGTATGACCGGCTGTTTCCCAATCAGGACGTCTTGCCCGACGGCGGGTTCGGCAACCTCATCGCCGCGCCGCTGTACGGCCGCCGCCGTAAAGAAGGCCTTACCACGTTCCTCGATCTCGGCACGTTGGAGCCGCACGAGGACCAGTGGGCGTTCCTCTCCACGCTGGACCGGCTCAGCCCCGGCGATGCGGAACGCCTCGCCCGCAACGCGAAACGCTCCACCACCGGAACTGACGTCGCTATGATCAGCCGGTCCGCCGCAACCCGGGTCCATCCCGCACTGCCACCGGTGGTCCACGCGGAACTCGGTGCCGGGCTCAGCATCGAGACCGCTCAACTCACGCCGGCCGCCCTGGCGACGTTCAAACACACTGCGGCGATGGCCAACCCGAAGTTCTACGAACTGCAACGCCTGCGGAAGTCGACCTGGGATACCCCGCGGTTCATCCGTGGCTACGACCTCACCCTCGACGACCGCCTGATCCTGCCGCGAGGGCTGCGCCACACTGTCGCCTCCATCGTCGACCGGGCCGGATCGCGGCTGGTCGTCGCCGATGTGCGGAACTCTGGCCAGGAGATCGACGTCGCGTTCGCAGCCGAACTCACCACGAAACAGAGTGCCGCTGTCGGTGCTCTCCTCGCCCACGACGACGGGTTGCTCGTCGCCCCACCAGGCTCCGGCAAGACCGTCATGGGCTGCGCCGTGATCGCCGAGCGCGGCACCTCAACCCTGATCCTCGTCGACCGCAAAGCCCTCGCCGACCAGTGGCGCATGCGTGTCGAACAGTTCCTCGGCATCAAGCCCGGCCAACTCGGCGGCGGCCGGCGCAAACTCACCGGCACCGTGGACATCGCACTACTGCCGTCGCTGGCCAGACGCGACGACATCGCCACCCTCACCCGCGAGTACGGGCACGTCCTCGTCGACGAGTGCCACCACCTCGGCGCCGCCGCGTACGAGCACTCCGTCAAAGCGATCGCCGCGCAGTTCTGGCTAGGCCTGACCGCCACACCCACCCGGCGTGACGGCCTCGGTCAACTCGTCACCTGGCAACTCGGCCCCGTGCGACACACGATGACCGACGAGGAACAGGGCACTCTCGCCGCCGCCATCCACGGCGAAGCCGGACCGCGACGCCTGCTGTTCCTGCACGACACCGAGTTCAAGGCCGGCGACGTCGACCTGGACGCGCCAGGCGCGCTGGCCGAGGTGCACCGGAGATTGGCCCTCGACGAGGCACGCAATACTCTGATTGCCAACGATGTCGCCGCGGCCCTGACGCGCGGACGCAACTGTCTGGTCCTCACCCGACGGGTCGCCCACGTCGAGGCCCTCACCGCCATGCTCTCCGAGCGAGGACACCAGGCGCTCGTACTCCAGGGCGCGATGAGCACCACCAACCGCCGAGCCGTTGTCGAGCGACTCGACAACGCCAAGTCTGGCGACGGCCTGCTGGTCATCGGCACCACACCGTTCATCGGCGAGGGTTTCGACGCCCCGGCCCTCGACACCCTCTTTCTCGCCGGCCCGATCTCCTACGACGGCCTACTCGTCCAGTGCGCTGGCCGCGTGATCCGATCCGCCCCCGGCAAGGATGTCGCCGAGGTCCACGACTACCACGACCAAGCCACCCCAATCCTCGCCGCCTCGCTGCAACGCCGCATGCCCGGATACCGGACACTCGGCTTCACTCCGGCATGAAGATGACCAAACTTCACGAGCTATGTCTCCGGTGAGCAGACGGCAGTGTCGTTGAGCCCGGCTTCGGTCCAGACGGCGGCATGGGTTACGGACTCATCGCTGTGGTACTCCGATGGCGCCGCTCTGGCCGATGTGGCACTCGGCCGGTGGGCCAGAGGCCACACGCCGGGCCTGTATGGCTTGCGTGCGTCGCCTTGATCGTCGCTATGAGTGGCGGGTTTACGCAGCGTGATGGTGCTCCGATGGTGATCGGACGTCGGAGCACGGTGCAGCACTACCGGACCTAAATCAGCACAGCCGCCTGGAAGCTGCTGTTCCTCACGCTGCCTGGATCATGCACTCGGCCGTGACCAGCCGAAACACAAACCGCCCCTGACCTGGCAGAACGCCTTCGGAGCGAGGGAAGTAACAGAGTGTACCCGTGACCACTAGTCGTCTGACTACGGATCAGAAGGTTAGGGGTTCGAGTCCCTTCGGGCGCACCATCTGAGCAGGGAATATAGCCGACTGGCTATATTCCCTTCTTTATTTGGGCCCACATGTGGGCCACGGTTCCGCCCCACCACGATCCCACGCGATGGGAGTCCTGAGTTCGAAGATGGGACAGAGGCAAGGACGTGGTCCACGTTTTCGCAGGCCACGTCCTTGACTGCTCCGGGCGGTTGAATAGATCATCTAGGTCATTGGGACTGGTTCGCGACATCCTCCGCAGTAAGCCGGCCGCGGTCGCCGGTCGCCGTCAACGCGCGTACAGCCGGCGGGTCGGCCGGGCGTCGCCAATGCCAGTCGGTGACCGCCTGGTAGGCGGCGACTACCGACAGCAGGCGGTCCTCTTCGTAGGGTGCGCCACCGAGGATCGTGCCGATCGGCAGCCCCGCGGCGGTGAAGCCGATCGGAAAGCCGATCTCTGGCAGCCCCAGGATGTCGAACGGCACCGGGCTGGTCTGCACCACCACGTCGCAGTGCTCGAAGATCTGGTCGAGGACCCGCTCCAGCAGCAGGAGCTTGGCGCGCTGACCCGTGAGGAACTCGTTCGCCCCGAGCAGCGCGCCCTGCAGCCACCCGGTCACCGAGACACCAAAACCGCGAAGGTCCTTGCGGAGGTACGGCATGAACGGCTCGCTGCGCTCCGGCAGGCGTACGTTGTTGAACTCGTTGCCGGTCAGCAGGTCCCACTGGTCGGGGAAGGGGACGTCGACCAACCGGACGCTGTCGATCCCGTCCACCGCCGACAGGAACGCCTGCCGTGCCGCGTTGCCGGTGGCGTACCCCGGAAGCACACCGACGCGGGTGCTCCACCGGGCGCGCAGCCGGCCCCGCGAGTAGACCGGCGTGGCCGCCTCGACCAGATCCGGCACGCGCGGCAGGCCCTGCGTACGCGGGTCGGCCGGGTCCTCGCCGGCCATCGCGGTCAGCATGATCGCCGCGTCGATGGCGTCCCGGGCGAGCGGGCCGGGATGGTCGCGGGTGTAACTGAGCGGGATGATGCCGGCCAGCGACACCCGGCCCATGGTGGGCTTGAGACCGGTCAGGTTCTGCGCGTTCGAGGGCGCGGTGATCGAGCCGCCGGTCTGCGTTCCCGTCCCGGCGACCGCCATCCGCCCGGCCACCGAGGTGGCCGTGCCGGTCGACGAGCCGCCCGGATCGGTCGCCGGGTCGGCCGGGGTCCACGCGTTGACCGTGGTGATCCGCCCGTCCGGCGTGGTCGCCCGGGTCGTCGCGAGCGGGCCCATCTGGGTCTTGCCGAGCACGATCGCGCCGTTCGCCTTGAGCCGGGCCACCGCGGTCGCGTCGTACGGCGGCACGAAGTCCTGGAACAGGTAGGAGTTGGCGGTGGTCCGTACGCCCGCGGTCCAGTAGTTGTCCTTGATGGCCAGCGGAATGCCATGCAGCGGCCCGGCCGGCCGCTTCTTGCTGGCGGCCTTCGCCGCGTCTCGCGCCTCGGCGGCGAGCACGGTGTTGAAGGCCTGGTAGACCCCGTCGAACGTGCTGATCCGGGCCAGGTGGACCTCGACGAGTTCGGCCGGCGAGAGCTTGCCGTACCGGATCATCCAGGCCGCCTCGGCCAGGGTCAGCTCGGTCGGATCGGCGAGCGCCTCCGGACGTGGGCGCACGTACGCGCCGGACCCGAAGCTCGCCGGCCCGCCGGCCCAGGCGGAGGACGGCAGGGCAGCGGCCCCGGTGGCAGCGGCCGCGGCGACCGCGGCAGTCTGGGCGAGGAACACTCGCCGGTTCGTGGCCTTCACTTGCGCCACGCGGTGCTGATCGACGGGTAGAGCATCGGCGCGGGCTGCTGCGAGAGGGCGGCCGGGTCACTGCCGGCGGGGGCGGGCATCTGGTACGAGGCGATGGTGGCGACGCTGCCGCGAACGAAGGAGCGCAGCGAGGCGAGTACGGAGTCACGTCCGGGCGAGCCGGTCGAGGGGTCTGCGGCGGTGCCCGGCGGAAGCTGGTCGAGGTCGATGCCGAGGGACGCCAGGCGAGCCCTGATCATGGTGTCGAGTTCGGAGTCCGTAGGTGGGGTGGCAGCCATGTGGATCACTCTCAGAGTCGACTGTGTCGCCGTCGTAACCAGATGATCACGGCAAGATGGCGTGGCCCAGACCCTCGACGTCCGGCCGTTCGTCGCGCATGAGCACGACCTGGACGTGGGGCCGGCTCGCTTCTACGGTCGCGTCGAAACGGTACCGTTCCGTGATCTTGGCGTTCTACAGTCAGCGACGCTAATCGATTCTGGTCACGGGGGCCTTCATAGTGATGCCTGTACTTTTTCTGCCCGTTTCCCGCCGTCGTCATCGAATCCGGGCCGCCGTTGTGGTGGGAGCTCTGGTGGCGGGGCTGGGGGCGGTTCTCACCGCGTCCAGCCCGGCATCGGCCGCTACGCCTGACGGGTACCCGCTGCCGATCTCCAGGCTCGGCGACATCGTTGTCGACGGCAGCCATCAGCGAATCTTCGTCAGTGACCCATGGGGCAGCAAGGTGGTCGCCGTCGGATACGACGGCACGGTCCTGGGAACCGCGAGCAACCTTTCGGGCGTACAAGGACTCGCTCTCTCTCCTGATGAGAGC
>Ga0307512_10005528_pt1 | contig 13166 bp, 11 predicted proteins | sample 14_EM_MG_FD_200267 | JGI IMG/M metagenome (GOLD analysis project Ga0307512, IMG submission 200267) | Populus trichocarpa ectomycorrhiza microbial communities from riparian zone in the Pacific Northwest, United States - 14_EM | ecosystem: Host-associated > Plants > Roots > Unclassified | place... | reverse complement strand
GTCGGATTCAAATATGATGATGAAGTTATGCTGCCTGCTCTGGAAGTGAGAAACCTTCTTAGATGCGCATAACTCTTGGCCATGATTACTATATCTTATCTAGCGGGGCAATGCATAGTGAAATTGCGAATATGCAGAATTACGTGCACAGCAGACGATAGTCAATTTGCAATTACAAGGGATCTGCAACTCATGCGCTAAGCAGTGAGATTACTTGCGGCACTCCCTGGTCTACGGAAGGTCGAGACCTAAGCATGCCGTGTCTGAGGGATTATCGGCATTGGCTGATGATAAGAGGCCTGAAGCGAACCGGCTTCTTGATTGATGTCCGCATGCATCGCAACACCATATTATGGCGTGTGAAAATCTACGTTGGCATAGTATCAGTTGGTCGCTGATTAAATCTATGATGCAATGCCGAATAGCCAATTATTGTGAGGCAGAGAATATTGCAATTAAAAGCATTAAGAAAATCAAACACAGTTAAATTGCGATTACGCAGAAATACATGTCAGTCGTTAATGTTCCAACTACTGAAACAAACAGGTATGCAATATGTCCAAGTTGAAGTTATGATCTGAGACGTCATTTGATATAATTCAATATGATGGATGGCCTGATATTGATCAGGAGCGTAATGCTTCAAAACCACATTATATCAACACGATAACCTAAGGGAAGCGTGGCAATCCATTATTGGGCGCATTCAGTATACTGTAAGACGCAACGATGACATTGAAATTATACGACAAACGGACTCATAGCATGGAAGTATGGACGATAAGAATACAGACCCTCGAACATGACAATAAAGAGATCACATTGTCCCGGCAATGAAAGAACAATCTCTAGCAGCGGACAGTCAGAAACCTACAAGCGAAAGAAAACCTTTATTTATTATTGAGTTTTTATGATACCTATATCTATTATTATTATATAAAAATATATTAGCTTAGTACGGCAGCACCGTACCGATAAGTATTCCCCAGGTGGTGGAATGACAATAACCTTTGAAAACGATAACGACGTCATTGTATACGCTTTAGAAAAGATTATATCTTTCGCCAAGGAAAATCGGTATTTGTTTGTAGCCAATTGTGCTTGGTGGATAGCCGGAGTTATTGGTTTCTATCACGACTTGACTATTTACATCGATAAGCTTTTCAAAAAGGCTAGTGAGCATTCCCGGAACGTATCCCCGATACCTCGGGATATTCAGGAGGATCCTCGGTCAAGGTCACCAAAGAGTCATATTCATCCTGATCGGTGAGGACAGTTGGCCAATACAAGTCCTGAGGTTAGCAATAAGTACCTGACGAGTTCAAAGTCAAGCATACCTTGAGGAGTTGTGAATTCCGGAAATCTGTTCCCACATAAATCCCGGAAGGAAAAGTGACAAGATAATAAGCAACAGAAGATTGAACCGCTGTGATGTACAATGTCAGGGAAAGTGAGTAAGCAACCTTTAACTCCAGAACAGAGGAAGTACCTCTGGCGAATTCCTAAGGATACGATTAAGGAATACCTTGAAAATACGAGATAGGATCTACGGCTGTACGCACCAAGAAGTATAGTTGGTGCTTGACTAAGTACATTACTGAGGTGTTGATACCCCCGTAACAGACATATTGAAATCCTACAACACATTAGTTACTGCTTCTAAAAATGAGATTTGGTGGTTCCCTCTACCATATATTCTTCTGTGGCCACGTCTAAGGTGTTAAAAGACTGTTCTGTCCACTCTCAGGGATGCTTATCACGAAATTGGTCTGCGATAATTGCAGAGCTTGAAATCTCCCGGTATTCAATTTCGCAGACTGTGCGGACAAAGGCCTTGGTCGAGAAGGGGGGTTTTCCATAATGGGCAGCAATGGATGGGCCACAGAGCTCTCGACCTATACAAGCTATACATGTCACGGTTTGTCGATAGCCCTCATCCTCGTAATGGATGTACTCATGTCCTGTCGCATGCTGCTTCTGATTCTTGCTCCTACCGATTTTACAGACCACTTGTAGATGCGTATCCTGTGTATTATTTTAGATGGCTGCTCTGGTTGCGTTGCAGTGAACTGACTGGTGTCTGCATTGTTGCTGTGTCCCGGAAAGTAATTCAATGGATGAAATGTATGTCGCTCAGTTCAATTTGGCCCTGCTCTCACATTTCCGAGGTTTTTCTGTAGCCATAATTTGCTCGTATAGAATGGGAGAGGATGATACTAATGATAGAAGTGGGAAGTCCTGAGGAATCTTTAGTTAGGTTCAAGTCAAAATGGAATGAGTAACAGCCAACTTGCACGTTCTACTAAAGATGACTCCTGCTGGGTATAGCTACAAGTTGTAGATGTTACCAACTGTAGCGTGATTTGCAGTAAGTCGGCCCGATGTTTTGTGTTTGTTTACATTGATATATAATGATTTATGCCAGCCCAAATCTCATGGTTGTCAAATATAAATAGGATATTCTTCGATGAAAAAGACGCCAGGTAATGTTTGTCTGAAGAAATCCCTAGGATCTGACATGAAACAGACGCTAAAAGTCAAGTCATATTGAATGGTTACTATTTCTATTCTCAATTCAGCGACAGTCAAAGGCCGATTTTGCTTTGTTCAAGTTGATCTATAGTACCAACCTTGACATAACAGAGGCAGCTTGTCTCCATACGGCCTATATTTTGCAACATGCAATATCTGGCCCCACAACAATGTCAACACCAAATATATTGGTTAATCCTCCGTAAAAGAAGCTTTCGCCTCTTCTGGCAGTCAAATACAGCAAATCGACAATGCTGTCCACACCATAACATCTTCAAGAGAATGATGGCCAGAGCGGCTTGGAAGCAGAAAGTGTCCTAGCACTGGAACCACTGCAAAGTGTGCGATCCAAATAGATGCTTGCGGCGGAGATAAGATGAGAACTATGCAATTCAACCAATGATGACAAAGAGCAACAGATCGAGGATTTTGTGGATATGAAAACAACTGTGGGAAGAACGTGAGTTGAAGACGCATAGACAGCGATAACCCAGCAGCAGGAAGATAGGTGAAATGCTTAAAATGTGGGATTGACAACCGGAAAGCACGAAAAATCATCTGCGGACATGCTGAAATCTATCCGAGATAGTCTGAGCTTTCTTGCCAGTTCCAAAGATGGTGAGAATGGGTGTGATGAGAAGGTTGATGAAGAAAATACCAAGCTGGGCAAGCTGAGCGAAGATGATTAACCTGGCTGCATGATGGGTACAATCGCTAAAATGGTTCAGCTGCTCGTGCCGAGTTTTCGGCAGATGCCAACGAAGCTTACCGAATTTACACAACTCAGATGGTGGGTCAGGGCCAACTACTTCCAAGACAGAGTTCAGAAGAATGGGATGGCTGAATTGAAGAGTCAGGCTGTCGTTATAGCACAAATGGAAATGGTTGCCGCCTTAACTTCTTCAACAATATTTCAAGAGCGAATGGATACTCTCGATATCGTACTTCGAATGTCACAAATGAGGCATGCAACTTCTTGCACAACAACTAGTCATATGAGCCTGGGTTCCAGGAAGCCACAGTGATGGAAACACATAACATCAATCCCCTCTTACAGGGTGCCTGATTTGTAACCTATTTAGATAACAATGTAGGTTTAACCCATAAGCTTTTACCCCTACATAGTGCCGGCAAAGCTAATTACCATATACATACCGGATTCAGACAATGAAATGGTGACAGTGCCTCTCAGTGTTAGTAATGGTTATGGACTTTCACTTCACATCGGAACCGAACCGCAGCCTGACTGGTAGTCCGAGTCGTCAATAAACACAAAATGTCGATTCAGGTATGGTTTAATCGACATCTCCCTACCTGTCTGAACTGGGTGGGTTCTCTGCTGGTTGTACTGTGGGTCCATCTGTAAATATACATAACATGCTTGCCTTTGCTATTTGAATATAGTACTCAATCAAAATCATTTATTCAACATCCAGAAATCGCATATTGCAGGTTTTGCATGTTGTGACATCGACAATATATTCATACTTGTTTTTCTTTTAATGCATTGTAATTTTGACCATGGAGGAGGTTAACAGTTCAATTATAAGCTCAAATATCCAGGCGATGCCTTTATTACCCTATCTGCATCACCAGCAATTGATGGCCCTTGGTCAATGCTGAGTTGAGGGATATTGTCAGAATGGCGCCGTGACCGTGCCACTTTCTCTTTTGTGCATGCTGGGTGGAAATATGTTGATTATGGATAGCAAGCAAATGACTTACCAGGTACGTTATTTACAAGACCAAAAATTGTGAAGGCTCCATTGACAGCTAAGGTGCAGCAGCTTTCACAAGGACCATATTCCATATAAATGCTACGAATACTTCGATTATGGGTCAATGCCGTATCACAGCCATTAAATTATACAAGAAGCAACACACAAAATCATTCACTCTTTGTTGACGCTCGTTTGCAGCCTAGTGCTGTGACCATTTCACGAAACTCTTTTGCTCATAACTGCTGCCAATACGTCGATTATTTGTATATTCCGTAGCAGAGCCTTGGACTATACAAGATGCAATACCCAAAATCGTTGACACTCTGTTGACACTCTGGTGATGCTGTGTTGATGCTCTGTTGACATTCATTTTGAGGTGTCACAGTATCGACACACACGATAATGCCTATACAGGCTGCCAATACTTCGATTATAGGTACATGCCGTAGCACAGCCCTTGGATTATACAAGATGCAACACACAAAATCGCTGACGCGCTGTTGACGATCATTTTCAGTCTGCGGATGTGACTATCTCGCGATCTCATTTGCTCATAAAGGGCACCATTACATTCATTATGGGTAAGATTTGTAGCACAGCCCTTGGATTATACAAGATGCAATACTCAAGATTGTTGATGCTCTGTTGATACTCTGTTGATTCTCTGTTGATGCGCATTTTCAGGTGTAGTGTCATTGAAACTGACTATATTGCCCATAAATACGGCCAATACTTTGATTATAGGTAAACGCAACTGCATCGCCCTTGGATTATCCAAAATGCAACACCCAAAATTGTTGATGCTCTGGTGATGCACTGTTGATTCTCTCTTGACGCTCGGTTGATGCACTGTTGATGCTGTTTTGATGATCTGTTAATGCTCATCGTTTCCTGTAGTGATAACAACATAAACCACATTGCCTATTCAGACGGCCAATACTTCGATTATGGATAAAAGCCTTAGCTTAGCACGTGGATCATACCAGATGCAACACCTGAAACTCTTGACGCTCTGTTGACACTCATATTTAGGTCTCACAACATCGATATTGACGACATCAACTATTAAAGCACACAATACTCCGATTATGGGTACAATCTGTAGCACAGCCCTTGGATTATACAAAGATGGAACACCCAAAATCAAAGACTCTCTGTTGACGCTCATTTTCAGAATGGAGCTGTGACCATGTCGCTTTCTCTTTTGCACATAAAGGCTGCCAATACGTTGAATATCGATAAGTGCGAGTAAGTCACTTCCCAATTGAATTACTTACAAGACCAAAAATTGTTTATGCTTTGTTGACGCTCATTTTCAGAATGTGGCTGTTACCATGTTGATTTCTCTTTTACCTTAAATTGCTGCTGAGATGTTGGTTATGGATAACAGCACCCAAATCGCATTCCAACTTATAACTTACTTATAAGACAAACAATCCTTGACGCCACACAGATACTGAGTATCAGACTGTAGCTGTTACCGTGTCGTGGTCACTTTTGCCTCTACTTAGTGTTAGCAATGGTTCCAACCCGGCAGAATGGGTGTGGGTTAGGGTTGGAACCAGAACTGAACCGTTGCAATGGTTCTTACCACACGAAAACCCCGACCGTTCCAATTGGGCTGGTTTTACCATAAAAACCCGGCATTTTATGTGCACAATTTCGACACGAATTGAGTATTTGAGTTGTGATCATATCATGACACGATGAATACGTAGATTGTGCAGTTTTAGCCGGTCTTTCACCTCGCGCTTTCAGATTGCGATCCAACCAATATTCGTGGAGTCACTATCGAAAACCCGCTACTTTCGCTTATAATTGGCCCTCCTTTCCCAGCCACTCAACGAATATCAGTCAGATCACAAATCCGAATGCAGGAGGTGAAAGAGCTAGTAGAACTGCACGATCTGCGTTTTCATCATGTCACGATACGATCAGAACTCCAATACTGAATTTGCGGCCAAGTTGCAGGAATCGTAATATGGAACCGCGGTCCAGGTTCAACCTGGTGAAAAAACCACGGTTTTATGTTTGGTCCGGTTTACAACCCCGCCAAAACAGAGAATGTTGGGGTGTTTGGCGGTTCTTGACCCAGGCCTGGGCGTTCAGGTCAGTTCCAATCCAAACCAAAGCCGGGTAACCCATAACCGTGGCTAACACTACCTATACCAGTTGTCAATCTGTCGATTATGAATAACAGCAAGCAAATCATTTTGCAATTAAGTTACTTACAAGTCCAAATATCATTGACACTCTGTTGACGCTCCATTAGGGATTGGGGCTATTACCGTATCGCTTTCTCTTTCGGCTATAAAGGCTGCAAATATATTAGTTATGCGTACCCGCGACCAAATTGCTTCCCAATTAACATACCTACAAAGCAAAAAATCATTGTCACTCTTGTAACTGTTATTTTCAGCATTGGGCTGTATCCATGTCACGTTGTCTTTTGCCTATCAAGGCAGCCAATACGCGTGTTATGAATAACATCATACATTTCGCATTTCAATTAACTTACTTACAAGACCAATAATTGTTGACACTCCATTCACACTCACAATGAACATATTCTAACTCTTGTTTTATGGATTCGAATTTTGTACAAATAATCATATAATCATTATTGACAGCCAATGTATAATGTGTATCAATAATCAGTTGCTTGCAAAAGGTAAGTGGCTTATCGATTTCTGATCAACTCAAGTCCGTGTCCTCTGGTCGTTGGATAACGTAGCACTGTGCGATTCTAGCGCTTTCAGCAAGCAATATACTGCATGTGGATCCGTACACTAATTTTTGATTAATATAGCCCAACATGCTCACAGTGCGATACCCAGTTTGATCTCGTCACTATCCATGACCAACCATAGGCAATGTTCAACCTGCTGACAATGTGCACCCGGTCTGAAAGGGAATGATGTAGTTGGATGTCTGAATGCCTGCAACATGATGGTGGTCATTAATACAGATTCGCATTGCGTATTGGCCGCTTCTTCTATAACTCGTATGCCATTGAAAATTGAAAATTTGGTAGTAAAATTTGTCTGGAGTTTATATTGCGCATGCTTACTAATCTCTGAGAGCCAGGGGAATATAGCATGGACCAATTGACAATCCACTCGATTTGGATTCTGGAATGTTTGTAAGGCCCGTATGACGCATGTATATGCACAGATGAATTATAAGGTTTTACCATGTAGTTACTGAAATCAAAAAATTCTGACACATACCAAACAAGATATACCAATTACTTTTTGCAGAGATATGTTGTCAATAATCACTTATTGTGCAGGTAGTGCAGAGATGATCTACAAGCTAATACATTATATTCATCTAAATCCATTTCCTGTATAGTAACCAGGCAGGAAGGAAATATGCAGGGGTAAAAGTGTACAGGTTTAACATGCTTCAATTGCTTAATCAGCAATGAATTCGGTATTGTGTCAGTTGTGAGAGCCGATATGCATATGTGAGACAGTGGTTTCCCACATGCTAATCTCATTTGGCTACTCTATACTAGTTCAGTTCCTTGCCGCATTGTGATTTTCAGCTGACACTATCATGTATCACCATCAGCTCTCCAAATTTTGTCGGTGCGGTTGGAAGTGAAAATTGATCCATTTCCGGCTTGATGAGTTCCTTAACTCTCAATATGACTGTTCTGGACCCCAAATCTTACTACTGATACAAGAAGAAAAATCATTCACACTCAACTTAAGGATGTAGCAGGGAGCAAGTCTCTCCATGTTTTGATTATTAAGACAGCCAATAAAACAAATAAAGAGAATGATGTACCAAAGGTAATATTTTGCACATATCAGTAACATATCTGACTACAACCATAAATAGTAAAACCCGGGAACGTGAACCGGAGATTGGAACCGACGGGTCAAGTCAAACCCGCAACAACCGCCGGTTGACAGCCAATGGTACAGGTTTGGCCTGCCAAGAAGCGCTGGATCGGGTTTTGGATGCATCTGAACTCAAATGGAGCCATTTTTCTGGAACACACCTGGACCGTTGGCAGGTTACGCAAACGCGGTGCTACCACTAGCACCTCTGTCACGGGAGGAATAGATTGGTAAATTGCGATTTTTGACGACATATCTGTTAGAAAATTTATTTGAATAACTATTTTGCTGCATATCAGCTGATTCTTAATTTTGGTGACAATATTATGAGACAGGATAATTTGTCTCTATATGTACAAGAGTCGTATGGGTTATGCGAAAGGTCTGCAGTCCAATGCGGTGGTTAGACTACCAACAACCATGATATTGTCTTGCCTGTTACAGTTAAATTAGGAAGTAAAAATTAAATTTGACAAAAAATTTACTAACAAAATGTAATTCATTAATACTATACATGGCATAGCCGGAGCAGTCAATGTGCACTACAAACCTGTTTGAATATCCATTATCATGCTGCATTCAACCATGTGTCCAACTGGATATTTCCCCACTCAAACCTGGGGAATATAATCAAGAATAGAAGGATTAGTTGTTTTAGCTCATGGAAATTGAGGAAATGCTGCTGGATGAGGAGATGTGAGGTTGTTCGGCTATATTAATCAAATACTAGGTTATGAATGTGTATGACATAAATTGCCGACCGAAACATCAGCAAAATGTCATTATTTCACTGGGAGCCTGTGGGAGTTTCTGAGAGTTGTCGGACTAGAATCCCAGGGTGGTCAAATCCCAGAGTTCACTGGACTGACGCAGTGGCATTCAGGTGCACCTGGGAGCGCCTGGGAGCACCGGCGACAAGCCTGGGAGCACCGGCAACTAGCCTGGGAGCACCTCAAATCACTGTAGAGCAGTCTGGGAGGAACAACATCTTCTTTGGGAACACTGCTGGTGCGCCTGTAAATGATAGCTACTACTTATCGTTCAATGATTTTTAAAACTCAGGTATTCAGTTTGTATTCTCATCTATGTATCTATATATCTATATAGCTACCCATTTACACATGGTATATCTGGACTGGCTGCAGGTGGTGCTTGAGAGAAATTCGAGTTGCACCTGAAGATGACAATCATGTGAATACCGATATACACTTGGAGGCCGTGATCGAGGGAGTTTGGAGAAGCACTGAGAGGGTGTAATCGAGTGAACTCAGAGATGCACTTGGAGGCCGTAATCGAGCAAGATTGGAGATGCAGCTGGAGGCCGTGATCGAGTGAGATTGGAGATGCACTTGGAGGCCGTAATCGAGTGAGTTTGGTGATGCACTTCAAGACCGACATTGAGTAAGTCAGAGATGAACTTTGAGGCCTTAATCGAGACAGTTTGAAGATGCACTTGGAGGCTGTAATCAAGCGAGTTTGGAGATGAACTTGGAAGCCGTAATCGAGCCAGTTTGGAGTTGCACTTGGAGGCTGAGATCGAGTAACTCAGAGATGCACTTGGAGGCCGAGATCAATTTGAACTCAGAGATGCACCTGGAGGCCATGATTGACCGAGTTTGGAGATGCATATGGAGGCCGGGATTGTGAAACTGGGAGATGCACTCAGAGGCCATCATCAAGCAAGATTGGAGTAGTACATGGAGATTGTCGATAGGAGGTGCGGGGGGTGCTGAGACTCTTTCCATCTGTTAGTTAACTCGCAACCATGGGAATGTGAGGAGGTAACTTTACCTTTGAGCTCTCATGGAAAGTGGGCTGGTGGCGGTCGATCTGGTAGGGAGGCATGCCGAAAGCAGAAGCTAAGTACTGCGGTTAACTGGTAATCATTAGAATGAAAAGAAGACAAACAATCTTGGGTGGATGCTGTACTCGGTGTATGCTGTAGTCAGTGATAACTCATGATCATGGCATGAAGAGATTGAGAGGGATGACTTAACTTTGTGTTCTGCGATGATGGTACAGAAAGAGAGATGGGGGATGAAGATGGGAATGATATGGAGGATATGAGCTGACATGAGAAGTCAGGGTACAACTTGCATCATTTGTTTTAGAAGACCGCATATCGGTGTGTTTCCCTGCCGGATTGGGAGTAGTTCCTGCCATATCAGGAATTGTACATTGACTCGCACACGCAATTCTCTTAAGTCCCAGTTTGTCATGATCATTTCCCCCATCTCCTCTCATCAATCTCTTGCTCTACCATCACCTAAGAACACGAAGCAGAGTCATCCCTATCTCTCTCTCCATTCAGTGATCATCAGTTAACGCCGAGTGCAGCATACACCGAGTACCGCATACACCGAGTACTGCATCATGCCACAATCGACTGTCTCCTGCTCCCAACCAGTCTCTCATCTCTCTGCGGACCCTATTATACTCAACTCTCTACAGTCCCACGATTAGGAGATAAACAATGCATACAGTCTCAGCTGCCATCACACCTTCCTCCCGATCTACCACCTCCCGATCGACCACCTCGCAGAACTGTTCGAATTTTGATTGATCTTGGCATCCAAGTGTATCTACAAACTCGATTGATCACGGCCTTCAAGTGCATCTCTCAGTTACACAATCTCGGCATCCAAGCACATCTCGAAACTCGGTCAATGACGACCTCCATGTCCATCTCTGAGTTCAACTTCATCTTCACCGCCAAGTGCATTTCTGAGTTTCTCAATCTCAGCCTCTGAATGCATCTCCAAACTCACTTCATCACGGCCTCCAAGTGCATCTCTGACATACACAATCTCGGCCTCCAAGTGCATCTCCAAACTCGGTCTATCACGGCCTCCGAGTGCATCTCTGTGTTACTCGATCATGGCCTCCCAGTGCTTCTCTAAACTCCCTCGATCACAGCCTCGAAGTGCATCTCTCAGTTCAACTTGATCTCGGCCTCCAAGTGCATCTCCAAACTCGCTCTATCACTGCCTCCAAGTGCATCTCTGAGTTACTCGATCTTGGCCTCCAAATGAATCTCCAAACCCACGCGATCAGTGCCTCTAAGTGCCTTTCTGAGTGACTTGATCTCGCCCTCGAAATTCATCTCCCACCTCGCTCAATCACGGCCTCCAAGTGCATCTCAAACCCCGCACAATCAGGGCCTCCAAGTGCATCACTGAGTTCAACCCAATCTCGGCCTCCCAGTGCATGTCCAAACCCACTCGATCATGGCCTCCAAGTACATCTCCCAGTTCACCCGAACATGGCCTCCACGTGCATCTGTAAGCTCTTTCAATCAGCATCTCCAGGTGCTCCTGTGATTACGCGTGAGTACTGTCTGCAGACAGATTGGCTGTATATATATAAATAAAGAGACTTAGATAGATAAAACATGCCATATTATGATGTAGCGAACCTTGTGACTCTAGGATAGAGGAATCTTATACACGAAATGCCTTTTTCATATGGAACCCTGAGAACCACAGCAGTGAAAATACGGCACTAAGTCTCCCGCAGAGCTGTGCAGAGGTCTCAAGCTGCTCTTGAAGTCCCAGCTGCTCCATTATTTGACTCTCCTATATGTCAAATCTCATACCTTCTCGAATGCACCTCCATAACTGCAGGTGCTTTCAGGAGCACTTGAGAATGCACTTTCAGAGTCTGAGCACACTATGCTTAGCTCCAGGGGGGCCTGAGAGCATCTGGAATCACTTGAGAGCACCAGTGAGGTCTACTGGAGTGTCTGGGAGATTTGGGTATGGCTTCCGGACCGATTGACATTTTGCTGCTGAAGCCAAAGAATGTTATTGGACTGCGTCATTCATCACTCAGATAATGTGAATTGTGCTAGATAAGAAATTGTGAGGGTACAAAGCTGTTGGATGCAAATGGTTATAAATCGAACCGATATATTGGTTGTCACCAACGACAATTGGAGTTTTGGCATACAATTATTGAGCATACAATAACTGTTGGGATAGTTTGAAAGTGCGGGTCAACAGAGTGTCAAGAATTTTTTGTCTTTCACTTTTGGCAATCAAAAGGCTGAATTGTCCAATCCTTCCAAATTGGATGTATTGGCCTCCTTTCTAGGCAAAATTGCTATTGACAACATAGCTACTAGCAACTCAAAATGAAGGTCAATGGAGTGTCAATGATTTCACATCTTGCCTTTTGGATAATCGATGAGGTGTGCAACGACATTTACATATAACCCCTGTATTGGCCGACATTATTGGCCAAAATACTCCTGACCATATGGCTTCAACCTTCTAAAAATGAGCGTCAACAATTTTCAGTTTTCCTTCTTGGGCAATCACAGGGCTGTGCAACTGCATTACCTCATAATGAACATAGTGGCTGCTTCAATTGGGCAAAATGCCGGTGACAATATCGCTACCACCTCCTGAAAATCAGCATCAATGGAGCATGAACAGTGTTGGTGGGTGCTCAGTAAGCTACACCATAACGAAATGCATTGCATCATTTCTATATTGAATTCTTACTGGTCAGTCATTTCAATATGTCCTTGTATACAACTTCACAACTATGCATACAATATCTCACAGCTCTGAGTCATCAGCAAAATGTAAATCGGTCCGGAAGCGACAGGCAAACCTCCCAGACACTCCCGCAGACCACACCAGTGCTCCCAAGTAATTCCAGATGCTCCCAGGCCCCCCTTGAGCTAAGCAAAGTGCTCTCGGACTCTGCAAGAGCATTCTCAGGTGCTCCTGAGAGCACCTGCAGTAATGACATCAGCAACAACCCTAGTTTCCGGCTGAAACACCCGGGTGTTCCGGACGGCTCTGACGGCTCTGGTGGAACCTCGTACCCTCTGACGGAGAATCAAACGCGACCCGTCACCCAAGCGACGGGTCGCGTTGCATACCTCCCTTGCGGCGGCTATTATACCATGCGTCTTATAGGCTTCCTTTACTTTGCGTCCGGAATGTGGTGACGTATACGCACCACCAGAACGACACGTATGTTACACTCTTCGCAAGGGTTGTAGTTATGCAGTAGCCGTTTACACAACGCCTGACGATGTTTATGCCTTTCT
>Ga0307512_10005527_pt1 | contig 13167 bp, 11 predicted proteins | sample 14_EM_MG_FD_200267 | JGI IMG/M metagenome (GOLD analysis project Ga0307512, IMG submission 200267) | Populus trichocarpa ectomycorrhiza microbial communities from riparian zone in the Pacific Northwest, United States - 14_EM | ecosystem: Host-associated > Plants > Roots > Unclassified | place... | reverse complement strand
CTATTTCATTCCAGACTCGTTACCTCTCTCCCCTTTCAGTGCTGCTCAGCATGGATGGGCTGCTCCGCTGGATATGTGCTCCTCAATCCCCGTCGGCGCTCCTTGGCCTGGATTTTCCCCCCGAATTCGTCATATTTGCCTTTCAAACCCCATTATGATTCACCGCTCGCTAACCTCAATTCCAACCCTTTTAGATATCACAAATCGAGCCAAACGACATTGGAATTCAATTTCACCCACTCGCCAGGCCAGAATCATTCGGAAATACAAGGAGCGCCTCCAGCTTCTTTGCGCCGTGGATGAATTGTGTGTCGCTGCGTTTGTCGGCCCTGATGAGATGGGAGATTTGGTGGATGACATTGAGATTATGTTCGATTGCATTCCGATCGCTTAATCGGGTTAATGTTTCGGTTTTACTTACTTTCATTTTTGAATCACTCGTGATTTTCTTTGGTTCTCCTTAATGTAGCGATGCAAACAAAAGAATGTTGAATGAGATGCTGGGTACTATAGTATGATTTAGAAGTTGATAATGAACAATAATCTATGCATCATACGTGGAGGGTATTCTTATTGCTCGTGTACATTCAGATATCGCCTGCAGTCCTTCGAGTGAATATCCCTAAGAACCCGGCATCTCTCAGAGTTAGCCTGGGATTCCTGCATTGGTTGGGCGACAGTCCCAGGTGCTCCCAAACTTCGCACAACCGCTCCCATGGTGCTCCCGTACCAGTCATCAGAGATCCCAGTTACGCCGATGGCCGGCCAGAATGCCCTCCTAGGGTCTGGTTCTCTCCTGAAATTGACGCTTCTAAGTTTACACTCCGCCTCCTCTCAGACTCTCCTGGAGGCTCCCAGTGACTAAAATACATTTTGCTGATGTGGGAGCAGGAGACTGTCAATTATGGAAAGATGCAGTACTTGGTGTATGCTGTACTCGGTGTTAACTCATAATCATGGCATGGAGAGATTGAGAGGGATAACTTAACTTTGTGTTCTTCGGTGATGGGAGAGTTGAAGACAAGATTGAGAGAAATGAGAGGAGATGGGGGAAATCATCATGAGAAACTGGGACTTCAGAAAATCTGGTGTGGGAGTAAATTTTCCATCCCCGATACTATAGTTACAAGTCCCGATCCAGTGCTTAATAACCCCAATACAAGTCTTCTAAATACAATAAGGCAAGTCGTAATCCTCATTTCTCATATCTGCTCATATCCTCATTAGCAAAAACAAAATTTCCTTCATTATGTAACGGCGATGTCAGGAATGTGTGGTTAGGGTTGCCTTGTGGTCACGTGAGGTGCCCAGCGCCGGGTAACCTCCAACCTTATATGGACATCGAGACGCAGTCTTAGCTCTGTATCAAATATCTTACCACTTATTTCAACACTTGATCTCACTCGCGCCCGTGTGGAACTGTATACCATAGTATATCCTTATACTGCCGAGCGCCGGCATACACGCCCATACACTATAGTAGGTGTTTCAGAACTCGGATACGTTTCACTCACGAGATTACCCGAATTCACTCCTTTAATTGACATGTTGCAACAGACACAAAGCAAACAATCACAGTCAATTACCCTTCATTAGCGTGAGCAATGGGTCCAGGTTTGGACCGGAAAAACCGCTCAGTTCGGTTCCAGAACCGTCCACAAACCCGTCCCGCTGCTTCTTGGCGGTCCAATCCTGGCCCCGTACCTGGCAACCCACGGGTTTTGCCGGGTTAGGGTAGACTCGTCGGGTACAATCTCTGGTTTTGCATTTCGGGTTGTTCTATCTATGGTCGCATTCAGATATTCTACTGTTAATTATAAAATATTAATGATGGTACGTGGTTGTTCTTTTTGGATGTACTGGCCACCTTTGTGATCAAAATATGTAGACAAACGCTCCCTGCCCCATTCTGGAAATGAGCGTCAACGGAGTGTCAACGATTTAAGGTCTTGCATCGTGGGTAATCAGAGCAGGCATTGGTTGCAGATAGTCATAACTGAGGTATTGGCCTCCTATATAGGCAAAAGCAGAAGCGACACCCTCTCTGCCCCATCTTGAAAATGAGCGTCAAATGAGGGTCAACAATATCAGGTTTTGCATCTTGGGTAATCTAGGTGGCCCACGATTGCAAACCCTTATTAAGGAGCAATTGGCAGCCTCTCTAGGCAGATAAGCAAGCGATGTTCCTGCAACAGCCTCCCGGACAGTAACAACCAAGTTCATTCACAATGATGTAAAGAAAAGTTCATGACCATTCTAGCCTAGAAAAACTGTCAGAACATCCTATATACACAATAACCAATGCATTGCACTTTGATTACCCAGGATGAAAGGGCAAAAATCGTTGACGCTCCGTTGACACCCATTTTCATGATGGGGCAGGGAATGTGGCGCTATCTCTTTTCCCAATAGAGGGGGCAAATACTTTGATTATGCATAGTAACGACCAAATTGCTTCTGAACTACCTGACTCACAAGGGCAAAAATCGTAGACGCTCCATTGACGCTCATATTCAGAATGGGGCAGGGAGCATGTGGCTCTCTCTTTTGCCTGAAAAGCCAGCCAATACCACATTTATGAATGGCCGCAACAGATCGCCACGCAGATTACCAATGATGCAAGACCAAAAATCACTGACGCTCCATTGACGCTCATTTTGCCATGGGCATATCCACAAGATGGTATCATTTAATTTGGCCTGAAATATCATTAATGGTGTTTTGGCAGCCTTTGTACCGTCTTCATGTACTTTCTCCTTCATCAATACATTGTTCTTTAATACTACATATAAATATATCCTGTACAATATACGTTAAAGTGTCTGCTGATTGTAGATAATAATACACACAAAAATCCCGTTCCATTCGATCAATGCTCATCTTCACTGTCAGGTTTGCTCAATAGGCTGCGGTCATCGGCAAAATGGATGCCAGCTGCATTACCACGCAGCAGATTGTGTGCTAACCAGTGGATGTTCCTTCACCAGTCAGCAAATCTGGATTAAAATCTTCATCACGCTTGCAATCCTTGGCATATGCATCAAGATTGAAAAATTGAGCACTGCGAGGAGGAGTATGAATATACACATGTCCTGGCGGCACACCTTTGATTTTGGATACGTGAGTTGCGTCATTGTTACCAAGTGGAACAGGTGGCATTTCGGGTGGATGTGGCATCGGTACTGGTGTCACCTATCTCAGTTGCTCTGGTGGTGGTGCACCTGTGCCTTTGCCTCTCCAGGGTGTCTGGGGATTCTGTGCTGTGCCATTTTGGCAAGGAAGGCAGCCATCTATCTGATTTTCCCGAAGTATAGCCAGGTGTCTTTCCATGGCAGCCTTCACGTGTTTATGTGTAGGACACTCAACTCCCCGCTTCTTCTCTTCTCAGACTTCGGCCTGAGGTTTCTTGATTCGAAATTGTGTTTCCTATATTGTGGCGGGCGAAAACCCTCCTTTGGCCATTTTGGCCATATTCATGGCCAGCGGCATGTCAGACTGTTCTAGCTGTACCCGACCTCCTTGCATTGCCATAGTAGCAGACATGATGCAAACTGGTGTTAGCAACGGTTCGGACCGTCATTTCGGGTCCGGGTCCGGGTCCAAAATAAACCATTGCCAAATTGGCCGTCCAGGTTGTCAATATACCCTAACTATCAACTCGGGTATGGTTCGAGGGTAAACTCCCAACCCGTCTGAATTTGGCGGGTTGTCAGCTGGTCGCCCAGCAGGTCCATTCATAGATTCATATAAGGCTCTTGCTTCTGGAGTATGTAACTAGTATCTTAGCAAAATCGCGTTTTCAACAACCAATGATATGTTTTTGCATGCTTTGCAGCTTGCAATATCGATTAATTTGGAATCAGTGTTTCACCTTTGATATATCATATTCTTGCCTTTCGCAGTGATCAATAATTCTGGTATGAATGCAATGATAAGCGCGATGCCTTGATTACCAAAAATGCAACAACTAGAACTGTTGACGCTCCGTTGACGCTCATTCTCAGGATGCCGCAGGGAGCATGTTGCTGTTGTTTTTGCCAGTAAAGGCTGCCAATATTTAATAAATGGATGTCTGCAGCCAATAGGAGCATAAATTACCCAAGATGCGAAGCTAACAATCATTGACGCTCTGTTGACAATCATTGTAAGGATACGGCAGCGAACATGTCGCTGTAGTTTTTCCCAGTAAACACAGCCAATATCTGATAAATGGCTATCTTCAACCAATCGGAACATAAATTATCCAACATGCAACTTTAAGAATCATTGATGCTCTGTTGATGCTCATTCTCAGAATGGGGCGGAGACCGTGTTGCTGTCTCTTTTGCCTATAAAAGCCACCAATACATTGGTTATGTATAACAGCGACCAAATCACTGAGTAATTACCGTACTTACAAAACCACACCTCGTTGACGCTGCGTTGACGCTCGTTCTCAGAATGGCACGGTGACCGTGTTGCTGTCTGTTTTGCCTATACAATCTGCCAGTATATCGGTTGGGCATAACAGCGACCAAATCACTGTGTAATTACCGTACTTACAGAAGCACATAATCGTTGACACTCAGTTGATGCTCATGTGAATGTATTGTCCATTCAACATCTGCTGCCATCGATAATAGTTTTCATCATGATTTGAACTTCCTGGTAGTCTTTCTCACAGATTGAGACTTGGCCGTGTGGCAAAGCCGAGCACAGTAACATTCTTGCACTGTTCACTCTCACACGACTAAAATTTATATATCTTGTCAAAAGGTTCATTGCGCCTGCTATACATCTGTTTATCAACTGGTATTCACAAGCTACTGCTCACCATTTGCCAATAATATATCTCTAACTAAAACTCTCGGTCAAGATACATGAAGAAGCAGGTGAAACATTGATGCATTCTGTCTGACTTTTGCTTCACTCCCTTGTTCCTCCTCGTTTCGATTGCATTGCCCATCATCAACACCATTCCAGCCTGCCTCTTGGACTTCCGTGTAGGCCAAATCAATCAGGAAACATTTGGGGCAGCGCTCACTTCCCGCTGTTCAGGGCATTCAGGATCCTCAATGCTCTTGTCTTGCTCCATATCAGATTCAACGTCCACCATGCAATCATCTTCACTGTCATTTGGATTATCTAAGTCCCCATTCCGGTTAAGCCAAGCTTCAGTGTCAAAAATGCTTTCAGGTGCGCTATCCTCATCACTTTCGACTGGATGACAGTTGAGTGTTCGGATTTTGGGGACATTTAATATTGGAGTTCGGCCTCCAGGGAGGTCTTTTGTAGACAAAGGTGGTGGCAAAGGAGATCTTCCAGACAATTGAAATGCAGCCACACCATCATGTTGGAAGAGTGACTACGATGCTCTAACGATCTCCGAAATGTATCCCACTGTAGTCATCTGCTTGTTTTGAGCACGAGATTCCTTCTGGGTAACACATAGGTTTTGGCAGCCCTGCTATATCTCCAAAAAGTTGTGAACATTCGCCATTCTGTGCAATGTGACTGTACGCCTCTTCGACATCCACAGGGTCCAATATCGAAATGGCCTTAATACTTCCATGACATACTTCACAATGGTCCACTCATCTTGAGTTGTGAAAAGTGGCCGGTAATCAGTGTATTATGGATTTTGGAGTGACCCGCATGTGAATTCCAATAATCGGTAGGCGAGCTTGAGCAACTCCAGTGTTGAGTTCCACCGTATCTTGAAACCCATAATTGGTAGTATGGCGAAGCAAACTTTGGCATTTTGACAGTCAATGAACTCGTTTCGATGACTAGGTGTCAGCGTAATCAATACAGCAAGCATTCTCTGCTATATGAAGGTCAATTTCAGGACTTTCAAAATATCATGAAATACGCACTTTCTCTATTATCTTTGCTAAACCTGCTTTCATCGCCGACACCTTATAGATTCTAGCATTGCCCTCTTTTCAAAGTATTTGACTCTTCCCAATGTCTATGCTTTCATTCTCTCCACATTGCTGATTGGGCTCATGGGCTTCACAAGGCTTGGTGCGGCCTTTACACCGAGACTGCACATGAATGCACCTATAGCCAGCTGTATGACGTGCGCCATGCAAGGTATGTGGTTCCTCGATGCAGCCCATGGGATTGCAGAGGCCTCAAATGTTGAGTGCAGCTCGCGTGTCATCGAGTGACTTGAGGAAGCATTATCGGTCGTACTACCAAGCAAACAGCCGTCTGTACGCTCAAAACGATCAAGCACGTCCTTCAAATGTACGGCTAGTATTGATCCAGCATGATGGCCCTTGAGCTATCATCATTAATTGGCTTTCGAAATGGGATAAGATCAGGCTATCAACCTCCTCGAAAGTGAGTTGAACTTCACCCAATGCCCAATTTCGATCCATATAGTAAGCATTGACCAACGTTATGGTTGGTTTGTTTGGTGATGTCCATCCGTCCAAAGCTAAACTCACTTTATTTCGTGATGGCAAGTGCGCCTTAATTGCATCCACGGTCAGTGTATATTCCCTCCGGCAAATGTTGCTAACGGTTGTACTGGACGGCAGCACTAGGTCATCGCATAATACCTTATATGACCGTCGTACATCTAGATTGAATATTGCGCTCCATGGCATATGAGCCGAAACCAATCCAAACATGAGGTAGCAATTCCACCTGTCTTGGTGAAATTTGGAAGTTTCAAAGTCCTTAGCTGCCAGTATGAAACGTTTTGTCTGTCATTTCGGTCAAGATGGATCAACCTGGATGTCAAATATGATCTTCCTCTGCAAACTTACTATTGTGATTCCTCGACTTCCTTGCCTCTTCAGGATGGCCAAAGCGGTTTCATTGAATGTCGAACAAGTCAAACCAGTAACCTCTGCCTCTGTTAATTCGTTCAACTTTGCGATGTGAGCTTTTTGCAGCAAGTGTTTCCCCATTCAGCTGGTCGCATGTTCTGATGGATGGCGAAGAACTTGATGACAAATGATACATCAGATGCCAGGGCTGCCTGTCTCCTCAATTCCACAGTTTAAATACAATCGCCACGAAGGCGCATGTCTAGAATTATTCCAAGCAACAGGCCGCTTCGAGTCTACATTCATTGAAGCCCACCAACCATTGAAGATGATTTGTAAAGTAAGGTCACCAAAATCACGAATAAAGACACATTCATTTTTGGAAGAGATCATTACCTTGAGCAATGAGGTGTTCAAAGGGTTTGAATCTGACATGGCGGTAGGAATTGGAGAGCTGGGTAATCCCACTCAAAAGACTGCCAAAGGTCATGATACAGTAAAGCCGACTGCGGGTTCTTGAATATTGAATTTACCGCCAAAAGCAAAAAAATCGGATCTGTGAGACATTGTATGCATATTAGAGAAGTTGAATACAAGGGCATATTGAAAAGACTCACTGCGTAAGACTCAATTCAGTAACAATGCAATGCACTTCATTGCTGTGTATCTTGTTGAGCCCCCACAAAAGTTGTTGATGCTTTGTGGGCGCTCAATTGTAGGATGGAGATGCGATCTCGTCAGTAGTATTTTTGCCCGTGCAGGCAGCTGATAAGTGGATCATGGGATAATGTCGTTCAATAGCCCATAGAGTATCCAAGATGCATGACCAAAAATCAGTGACGCTCTGTTGTCGCTCGTTTTTACGAGGTGGTAGCGATATTTTCAGTAGCATTTTGGCCCATAGAGGCTGCCACTACATTAATTATGGGTCAACGGTGATGCACAGCACTTTGAGTGCCCATGATGCAAGACCAAGAATTGTTGACGCTCCGTTGACACTCATTTTTAGGAGGTGGTAGCGATATCGTCACTAGCATTTTTGCCCATAATGGCAGCCCATGAGTTGATTATGGGTTTACGCCGTTCCGTAGCCCTTAGATTGTCCATGATGCAAGACCAATAATCGTTAACGCTCCGTTGACACTCATTTTCAGGAGGTGGTAGCGATATCGTCACCAGCATTTTTGCCCCTAAAGACAGCGGATTCATTGATTCTGGGTTTATGCCAATGCACGGCGCTTTGAGTGTCCATGATGCAAGTCCAAAAAGCGTGGACGCACATTTTTAGAAGGTGGTAGCAACATCGTCGCTGCCATTTTAACCCATGAAGGCGGCCAACACTTCGATTATAGCTTAATATCGTCACACAGCTGATTGATTATGCAAGATGCAAGAACAAAAATCGATGACGCTCTGTTGACGATCATTTTTAGGCGATGTTAGCGATGTCGATGCTAGCATTTTTCGCCTTAAAGGCGGCCAATACTTTGATTATGTGTCACAGTGACCATATCTTTTTTGATTATCAGACTCACAAGACCAAAAATCGTTGACGCATCGTTGACGCTCATTTCCAGGATGGGTCCACAGGCATGTCAATATCCATTTTTACCTATCAAAACCGCCAATACAATCACTTTGGAAGGATGTGACTATAAAGCAGTTTGTTTGCCGAAAATGTAAGACTAAAATTTGTTGACCCTCCGTTGATGCTCAACTTAATGACATTCTAACAGTTAGTTGACCCTCAACAAATGTATGTATGAATGCATATAGTCGTTATAGGCAGCCAATGAATTGTTTCTATGTATAAACATTTGAATCCAAAAGCTTCCAAGCCTCTCAATTTCTGATCCACCACTAGACATGTTATCTGAGTGATAAATGACATTGGCCTATCACATTCCAGCGCTTTTGGCCGGCAATTAACCACATATAAATCTGTACACCAGTTATCGATATATTTAGCCCAGCTTCCTCACCGTGCCTCATCCAGCTCATTCTCTGCGATTCCCATGACCTAGCATAAGCAATTTTGAACATCTTGACCATGTGCACCAGGTCTGTGCAGAGAGTTATGCAGTTGGATGCATGATCGTATGCAGTATGACAGTCATCATTCATTCCGCTTCGCATTGCACTTTGACTGCTGCATCTATGACTCGTATGACATCACTGATTGATAATTTGTTAGTGACTTTCGTCTGTAATTTAGTTATAATTGTCTAAGTGAACCGCAACAGGCAGAACTATATCACGTTCATTGGGCGTCAGTTAATGAGATTTGAAGTGTACAACATTGGCATGGCCTATCCGACGGAGAAAATATTGGAGTTCAGAGGTGGGCTGTTTAATGAGGCGGAACGAAAAGCCACCACCTCCGAACGGGAGTTTCTCGGCATGGCCAACGCGGCCACAGACCGAAGATACTGGACGACCAATAAGCACAACGTAATGTTCAACCTGGATCACAGAGCGCTACTAGCTTATACCAGAGATGACGTCATCACACCCAAGACTTGGCGACGAATGGAAGGACCGCTACAGGGACTCAACCTGGAGATACAATATCGACCTGGGAAAGAGATGCTGCCAGATGAGTTCACATGACTAAGCAAGGATCAAAGTGATGGCAGATATCGCGGGATACTGCTGAGGAAGGAGCACTTCAGTGAGGAAGCGTGGAAAGATATGCAGGAGATAGGGAAAGGGGAAATCCCCATGGTTATAAAGGAACTTGCAACCGGAGGGTAAGCAAGCCAAGGAGGAACGACTACCACATTCGGAAACCGAACAACCATCGGGGATAGGACATACTGTCTAAGCGCTCGGAGATAAGGGTGGAGTCATAATCACGTGGAATGATCGGCGACCTCGTATTCACGGGACAGGAGATATGCAGGCATGGGCATGATGCAGCGCTAAGGAAGAAGATAAGGGAAGGTGAAGGAAGCCAACGACTTAGATAGCGAAAGAGTCATAGGGACAACGGAGCTATGCTTAAAAGCAAGCTGGCCATCCCGACATCTTCAGGCCTTAAGCTGAATTGTTCTCTATTAGTCAATACAATTGTTATTCTTGTTACAGATCTCGCTCGCGCGTGATATGACGAGTTGTTGAAAACTACGTGGGATCAAATTCAGCTATACTCTTCCTGACGTCAGCGGCACTTGTGTTTTCCAACCAAGACCGATGCAGGTTGGAAAAATTTACCTTGCACATGCATAGACGAATTATCATGTGTCACAATTTGGTCACTGAAATCAAGTAAAAGCTGACACGTAGCAAAATAGGTACAGGTATTGCATTTCAAATTGTTAGATTGTCACAAATGCCTCATTGCCTATTGATTGCTCCGGCAACGCCGGAGGTGTCACCATGTCTTCGTTGGAATCTGATTTCTGTATGGTAATTAGCTTGGGAAGCGACATGCTGGGGTTAAAGCCTACAGGTTCAACATGCTTTGATTGCTGAATTGGTGACCAATCGGGCAATGGGGTGGGCGGGAGGGACGGAATGCGTTTGTGCGTCTGCAGTGTCCGCGAACCTAGCCTCATATGACTACTGCCTGGTTGAGAAGTCACTTGGGGCATATGCAATTTTCCGGGGAGGCTATCAAGAGTCTCCTTAGGATCACCAAATGCCGTCGGCACGGATGACGCTGAATCGTCTGCCGTTTGAGGTTGAACGACAGCCGGAACCTTCAATTCAGTCATCCCTTACTTTGTTTCCCTCTCACGCAAGTAGTCAGCCGCGTCTCACCAACCTGCTTGCATCAAGTTGTCAAGCTTCATCTGCTTCGGCCGAAAATGCTCCATGCGATACAGTACCGTTTTAGAGATTGTCCCGATCACCCAACTGGGTTGGTCATCTTCGCTAAGCTTGCCCCCCGCACGATCTTCTTCATCATCATACATGTCTTCCCCTGCCTCCCCATCATCAGAACTTGCAAAATCGCTCAGACTATTTCTGATGGTGTGCAACATCTCCTCAAATGTTGTTTCAGGCTTAGCAGTTGTCAATCCCGCCTTTGCAGCATTTCTCATATCATCCTGCTCCTGTTTAATTGCTGTCTCTACGTCTTCGACTCGCTTTCTTGCCACAGCAGTCACTCTTTCCTCATAATCCTTGATCCATTTCTCCTTCTCTTCGTTGCGTAAGAAGTGAGTTTCACGTCATTTGCCTGCCACAATCTTCGTTTTGGATCTCAAGCTACTCAACGCTCGAAGGGCTCAGATCCATTGCGCTTCCAACTTGCTCCTGCCTTGATTTGCTTGATGACATCATCGGGTGTAGCGCTTTCTTGATTTGCCATATTTGCCTCCCGGTAATGGCGAAAGGTTCTTTTTTGGAATATTGACCATGGTATTTTGTGTATACATTGTTGATGGACAAGATGTTGGATGTTACAAGATATGGACCACATAGAGGCAGGCAGCGTGTTTTATGTTGAGGTTGGTACACTTCATCGACTTGAAGAAAGCAAAATCTGCGTTTTGAACATCACTACATTGGGAATAGCAATGCTAACCATACATGGTGACATGATAATTAGCGTCTGTTTCATTTAAGATCCCAGGGAATTCTTCAGACAAACATCAGCAGAAGTCCTTTCCGACAAAGAATGTACCATTTTTATTTCACAAACACGAGATTTCAGCTGTCGTTCACTGTGATATATCCCTGTAAACAAACACACTACATCGGACCGACTTGGTGCAAATCGCAGGACGGTTGGCAATGAGTGCAACCGGCAGCTACGCGCAACAATGTTCATCTTGGGTAGAACGAGCAAGTTGGCTGTTACGCATACCATTTTGACTTGAAGCTAACTATATATTCCTCAGGTCTTCCCAATTCTTTTCGTTATCTTCTTCCTCAGGACTTCCCACTTCTTTTCGTTATCATCATCTCTTCATTTCCACAGCAGCAAATCAAGGCTCCACAAACACCTCAGCAAGGTGAGAGTGGAACAGAATCGAGTAGAATGACGGGCACTTCATCCGATATGCCACCCCATGAGACCAAGCTACAATGCAGACACCACTCAGCTCACCGTGATGCTGCAAATTCAGTCACCGAAAATCAGACCCTAGATGCACAGTTGAAAATTGTCCGTAAAACCAGAAGCAGCAAGAATAAGATGCAGCACAAATAAGATGCAGCGCGCAATCGGATGTGAGTATAGTCAAATCGAGGAAGAAGGATGTCACCTAATTTTATCACATGCAGCTACTGTACGTAGAGCGCTGCGTAACCAAATCATAGCCGCCCATAATGGGAAACCTGCATCGTCAACCAAGGCATTTGTCCGCGCAGTCCGTGAAATCGAACACCATGATGATGTCAACTCCGGGATTTTCGCGGACGAATCTGGTGATAAGAAACCCCAAAAGTGGACTTAACAGGCTTTAACCAAGTTAGAGGATGCTACGGAACCGTATATGGTTGAGGTAATAGCCGAATGTATTATGTAGATGCAGCAACTAATTTCTTGTAGGTTTTCAACATGTCTACAGCTTTGGCAAGGCAAGGAGGTTGGGTACAGCTAGAACAGTCTGACATGCGCGTGGCCTTGAATCTGGCTCAAATGGCCAAAGGGGGGTTTTCGCACGCCACAATAGAGGAAACTCAATTCCTAACCAAGAAACCTCAGGCCGAAGTCTGAGAAGAGAAGTAGCGGGGAGTTGTGTTTCCTAGGCATAAAAATGTGAAGGCTGCGATGGAAAGACACCCGGCTATGCTGCGGGAAAATCAGACAAACCACTGCCTTCCTTGCCACAAAGGCACAGCACAGAATCCCCAAACACACTGGAGACAGAAAGGCAAGGGTGCACCTTCACCAGAGCGACTCAGACAGCTGACACCAGAACCGACACCACATCCACCCGAAATGCCACTTGTTCCACCTGGTAACAATGAGGCAGCTCACGTATCTGAAATCGAAGGTGTGCCACCCAGATATGTGTATATACATATTCCTCTTCCCAGTGCTCAATTTTTCAATCTTGATTAGTGTTAGCAACGGGTCCGGGTAACCCGCCAGCGGTCCGGTTTTTGGCCAGCGGTTCGGTTCGGGTCGTTACCCGGCCAAAAACCCGCACCGCTATGTCTTGGCGGTTTTGTTACCCGGACCGGACCGAAACCCTGTGTTTTTTGGCTGGGTAGGAACCGGACCGTGGGTCCATTTCGCGGTTCCTACATTTTTGGCTCCAATTCAGTATTTGGGTTCTGATCGTATCATGACATGACCAGTACGTAGATTGTGCAGTTCTAGCCGCTGTTTTACCTCCCGCTGTCAGATTTGCGATCGGACCAATATTCGTTGATTCGCTGTGAAATAAGGTGACATTTTACGCCAAATTGGCGGGTTTTCAAAAGCGACGCACCGAGTATTGGTCCGATC
>Ga0307512_10005526_pt1 | contig 13169 bp, 13 predicted proteins | sample 14_EM_MG_FD_200267 | JGI IMG/M metagenome (GOLD analysis project Ga0307512, IMG submission 200267) | Populus trichocarpa ectomycorrhiza microbial communities from riparian zone in the Pacific Northwest, United States - 14_EM | ecosystem: Host-associated > Plants > Roots > Unclassified | place... | reverse complement strand
TGCTATTTCATACGTGTTGAATAGCATCGCTTCAATTTGAATCGACCGAGTCTGTGCAGTTTCCTCAGATGGATGAAGCTCTAAGAAGAATGCCGACACCGGGCAAGTGCAATTCTAGGTGTCATTAATGCCTTTGTTGAAGATGTTCCCGAGATGCAGTGCTGTTTGCTATTGCAAGCAGCGTGCCGGAAAGGATCCCGATTTCCGACACTGGACAAGCGCTATTCTAGCCATCATTAATACCTTTGTTCAAGATGTTCCCGAGATGAAGTGCAATTTGCTATTGCAAGCAGCGTGCCGGAAAGGATCCTGATTTCTGATGCCGGACAAGTGCTATTCCAGTTGTCATTAATGCCTTTGTTCAAGATGTTCCCAAGATGCAGTGCAGTTTGCTATTACAAGCAGCGTGCCGGAAAGGATCCCGATTTCCGATGCTGGACAAGTGCTATCATCTTTCTTGCTATATAAACCCCCAGATCTGCCCTGCCACCTCTCTATCTGTCCAAACCAATACTGAATCTCCTGTACAATCATCTATCTTTTCCAACTTAATCGATAGTACTTCCCAAGTAGCATCCATTTATCGACACCACAATCCAACCCTAAACCAAGACATGCCGCCCAAACAAAGATTGTGGACCCCAGAGCCGTCGGAGCCACCAGGGTCTTCTAAGTCACCAGAGCCAACCCCGAAGTCGACACCAACCCCGAAGCTGACACCTAAAGGTACAAAGGAATCGGAGCAGGAGAAGAAGCTGACTTCCCGTGGCATTAAGAAGGACAGAATGCCAACAGGGATAGCTAGAATCTATGCGATCCTCAGATTCGAGAGCACGAAGGCGCAAGCTCTGCAGGCAGAGTATATCCGGACATTAATACAGCAGTCCGGATATACAGGTGTAAAACATGAGAATGTCTACAATCTCATGTACACCATTCTCTTTGGTGACGAAACCACACTCCTCCACTTCTGCCAATTCCAGGGCATGTGGGAATACCAATCACTTAGCCCTACGGCGGGTGGGCCACGGGCAGAATGGTGGACGGCCTTCCGCTGGTTCCTTCGCGACTACATTTTGAAGGTGAAAACACAAATCAACAAGGAGGGCTATAGCCTTCCCCAAACCTATAGCGATGAAGTAGGCAAATTAAGGCCTGCTTTAGCCACTTCAGAGGGAGATAACCGAATGAAGGGCAAAGGCCGGTCCAGAGGTGAGGAAGTGGACATGTCAATTCAAGCAACACAGCTGGCGTGGCCGTTTGCACTGTCAATAAACCTCTTGTTGGCTGGAGGGGAGTGAAGATATGGGTACCAAAATGATCCGCCACCAAGAATCAGCATGTCCGGAGGCAGTGGGTGTAGCCCACATACTTATGTGGCCATCATCATCGACCCGGATAAGGCTCGACACAGCTCTCAGAATGGTGTCCATGACATGTATGACCCCTTTGGCTCCGCAGCGAGCCGGACTTTCACAAATGTCACCAGTCTCACGCTGCTGGCTCTTTTCCAGTAAGTAAAGAGATTGTCGTCCGACCGTGAGCCTCGTGCGATTTACGGCTGCCTTGTCCGACCACGCAATTCAGTTGGTACAGTCGATCAGGATGGTGTCCCGGATCCCATCCAGGAACAGAGGGCTCGTGAGATGGAGCAGACCTACTTGTTGGGAGAGGATGACACTATCCTTCTCTGGTCTGACAGGACTCTGAAATTATTCTTCGATACGGTTCAAAAGCCACCGTGGGTCCTTGTCATCCTCCAATGCAAGCACGCCCATGGAAGAGGTGATACCCCTCCAAGAGGTCCACAGGTCACTCCGGATACCATGGGAACTGTGATCTCAGCCCCTCCTATGCCTGCATCTCCGCGGGCCACTCCGATTACAACACGTAACATCATTGCCGTGATGGACCACATCGAACACATGAAACGGCGATTGGAAGAGGAGCAACAGGCCATAAACAATACGGTCACCGAGCTCGGCTTGGAAAAGGATCCGATGCTTGTGTGTGTGCGCAAGTGCCTAAGGACTTCTGAAAGCTTGCCAGGCATTAGACGCCACTCCAGGAATATTGAAGACGATTTGCAAGGTAGTGGAGACCATGACGAGGATTCTGGAGATGACGCCAGCAGTGACGAGGCGGACACAAGCAGAAATGTCAGGACACCATGTTGGGGAGGAAGACATCGCCCTCTTCAAGGTGGTGTAACCGGTAATGACACTGACAGAAGCAGAAATGTCAGGACACCACGATGGGGAGGACGACATTGCCATCTTCGAGATGATGCAACCGGCGACAAGAGTGACAGAAGCAGAAAGGTCAGGATGCCACGACATGGAGGATGACATCACCGTCTTCAAGATGATGTGACCGGCGATGAGACCGATAGAAGCAGAAACGTCAGGACGCCACGAGGGGTAGGACGTCTTTATCGTCTTCAAGATGACATGACCGGCGACGAGACCGACACAAGCAGAAACGTCAGGACGCCATGGCGGGGAGGACGATATCCCGGTCTTCAAGATGATGAGACCGGTGACGAGACTGACAGAAGCAGAAACATCAGAACACCGCGATGGAGAGGATAGCATCAATAGTCGATTATATTGTTGGAGGAATAGGGGTGGAGAAAACTGTTAGCAATTTTGGGTATTCAAATATCGGCTTAGGTATTGTGTGTGTTGTGTAGTAATCGTCATACATCTTAGGAAGTGTGAACAATTTACAGCTGCTTTTTGCAACAATTTTGAACATATCCTCACTTCCAATATTCGTAGAAATAGGATACCGTGGGTGGAATAATAGACAATCTTCCTGGCGTTGCGAGTGTGCGTACGAATTCGTTGCAATGGGCATGCATACTAGATAGCGACAAGCACTCCTAAGACTGCGTTTCAATGAAAGCTAACAACCTACTATGTATGAAGATTAAAATGACCTGGTTGAGGTGTTGTAGGACTAGGGTTTCATGTTAAGGGTTGTGGGATGACGGTAATGTGGTTACTAGAGGGCAAGTACTTTCATATAAAAAGGAACCCATTGTTTGTCGTTGTTCCCTCTTTTCTCTCCTTCTTCACGCCACCCACCAACTCATACTACTCTACCCTCATTTCTGACTCTGAATATTAAACCCCACTCTGTATGTATCATTCATTCTTCCTCCTTACCTTCAAATCGCCCATTGACTGGCACATATCTTCTCACTGTTCTTTATTTTTCATTAGTTCAATTACTTGTTTTCATAAAATAAAATCAGCCTTCTTTTGAGTAATTAAAGATTTGTACTATATTTTAAATAAATAGGTGTTTTACTTCTGAAATTATATTGACCCTAGGTGTTATATCCTTCCGCCTCGTATTTGAAAAAATATAATAAATGGAAATCAGCTTTGACTCTCTTCTTCTGAAGAACTTTCTTTTTCATTTAAAAAACCTAGCATTTCTTTATGATAGTGTTCAGCCGACCATGTCGACCCCACGCAGAACCCCCAAATCACAGGCTGTTGAGAAGATTCAAGGCGGTACCCAAGAATCACGGATTCGACCCCCAGCTAGCTCTCATCACCCGAGCTCTCCAAACTCACAGCTTTCATGGCAGGCAAGAGACCCCTCTCAACATCAAGTAATGGTAATGCTCGCAAAAAGATGAGGAAACCTCTGCACGCTACTTCTGGAATAGCTCAAGACTTACGAGAAGTTGTTCGATCATCGCGGGCAGGACTTCCACCAGCAAATACACCTTCGAGTGCACTGGGTCCAGCTGTCAAGGTGATCTCCTATTCACTGAGAGGAGGACATATTGACAACTACTCTTCTCCGCTATCTACTTCCAGATCGACACCCTTTCCCTTGCCTTCACAATCGTTGGACCTAGGTTCAGTCGCATCCTTTGCCGGTCGTCCAGGATCCCAAAGTACGCTACATTCGGGGAGTTTGGAATTGGCCAGTGTGCTGAAAGCAGTGAAGTGATTACTTGAGCAGTACTGCTACAGAGTATCCCTGTTCATTAGTCATGCCGAGGAGATGATGGATGTCAGTGCCGAATGACACTTCAGACATAGTGTTCGCTTTTCATGCTGACACTAATGGGTTTTAGATCATTACCAAGCTGTGGCCAGAGGCCAACAGACAGAAAGGATATGATATCGACTTCAACTTGGTGCAGGTGTACAACCTTAAATACTTATAGAACAATTCACTCTTCCTGTATGTTACACCCGAGGGTATCAAAGGGGATAAGGTATAAGGAGAAAGGTAGCAAATGGTAAGTCGCGTGACTAGAGATCCCTGAAGAATCTCAGGACCTTGGAAGGCAGTTTGGTAAGAGAAAGTAGGGTACCGGTAACCTCGGCGCAAGCGATTGCTAGGGTGGCGTACTAGGGCACAAACTGTCCAATACCACTATGTTATTGTAGGCAGGTAGACCCGATGCACTACCGACTCTCGTAGCCGCTGCATATGAGAACGAGATAAGTGAGAAAACTAGCTTCCTTCAAAGTCACACGCCATAAGCGGGGCTTATATCGTAAGAAAACTCTGAGAGAGTCTAGATGTAAGATAAGACCCGGAGTTAGGACCTTACGGCTGAGACGAACAGACATAAGAATAAACTCCGGAGAGGGGCCAGTGGCAAACTAGGAAGGTGATGGGCTTCGGAAGAGCCATGTCTGATCCTGACTAGGACCTCGATGGGAAGTCAGCATAGTCCAAAAGACTAGCGTCAGGTGGAATATGAGGTCACCGACTGATAGCCTCCACCCTTATCGCTAGGACCAGTCAGGACCAATCAAACCCATGCACCTGACCCCCTGAGGCCGTGCGTCTTGAGAATGGACCCCCGACGTAACGATAGAAAGAAAGACCACGTGACATGAAAGAAAGTTTGCATATATACCGCACGTAACTCCACCAACTACCTTCTATTCCCCATCCTTGGATCCCACAATCACGAAAACCCCGACATGACGAACCTAAGATAATTCCGCTGTGAATAAAGACCAATCGAACCTGACTTTACGATATCTTTACCTCCACCTCCATACCCACGTACTCAGGTATCACACTATAATCTTGGTTCACAAGCCACCTTCAATTGACCACCTATATGCCCTTGTTTGAGCAAGACCACTTCTTTCTTCTCGAACTAGCGAGTATCTTCGAACCACTCTCCACTCAGCACTTCGATCAGAGCTACCAATCAATCGAGGCCCTGCTCTACGAAGTTCTCTGGGACGAACAGATTGACGGCCCAATCCCTTCAGAAGCCATTGATTGCACACTGCAGCATTGGTATACACAATACTGGTACGACTGCGTATTCGCCCATCAGTGTGCAAACCTCACAGGACTTGACTTTCGGGACATCTGTGACTACGAGTTCACAGACGACAAAACCCTATATACCGGGCACCCCCTCAACCTATACTAAGGAATGACGGAATCAAACGTTGATGTACTCCGACTGGAGTACCCCCGAACTGCAATGGAAGTTTACAATGACACCAAAACCGATCAACCCACGATCGACCTCCCAAACCCCACCACATGGTTCGGCTGTAGGTCACCCAACACCAACAGGCCCAATGGGACTTGGAACAGCTCCAGGGGCTATGCGGTGATACCTACGACTGAGCTGACCGACCAATTATAGCCATTGAGCAGAATTACCAACTGCTCACACAAGCCCTTGAATACGTCTACAAGATGGCTGAGGCCAACACAACCATGTCCCATGAATGGATGCAAACCGAGCTGATGCGCACAGCCAGCACTCCTCAAAACTTCACCGCCGACGTATGGACAGCGATTACCTCCCACGATAAAATCCTGGCCGAGAAAGAAGGATACCAGATCACCCAAATGACACGGTTGAACAATACAGTTCAGTTCCTTCAGGTTGCGGACTGAAAACGATCAGAAGAACAACAGACCTGGAACAACAACTGCGCACAGTGCGCACGAAACCAACAAGAGGAAACCGAACGGCTCGTGAAAGAACAGCAACGGCTGCACATGGAGGTAAGTACCATCCAATGGGTGACTACCACACCTACCTACCCACAGTCGGCGCTCCCAAAGGACGTCCCACTCCCAGCCTCCAGTGAAGAATCCCCAGAGGTAGTGGCAGGAGGGTTCGGGGAAGGACCCCCCAGACCACCACGAACCAGGCTGGAGCTCCATTCCCTGTCCCAGGAGCCAGCCGGACAACCAGAAGGTCGGAAAGGCGATGACGACGATATGTACACGATCCCGGAAAGACGGTGAGACCCAGCGGTCAGAAGAGCCCCACCAGGAGCCGGGCAAATCCGAGCCGAGCATATCGCCACTATGCTATCCCCAGAAGAAATCACCTGTTTGGTAGGAGAGGGCATTGCAGCAGCTCGAGTGGACCAAAGGGCTCCGGAGGTAAGAATTAACACCTCACAGTTAAAGCTTTAGAACCCAGAATCATTCGATGGAAAACCCACCTCGGCCTTCGATGTCTGGTGGGAATCTGTCCTCGAATACATTGGGTTCTTCCCAGAAACCCTCGATGCCCAGAAAATCGCCTGGGTAGGAACGCTGCTGTTGGACACTGTGAAAGCCTGGCACCAGCACCGAGAAAGGACAATGGTGGATCGGAACATGTGGGCCCGGTACGCCGCAGCTATCCGAGCCGAGTTCTGGGACACGAGGGAAGCAGTGAACGTCCAGCTGAAGCTTAGTCAGCTCCGGTACAAGGGCGACATTAAGGCATACTTCACGGAATTCTGTGCCTTGAACGTATACGCCCACACTACGGGTGAAGGCCTTGGAGAAAAAATCACCCAAGCCATGCCCAACAGCATCCTGGTCCTGCATTTTGCCCATTACATGGAGGAATTTATCGGCGACGAACACTTCCTCACGGCCACCTATAACGTAGGGCTCCATGTGGACGAAGAAAGGCCCTGAAGGCGGCCCGTAAAGCGCCGCCAGGAAATGACGGAGGACCAAAGGATGGCCCAGACGGGAAGGTTCCGGGCAATGCCTGAAAGGGCAAGGAGAGCGGTGGCCCCAAGCAAGCTGGGAAGTCTGACTCGGGGGGCAAGGCTGAAAAGCCAAGGCAGACATGGGCGGAGCGCCACTGGGGAAGCAGTGGCAATACCTACAAGGGGGTTCCCCAGGTGAAAATCGACTCCTACAGAAGCAGCAAAGCGAATTGCTGGCGGTGTGGGTGGAATAGCCACGCGACTCAAGACTGCTACGCCTGTACATCGATCAAGGACACGGAGATATCCGAGGCTCCGAAGCAGGCGAGCTCGATTCAGGGGAATAGAAAGAGGGGGGAGGATGCCGAGATGGCTCCGGTCCCCAAGCAAGCCAAAGCGGTCCACGTAAAACTCGAGGACGAGGACATGCGGGAAGTCGCCAGCGCCACCCTGAGCTGCTGGAAGGATGAAGACGATGAGGATTTACCCTAGGATGGGGTATGCCGCACCCTGAATCCTTTCCAATAATTTGTGGAACGAATCGAAAATGAAAGGGTCCGGAGGAACCAAAGATTGGAGCCTCGCAGGATAGACAATGAAGAAGGCTAGAACCTAAGCCAGCCTCACCCGAAAAGTCTACAATCAAACCTCATAGTGGCAAATGACCGATCACCACCATGATCATTTTGTGGGGCCCTACGCAATATGCGGTACGGGTCCTGCTTGACACCAGCTGCTCAGTACCCCTCATCAGGACAAGGGTTACTGAGAAATACGACATACCCCGAGTCCGCAGACGCAGGGCAGCCCCACTGCAGAACTGCTCAGGAGAGGAAGTCCAGGGGGCAGGAATGGAATATACCGAGCCCCTTCTACTCCAACATCGAAAACACTTCTCTCGGGAAGTGTTCGAGGTCACACCATTGGAACCAGAGGTTGATATCTTCCTCCCCTTCTGGTGGATTGCCAAGCACCACCCCCAGGGTGTGTGGGACTCAGAGGAACTCCGCTTCAGCAGCCCCAGCTGTCGGGGAAAATGTACGCAATTCGAAACTGCAGAATTTTCTCTGTCTCTGGATGAGACGGTAACCCTCAACCCAGAAACCGGAATTATAGAGTACGTCTCAGCAATCGATCAAGAAGATCCTCAGGATCAAGTCCCTGAGGAATTCAAGGGATACTTCGGCATCATGAGTCAGGAAGCGGTAGAAGTGCTGCCGGTACACCGACCCTACGATTGCAAGATCGACCTCAACGAGGGAGAAATCGCCCCCTGGGGAATGATTTACCCCCTCTCGGAGAATGAGCTCCAGACCCTCAGAGAGTGGTTCAAGAAAATGCTCAGAACAGGAAAAATCTGAAGGTCCACCTCCCCAGCAGGATCTCCGATCCTGTTCGTACCAAAGCCCAATGGAAGGTGGCTCCAACTTTGTGTCGACTACTGTGCACTCAACCAGATAACGATTCCCAACCGATATCCCCTTCCTCTTATGCAGGAATTACAGGATCGGATTCAAGGAGCCAAATGGTTCACCAAGCTGGACTTGAAAAACAGATTTAACATGATCCGCATACGAGTGGGAGATGAATGGAAAACGGCATTCGGAATCCGTTATGGGCTGTATAAGTTCCAGGTCATACCATTCGGGCTAACCAACACCCCCTCCATCTTCCAAGACATGATGAACCACATCTTCTCCGACATGATCGACTTGGGCCTCCTGGTTTACATGGACGATTTCTTGATCTATGTAAAAATCGAGGAGGAGAACGATCAGAGAGTCAAGGAAGTATTGAGAAGGCTAGGGGAGAACCAACTGGTGGTCTCGTCAGACAAGTGTATCTGGAAAACCCAGGAAGTGGAATTCCTGGGATATGTCATCGGACAAGAAGGAATCAAGATGGCAAAAGGGAAGGTGGAAGCAGTGCTGGAATGGAAGACCCCAGCATCACTAACAGAAGTACAATCCTTCCTAGGATTCGCCAACTTCTATCGGCGCTTTGTTAAGGACTACTCCCGAATTGCCAGACCTCTGACGGAGCTGACAAAAGGGAGTAAAAAGGAATGGGAATGGAACCCACAGGCGGAGGAGGCTTTCCAGCAGCTAAAGCAGCGATTCACAACAGCACCGATACTAGCCCATTTTGACGCCACCAAACCCGTGATCATCGAAACGGATGCTTCTGACTTCGCTATCAGAGCTGTCCTGTCACAAAGAGATGAGGAAGGAAGCTTATACCCCATCACCTTCCACTCTCGGAAGTTCCAGCCTGCGGAAATCAACTACGAAATCCACGACAAGGAACTTCTGGCCATCGTCGATGCCTTCAAGCACTGGCGTCGATACTGTGAAGGGGCGACGAATCAGGTCCAGGTGTTCAGTGATCACCAGAACCTCGAGTACTTCACAACCACGAAGATACTCAACCGACACCAGGCGCAGTGGGCCCAGGAATTGGCAGGCATCAACTTCCGCATCTACTACCGACCAGGAAACCAGAACAGGAAACCAGACGCTCTCTCAAGGCGTTCGGAGTACCGCCCTGAAAAAGGGGGGAGTGAAAACCAGCCGATTACGACAGTTTTGCGAAAAGATAACTTCGTGGAACCAAATAGGTGGGGAAGAACATTTATCTGCTCATTGGCAAGGCTCGCTTCACTCCCACCACAGCAATGGTTAGAAGAATTTGCGGAGGAGGTACAAAAAGCAGGGAAAAAAGATGAAGAATACCAGGACGCAGTGAAAGAACTGGAAGCAGTGCTGGGAAAGGTGGCACTGAATGACTGAAAGGTCAAGGAGGAAGCTGCCCACCCTCGTGAGGCGTGGTGGAGGGACTGAGAGGTCAGGACGGAAGAGGTCCTCAAGATCAAAGACGGGCTACTCTACCGAATGGGTATGCTCTGGATCCCGGAGGATGGAAATCTCAAAAATCTGATTCTCAAATCGGAACACGACATGAAAATCGCAGGACACATGGGCTAGGATAAGACGATCAAACTTATCCAATGATACTTCTGGCAGCCAAAAATGAACGCAAGAATCATCAACTTTGTCTGGAGCTGCCCAGAATGTCAAAAGAACAACACGGCACGGCATCAACTGTACGGGCTCTCCTCGCCCTTGGAGCTCCCGTACACCCCATGGCAGTCCATCACAATGGACTTCATTATGGAACTACCACTCGCGGAAGGATGCGACCAGTTGTGGGTGGTTATTGACCGATTCATGAAGATGGTGCATTTCCTTCCCCTCGAAAAGGAAAAGAAAACAGCGGCCGAATAGGTGATCATTTTTGTTCGGGAAGTCTGGAAGTACAACGGGCTCCCCATGGATATCGTCTCAGATCGCGACTCCCAATTTACCTCCGAGACTTGGCAGGAATTCCTCCAGCTGTCTGGCATCTGCCCAAGGATGTCAACAGCCTTCCACCCCCAAACCGATGGGCGGACTGAACGCCTCAACCAGACTATCGAGGCATATCTCTGAGTGTTCATCGGATACGAGCAGGACAACTGGGTAGGCCTACTCCCGATGGCGGAGTTTGCCTACAACAACTCGATCACCATGGGCAATGGGATGTCTCCGTTTTACACCAACTACGGATTCCACCTTGTATCCTCCAACCCGGCCACCTCAGGACCCTTAAACCCTGCCAGCAAGCTCTACGCCCACTGGATGCATGCGGTATACAAGGCGTCCGCAGAACGACTGGAGGCGGCACACGAGCGAATGTGCCATTACATGGACCCCCAACGCACCGAGCCTCCGAAGTATCAGGTCGGAGACTTGGTAATGCTCAACGGGCACAACATTAAAATGCGCCGACCATCCCGGAAGTTGGACCACAAGAATCATAGTCCCTTCCAGGTGGAAAAGATCGTCTCGCCCCTCGCCGTTCGACTCACCCTTCCTCGAAAGTGAAAGATCCACAATGTTTTCCACATGTCGCTGCTCGAACCCTATCGAACCAGCAAACACCGAGCACTGACGGACCCCTCAAAAATACTCCGAGAGGCTGACAACATCGAACAAAGTGAGGAGTACGATGTTGACGAGGTCCTTGGGAGCACCAAGAAAGGGCACCGCATCCTGTACCTTGTCAAATGGCTCAACTATTCAGACCGGAAGGATTAGACGGAGGAGCCATACGACAACTTTTCGGTAGTAGGTCTGGAGAAACTCCAGGAGTTCACAGGAAGAACCCAGATACTCCATGGGACTACTGGCTCACCGAGAGCTAGACTCCAATCCACCTCGGGCCTATAACGAAGCCAACGGGGTTGAAGCACAACCGGGGGGTAGTAGGATGAAGGGGAGGAGGACTTCATCCAAAGACGCAATCAACGAGTAGAAGAGTGAAGGTATTGTAATCCCATTCTGACGACAGCCGCCCCTTAAATGTGGCGACGCGTGGGTGACCGGTTGGAAGCCACTGGTTTTGACTGGCTCTGGCGGTGAGACTACTGTACGGCCAGCCTGATCCCCTGCTACACTGGCGTGCCAGGTCAACCCATCTTCTGATCACCTCTTCGGGGGAACACTGTCATCAAATGGTTTTCTTCACAACACTCCGACAAGTAGGTCTCCAGACAGAACCCCGAGACTGAGGGCTGATCGCCAGCCGAAGGACTATGAGGTTTGTTCTCGAAGGAGGGTTTTCCTCATAGCCCGGCGATCAGAGGGATGCAGGGGCTGGAGGACTGCATTCCACAGAAACACGCAAAGCAAGAGGAGGCATCAGGACAGTTAAGCTTCGGACCGAAGCTAAGAAAGAGAGGAAGTAGTGTTACACCCAAGGGTATCAAAGGGGATAAGGTACAAGAAGAAAGGTAGCAAATGGTAAGTTGCGTGACTAGAGATCCCTGAAGAATCTCAGGACCTCAGAAGGCAGTTCGGCAAGAGAAAGTAGGGTACCGGTAACCTCGGTGCAAGCGATGGCTAGGGTGGTGTACTAGGGCACAAACTGTCCAATACCACTATGTCATCGTAGCCGGGTAGACCCGAAGCACTACCAACTCTTGTAGCCACTGCATATGAGAATGAGATAAGGGAGAAAACTAGCTTCCTGCAAAGTCACACGCCATAAGCGGGGCTCATATCACAAGACAGCTCTGAGAGAGTCTAGACGGGAGCATCAGCAAAAAAATTGAGAATTCCTAGGGAGCTCCTGTAGCTCTCATAGCTCCTGTAAGCATCGCTAACTCCCATAAAAGGAGAAGTTATATTTTGCTCCTGTAAGAATTTTTAAAAAAAAAGTGCTTTATTTTTAGCTGAAACCTTAAGAAATATTAGTTCAAATTTATATCTCACCTGTAAAAAAAGCAATATACTTCAACTTTCCATTTTTAGGCTGATGAGATAAGACCGGGAGTTAGGACCTTACGGCCGAGACGAACGGACATAAGAATAAACTCTGGAGAGGGGCCAGTGGCAAACTAGGAAGGTGACGGGCTTCAGAAGAGCCACATCTGATCCCGACTAGGACCTCGATGGGAAGCCGGCATAGTCTCATAGACTAGCGTCCAGTGGAATACTAGGTCGCCGACTGATAGCCTCTACCATTATCACTAGGACCGGTCAGGACCAATCAAACCCACGCACCGGACCCCCTGGGGCCGCGTGTCTTGAGAATGGACCCCTGACGTAATGATAGGAAGAAAGACCATGTGACAAGAAAGAAAGTTTGCATATATACTGCATGTAACTTCACCGACTACCTTCTATTCCCCATCCTCGGATCCGACACTCACGAAAACCCTGACACGACGAACCTAAGATTATTCCACTGTGAATAAAGACCAATCGAACCTGGCTTTACGATATCTTTACCTCCACCTCTGTACCCACGTACCCAGATGTCACACTGTATACGTTATGTACATTTGATGAGGTGCTAACAGCATGTGTTGAACGTAGATTCTACAGATCAAGAATGCCTATCACAGTATGCAATCGAGTTGGATTTCGACTGCACGTAAATCCATCGTCGACTTGTACAATATGAACGCCCATTCGAGTGCGACTGTTCGTTTGGCCGCGGTCGACACATTGCTACAGAACTACACATTGCTTTACTGGGACAGCAATCAAAAATTACCACCTGGGGTGAAGGCTACCATTCCCATTCTATCATCCTTTGCACTCAAACAGTCTAACACTATTCCCAGAGACGTATAACCCCTTTTTTTGCAAGTCAAATCTCACAATTCATCCA
>Ga0307512_10005525_pt1 | contig 13172 bp, 16 predicted proteins | sample 14_EM_MG_FD_200267 | JGI IMG/M metagenome (GOLD analysis project Ga0307512, IMG submission 200267) | Populus trichocarpa ectomycorrhiza microbial communities from riparian zone in the Pacific Northwest, United States - 14_EM | ecosystem: Host-associated > Plants > Roots > Unclassified | place... | reverse complement strand
GAAATCAAAGTTGTCCAGTTAAAGGCAGGTCTAACTTCGAAGCTATGCTGTTACAGGGAGATTGGTAGGTATCTAAGCTCTGCAACTATACGCCAAGGATACGGTAACAATACGAGAACAAAAGGAATGATGCCGTATGTGCCGCTCACGCGGGTCTCACGATGCAGCACCTTGCCGTGCCCTCTGCGGCCCACCCACAGCCACACTCTCCACCCGCCGTCCCCTCATCCCGCTCGCGCTGAGAATGATTACACAAAGAAGAACTGCCACGCTGCGCAGGTCGTTCGGCGACGCTAGTTCTGTCGCGGAATCGCGTGCGGAAATGGACGTTCGCATTCCTGAAGAGTCCCTCTTTGAGCGAGACGACGATGAACTGCACGCGGCGGAACCGTGTGCGGCAGAGCGCGCCGATGTGTTGCATGTGCGAGAGGTCCAGTGCTGCGTCGATCTCGTCCAGGATGTACATCGGCGCGGGCTTGAATCGAAGCGGCGCCATGATCGGCGATAGCGCGATTGGCGACCTTTATACATGCAGGTGGGACTTGGTGGGAAGGTTGATGAGGTGGGCCACCGCTGAGTTCAGTTAGACTTTGTTTCCACACGCTACTCAACTGGACTTTGATTTCGAGGCCATCCATCAAATCTTGGTTATCTGGCGGCTGCAGTTTCGCAAACTTACCGGGAAGGAGCTCCGCAAAGATGCCCCCAAAGTCGCTGCATAGCCACCAAATCAGATACACTACTGGTCCTCCATTGTGCGCGACTCACCCGTTCACCTTCTCCCATGTTGTCTTCAAGGCGTCGCGTTTGTACCGGTCGAGCTCTTCGATTGTCTACTCGATACCTTCCTTGTCTTTCAACACCGTTCCCAGCATCTTTTTCAGTCTCGCCTCTCGCATCTCGACGCTATGTTAAACTCACTGGCTCTCCTCCGCGATCCACTCGTACTGCTTCTCGAGGTTCGTGGCCGCGGTGACGTGACCGGTCTTTTCCATCGTGAGGGCCTGTAACTCATGCTCGAGTTTCTTGATCGCGACTTCCGCGTCAGAAGGCGCCTGATTCTTCGCCTTGATGACCTCGTCCAAGTCGCGCAACTCGGTGTCGAACCGCGTCAGCGTCGCGTGCTCTTCTTGAAGACGATGCTCAGCCTCGCCATGCCCAACCTGTCATTTTTGGATCAGATGAGTTGCAAGTCTTTGTATCATGGGACAGCGCAGAATGAATCGCGCACCTCGCCCTTGGCAACTTTGTCCGCGAGGTATTTGAGCTCCTTGCGCATCTTGTCAATCCCTGCTGACGCATTAGCAAGCGCCGAGCGCGCAGAAGGAATGTCTGCCTCGGCTTGTTCTAGATAAACAGTAATGTAGCGATAGAAGTAACTGAAACGTAGTCACAGGTGGACGGACCAAGCTCCAGCGTCGCTGTTTGCATATCTTTCTGTTGAGTCTTCACGCTCACAGCTTGCTTCCGCAGCGCCGCCTTTTGATTCTGCATGCTAGCCTGCAAGAGGAATCCGTTGAGTGGTATGAGCTTCCATCTGGAAAAGGGGTTGGATACTTTGAGTTCTTCCGTTTTTCCCTCCTTGTTGTTCTTGAATTCGTCCATGTTCTTCTCAAGATTCTTGATTTCCGCTTTAGCTGCCGTCTGCTTCTCCTACCGGGCCTTGACAGCTGCCTGCGTCTCTGTGATGGACTGCTTAAGCTCTGCTACTTGCGCGTCGATCTAAAGCGGGGCGGTAACCCCTTCAGGCAAAGGAAGATTGAGACGAGGATGGAACAACGGCGTACCCTCGTGGCATTGCTACTGCCAACCTGCTCCTGCAGCAATCGCAGCTCACGTTCCTTGATCTCACGGTCGTGCATGCGGGCTCCCCAAGCCTCTCTCGTCACACGCCCCTTGGCTTCCTCGCGCTCAACCCGCTCCTCCGCAGCACGCAGCTCCTGCGCTCGCACAAGCGAGCCAGACCCAATTGGTGCCACACCGCCGGACATCGTCCCGCTCGACTCGTACACGTCCCCATCGAGCGTGACACTCCGCACGCCGTGTTGCGAGCGAACGTGACGGCTTGGGCGGAAGCTGCGTCGTCACAGATCAGCGTGTCGTTGAACATGAATGCAATAGCTTCGGCCACGTCATTTGAATAGCCGACGAGCGATAGTGCGGGTCGCACTTTGCCTGGGGCGAGGTGCTTCACGTTTTGCAGCTTCTGCAAAGTAAGGTTTGGTAGGTCGTCAGTGGCCTGGAGTGGATAGCTACGGTACCCACATCGGCGGAAATCTTGAATGCGCAAGTCATATTCACCGGAGCGGACCGCGCTCGAGGAGGTCCTTTCCTACGCATCCGTCCTCAACGACAACGTTGTATAGCTTGCGGCCTGCCGCGATCTCAAGCACCGTGCTTTTCCGCGGTCCTCGGGCTTGAGCGCGAGGAGTGACGCGAAGATGCCCTTGACCTTTTGGGTGTCGAATCCGGGCGGTGGCGTGTAGTTGAAATCAAGCTGGGAAAGCCGCAAACGCACTGCACCCTGCTCCTACAAAGCCAACTAGCTGTTGAGCAGAAATCCACGTGTCAAGGAGAGGGTAAACAACGCACCTGCGCACAGCGTATCCTATCGTCCTTTGCTCTGCGCAGCGCCTCCTCATTCGCCTGCTCCTTCTCTATGCTCCATCCCGTCGCGTCCGCTTTCTTCAGTAGGTCCCACCGCGTTCCACCGCTTCTCGAGCTCCCCGAGCTCACGCCTACTCATGTCGAGCTTCACGCGAGTCTGCTCTTCCTCGGCAGCTGCCTGGGCCAGTCGTGTGCGAGCGTCCCCAATCTGGCCCACCTACCCACCGCCACCGGAAGACTGCGCGGAGGAACCGGCGAGACATATGGCGAGTGTCTGGAGGAGGTCTTCTGCAGTAGCGGGTGCCGTCTGCGTCACGCTGTGCTTTTCTTTAACTGCATCGTATTCGGCCGTAGCAGCATCTACTTGCACCTTTTACGCCGCTAATAGACCTTTGAGCTGGGTGATATATCAGCCAACGTGAAGACAGATGACGAGAAGAGAAGACACGATCACCTCGCCGAGCTCACGCCAACACGCCTCCCGCACAGCCTCCCTGATGACGCCCTCTTTAATCTCTGCTTGGGTACGTAACTCGATGACGACCTTCTCAAGGTCCTTGGCTTCCTCTTCCATCCGCGCGAACCTTCCACCCTTCATCAGCTCGCGATCGCGCTGCGTCGGTCGGCACATCAACCCGATTCTTCTCCACGATTTGGTGGTACGACCTTGCATAATCAGGAAATTGGGTTGTTGATATCGAGTTGGACACCCTGGAAGATAGTTTGTATGATATTCTGTGACGGTTGAGAAGGTATTTGGAGACTGGGGAGAGAGATCCGATAGCTATCACAACATATGAGATGAGAGTGTTCAGGGTCCAGGACACGCAGGACAAAAAAAAAAGAACGGACCTTCCCGTCATCGTTATCTGAGCGTAGTTCTCCATTCCAGGCTGGCTGCTTTCCTCATCTGAGTTGTCAAAAGACAATGGTGACAGATGCCTTGGTGATGCCGGGTTGTCCACGTTTATATCCTGTTGGTCCTGGCCACGCATCTGAGAAAGAAAGACATGATGAGAAGAAGTGTGTTGCTGTGGTGACGAGGGACGCACACGGATGACATGTTCGTGAGATGGCGTTGAGGATTTTTGAATTTCCGGAACGGTTAAGGCCCGTGATGGCGCTGACTGGGTAAGCCAGGTAAGACTTTGAAGTCCCCAAGGAGGATGAGTTCCTCGATTTCGATTGGCATCTTCGACTGTCCTACACGACCACGTGATCTTCTGTGATGTCATCCAAAAATGGTGTAAGACAGGTTTTGCATCCCGCGCCCCGCTTCCATTCAATCATCCGGACAATCCAAGATCTCCTGAAGGTGTGACCCGAGATCCGAGAGCTACGCAGTCGGCATCATAGGAAGAATACTGTATAGGTACACAGCAGGAACAGATATTTATATAGGGCGTACGGTCCACCCCGCCAGCCAAACCAGACGATGCGGCAAGCCACCGCGCTCTCTGCGGCGCGCCCACAACCGTTGCCTCCCAGCCGTGCCCGCCGAGTCCCTCGCGCTCGGTGCGACTAAATAAATTACTGCGCTACGCGGTTCGCTCAACAGCGCCGGTGATGTTGCAGAAACTTGTGCGAAAGTGGCCATTCGCGTTTGTGAAGTGACCGTCCTTGGGTGAGACGACGGTGAACCCGACATGCTGCAGGGATGAGAGGGTCAGCGCCGTGTCTATCCTCTCGAGAACTTACATCGACGCACCTTGGGTGGAAGTAGCGTCATAATCAGTGACAGCGCAATGAGTGACCTTTTCTATGCGCGCACGGGGTTGAGATTGTGCGAGGGGATTGACGGACGATGGAGGCAGGCGCACCATCAGTCGGCAGTGGGCAGTGAGCTTCATCAGGATCTGTATCCGCACACTATCCAACCGGACTTTAGTTTCGAGGCCATCCATGAAAACGTGGTCATCCTGACGCCGCAGTTCTTATGGAAAGCCTCCATGAAGATGCCGAAAACGTCCCTGAGCATACCCCAGATAAAATAGCACCACCTTTTAGCACAGGGCATGACCGGAGGGGACACACACTCAACGTACCTGTTTCCAGGTTGTCCACCGTTGGCTTCGGAGCGTTGCGCTTCTACCAGTCGAGCTCCTCGTTTGTCTGCTCAATATCTCCCTTATATCACAAAGCCGTGTGCAATTTTTTTCAGCCTCGCCTTGCGCCTCTCGACGCTGTGCATGTGATGCTGATCAGCCCAGTCAGTCCAGGGTCGGCAGAGAGCCAGCACGTACATGTAGATCACCTCGTGTTCATCACTACGACACCACCTGAAAAGTAGGACTTCATGCCCCGTGCCGCTCCTCGACCTCGTGCGCCCTATCCTTCAGGGCGATCCAAATAAATTTGATAGGATCATAACCCAGGCCAAACAGACTGTCGTCATGCAGGACACAGCCGCACAAGCACAAGTTTGGTATTGATTTCGATAATGGCCAGTCTAATTACTCACCGACCTTCCTCCACGGTGCACTTGTATTCATCCTCGTGAGTCGTCGTTGCAGCGACACAGTCAGCCATATCCTATGCGAGGCGCCGCTCTCGAGTTTCTTGATTTCATCGGAGTCTCATCACCCATCTCGCGCAACTTTTGAAAAGTATCAGTGTCGCACAACCTTCTTGCAAGTGTTCCACCGCAAGGCAATCTACTCATTATCATGCATCATGACTTGTTTGAGTGATGGTGGCTGGCGTTGAGGAAATGGGAAACTGAGATTTTCGGTGGCTGGGTAGCGAGCACGTGCGGAACGCGTGACCGGTTCAGTCCCACGCGTCTCGTGAGTCGGAGTCGGGATATAGTTGTTTACCACGGTGGCATTCTTGCAGGCTCGTTTCCATCTCTGCTCAAGCGCCACGGAAAGCCTCCCTTTTACCGAGCAAGAGGATGAAGATGAGATCGTCCAGTTCGTCCTGCAAGACCTTGGCTAGCTGGGTGATGAGATTGTCCGGAACGCGGTCATCACCGAGACAGGGAATCAATGACAGACAATAGTTCACGCGCCCGCGCCAATTAGTCCACCTCACCCAAATACCGAGTCTGCTGCATGGAGTAGCAAGGCTGACAGCGAAACGGTAGTGGGCAGCACGGCACCCACCGGGGGTCTCGAGGGAACGGTTTTCTTATTGGTGTCTCGACCTACTGTTTCTCATTTGCTCTGACACGTCGAAAGGTATGGTCCCATGGCTGGGTGATATCAACTGGGCGATTTAACTTATATCCCCTTTCTTAGAACATGAATCGACGCGGAGAAGGGTCGCCGCGCTGTGCCTACCTGCGCTCATTGGCCGATGTCGCACCACGCTCGCAGGTTACGTTGCGGACGAAAAGATTCGCGTGAACCTCCCATTCCCGAGGTATGCTACCTGATTTGTGGAATCGCGTGCATATCTTCCATCATTGTGGTGTTATCCACCGCGCAGAGTCCGAGAAGAGGAGCTGGTATATATGCTGCAAAAGCTGCCAGAGCTCCAACTACGGCCTGGGTCGCTTGGGGCGGCTCTCTCGGAATCACCATCTAAACATGCAACGAAGCAGGCCGGTATGTAACACATTCTCTTCCATCATCGTTGGCTGATATGTGGAAACTCCCAATCCTCTACCGAAGTCATCGACGAGTCTCTACCGCCTTCCGGGCTCATCGCGCGTGCAGTAAAGCGGTCCTTGCGCGCGCACATGTTTCACTTTTACACTTTGCTCTGCGGGATCGCGTCTTCACCACGAAAATCGCCAAATGCGTGGATCGCTGCGGATCGCCTGGCCAGATCTGGTGGGCCTGCCGCCGACAAAATGGAACGAGCCGCAGGGACTCGATCAACCACGGTGTCATGCCGACACAGGTCCCTACAACTGCTAGTACTATTACTACTGGTCGGGGCGAGCTCAAACGTAGGCAATGTGATGTCGTCCGACGCTCGGGTGTTGGCGAGGGACTGCTTGAACGTGGCGTGGCGTGAACCAGGCCTGCCGCGATGATCTATCACTAGGGATCGTTTACTGTCTGGAGTTTTTTCTTTTTTTCTTTCGGCAAACGCTTAACTGACTGCACCGCTATTTGAGGAACAGAACGAATGGTTATGTTTAGGAACTTGGAATTTATGGGAATTATTTGTGAGACTCCCTTGAATAGTTCTCTGTGCGAGACTCATGTTAGAGTGAGTAAGACGCATCTTACGGCGCTATATGCAAAGGAGTGTTGGGTGAAGAACATGATGGTAATGCTTCTTCCCTCAGGAGAGTGGCCGGCAGAAATGTGAAGCAGCAACAAGGTCATGTTTACCCCACCTCGATCTCTTCGAGCACATGCAAGTTCTGAGCTAAGGATAAGAGTGATACATGGGAGTGAAGCCGCCATTGGGTTACATTTGATTCATAAACAGAGTCCATGTTCAGTGAAGGCACTGAGGATTGGACAACTTCTGATATTCGAAAGCGTACTCCATGGGTAATGAAATAGATTAGGGAACCCAACTCAGAGGGCCGCAATATCTTAACGGTAATGTCTCCTATGCAGGGACCTCAGGGTTGTATGCTCAAATCAAGGAACCCTTCACCTGTCGGGTGTACCGCTATTAAAATATCCTCCTAACCTGACCAATGCTACTCCAACTCATGTCGTTGTGGCCATGACCTGTGGGGTTGCCTGGAGTGTCATGTTTGTGCTACGCACTACGAGGATCTGTGCGAGAACCACATGGCCATTTGCTGATGCCAAACCAGCGCAGTCGACCCGTCCTCGGTCTGGACTGACACGTCGGCGCCGTGCTCTACGAGCATCCGCGCGAGATCCACATCTCCATCCCGTGATGCCGAATGCAGCGCAGTCCACCCGTCCTTCTTCTGGGCTGACATATCGGCGCCGCGCTCTACGAGCATCTGTGCGAGATCCACGTGGCCATTCTGCGATGCAAAATGCAGCGCAGTCCACCCACCCTCGGTCTGGGCTGACATATCGGCGCCGCGCTCTACGAGCATCCGTGCGAGATCCACATGGCCACTGTACGATGCGAAATGCAGCGCAGTCCACCCACCCTCGGTCTGGGCTGACACGTCGGCGCCGCGCTCTACGAGGATCCGTGCGAGATCTACGCGGTTATTCATCGATGCCAAATGCAGCGCAGTGTACCCGTCAATGTTCTGGGCCGACACGTCGGCGCCACGCTCTACGAGCATATGTGCGAGATCCACATGGCCATTCTGCGATGCCAAATACAGCGCAGTTATACCGCGCTCGTCCTGTGCTGACACGTCGGAGCCGCGCTCTACAAGCATCCGTGCGAGATCTACACAGTTATTCATCGATGCCCAATGCAACGCAGTCCACCCGTACTTGTTCTGGGCTGACACGTCGGAGCCGCGCTCTACGAGCATCCGTGCGAGATCTACATGGTCATTCTGCAATGCCAAATACAGCGCAGTAGAACCGCCCTCGGTCTGGGCTGACATGTCGGAGCCGCGCTCTACAAGCATCCGTGCGAGATCCACATGGCCATTCCCCGAAGCCACATGCAGCGCAGTCCACCCGACAATGTCCTGGGCTGACACGTCGGCGCCGCGCTCTACGAGCATCTGTGCGAGATCTACATGACCATTCCGCGATCCCAAATGCAGCGCAGTCGACCTGCCCTCCTTCTGGGTTGACACATCGGCGCCGCGCTCTAAGAGCATCCGTGCGAGATCCACATGGCCATTCTCCGATGCCAAATGCAGTGCAGTCGACCCGTCATTTTTCTGGGCTGATATGTCGGCGCCGTGCTCTACGAGTATCCGTGCGAGATCCACGTGGTTATTCTGGGATGCCAAATGCAGCGCAGTCGACGCGCCCTCGTTCTGGGCCGACATGTCGGCGCGGCGCTCTAAAAGCATCCGTGCGAGATCCACATGGCCATCTTCCGATGCCAAATGCAGCGCAGTCGACCCGTCCTCCTTCTGTGCTGACACGTCAGCACCGCACTCTACGAGCATCCGTGCGAGGTCCACATGGCCATTCTTCGATGCCAAATGCAAGGGTGCCGATGCGTCATCGAAGCTCCGAGTGTTCACATCATGTGGGTGCTCAATCGCCAAGGTCTTCGCAATGCCTTGTAGACCGCAAAATGCGGCATAATGTAAGGGGGTATCACAGGGTGGAGACGGCCCTTTGCCAGTGGCTCGTTCGCGTCGCTTCCAGTAGGGAACTGTTGGGTCATGTATCCAGAGCCAGATGGAAAAGTGTGGCTTCGTCCTGTCAAAGAGCTGCTTCATCCCTTCCACTGCATCTTGCGACACGCCTTCAAAACGCGCATGCTCAAACCAGTGCTGGGCTGCATATTCAGCAAGAGGAAATTCGGTCATGCTATGGCTGGTGATGTTTTTGTCCAGGTGCAATAGCATGCCCAGACATGCTTGTGCTATGAAGTTATGAGCAAGTGATATAGAAATATGGTAACGGTGGGAAATGTCATCTTGTTTTTTGGCAAAGCGGCTAGATGTCAAGAATTCTTTCACTGTGAAGTGAGCGAATTGTACGGCTCTAGAAATTCCGAGATACGTTTCGACATTGACAACGGAAAGTAATGTGGAGCAAGTGGATAGTACCGCTTGAACCGGATTTTTCAGGCGCCAATCCTTGTGAAATTTGGGAATTGCCCCTGACTTGAAATCAAAGGCGAGAACCTCCGCCAGTTCCTCGACTCGGAGCGGCCGGGAAGCCACCGTGACACAGAAGAGGAGTCGTTGGGCTGATTCCCACTTTGTCTCTTTAATCTCTCGCAGAGTGCGTTCATATGTATCATCAAGCGTCGCCGGCAATTCATTTAGAATATCCCGGATATTCCCTGGGAAGCAGTCGGCGAGGTATGCGAGCTGACAATCGACCCATCTGAACCTATCGGATGTACAGGTGAGATCGACGAAAGAGATGGGGTATAGATAAATTCCTTACATCCCATCCGCTTTCTTCGTCAGCACATCAATCACAAGCTCCTTGTGCTCCGGATTCCAATTTTGCATGTCTTTGTTCGTGTTAACGATCGACTCGATATACTTCATGATATCCTTTTTTTGTCCGCTTTCGTCGTGTAAGGAAATGGAGCGGAAAGCTAGAGGCTTGAGGATAGCCGTGATGTCGACCTCAGGTCGGCTGGTGACGCATATGCGCAGATTTGGGAGTTGTGCCTCAACAAGGTCCTCCAAAAATGATAAGAGCTTTTCGCGAGGGGACGACAGAGAAGATGTGCTTGGACATTCATCCAAGGCATCTATGACCAGATAAACTGGGCGTGGTCCTGCGTGTTTCAATAAGTCCATCAAACACTGGACAAGTTTGTCGTCGCCGGGACTTTGTGCACCATTGCGGTGTGTCGAATAGAAAGCGGCCAGGACATCGTAGTAGGAATCGGATTGGTCGCACAGCTGGAATAACACCGATGAGAGTAGCCCAGAGACATGCCGCTTTCTATCCTCCCTGAAATCGTAGTAAAATATCGCAAGAGACGCGAGCCCCGATTTCTGCATAGTCTCGATCTCCTGGATGATCGCCGAACTAATCAAACTGTAAGTACTCAAGACAAAAATATGGAAGGATTAACGTACCAAAGGACGCTCTTCCCAGCGCCCGCTACGAACGGGGGAGGGCATCAGTTCCCTGTGAAAATGTAAGCGCTGAGCGACAACTAACGTTTCCCGTTGACCCATAGGAGCGAACTTGGTCCCGCATCCTTCCATTCTGAGAGTGTGTTTCCCTTAACGAACCACTCCCCGGTCTTGCTGTGCCGTGATTCGCGCGCGATGTTGAAGTTTTTCCAAGGATCGGGGGGAGAGAGCCACTTTTGAATGTTACCCAATAACTCGTCACCTGCCAGTGTACCTCAGCCTTTCGGACAGCAATGCTAATGTCAGGAGATAGCTGACGTTTCGACTTGTTCGTGTCACTTGTTGTTCGTTCTAGCACCCAGTCAGAAACGGAACCCGCTTGTTTCACCAACAAAACGTTAAACGTACCGGGGGCATTCCGGACACCGCCAATGGACGCTTTGTTGGGGGAAACGTATTCAACACACCGCGGATTACAACCCAAGGGCGCTCACTCACTATCAACAGCCTTGAGAATCTGAGCTCCCACAGCTAGGACCTCTTCTTGTTGGAGTCGGTCAAGCCTCCGACGTGCTACGTTGATATCCTTGACCCCAAAAAAATTCTTCACCCATTTGACTGCGTCGCATTGAGTAAAGTAACATATTAGCGCGGAAGGACTCGATCATGTCGGCGAGTACGTCGCAACCCGAGTAGAAGTTATCGCTTTCGTATGTGGGAGCAATTTCTGTAAAAACAGTCAGAAATGCAAGACAGGCCTTCAGGACCTTTTGGCGTACCAGGCCCGCGTCGTCGGCGACGGATGTGATGGCAGAAATAGGGGTTAAAATTGATACAGTAGCCTTAATAGACTTGAAGATTCTATCACGCTGTCGAAAATCATTGAAGGCCTGCGTTTTGTCTTGCAACAAGGTAGTAACGTCATCAATGGATTGGCAACGCTGTAGTTGGATAGCAAGCGAATCTTCCCAGTCTGCCAATGTGACGCCGGCCTTTTTTTCATAATCCCGTAAGGCAGACTCCAGAAGCGCTTGGAAACGAGCTGATGCTGGCTGGTCAGTCATATGACGAGTAGGAAATGAATGGGGTCTATGGGAGGAGGTTTGGTTCTCGGAGATGAAACAAGGGCGAGACAGCGGGTCGTAGAAAGTTGGGGGTAAGAGCGAAGGTGGGTACTGCCCCATCGCCCATCGATGTATTCCATATTCGCACGCGGACATGAGGTGATCGAGTGTGTGATTGATCAGGTGATAGCTTGAAATAGATGGGCGCAAGTCGGGATCGAGCGCCGAAACGCTTTAGTCTAGTACGAGGAGATTACCGAACATTGTAGAGTCTGGAAGGTCGGTTGCCCGAGGGCAAAAAAGTGACAAAGTACCAGTGCGATAGTGAGGGGCGGCAGGAAGGACAACACAGTGGAGTGATGTTCCGACTGGTTGCTCAGGCTTTTGCAAGTTGACCTGCTCAGAGAGATTGCACAGGGCCTCGAAGGGAGAGGATATTTCGATCAGGATGAAAAGTAAATGAAACTAGGGGTCTACTGTCCATGTATACAGACACAGGATGCACCAGTGCCCAAGAAAATACAAAGTACGGCCGGTAGGTCCGGTCAGTCCAGAAGCGCGGCCACCCGAACCACTGTACTGTATGTTTAGTTATGTGGTTATATTTGATCAAGTTTGGATTCAGATTTGCAGGTCATCGGCATTAGCCGATCAGATATGCCTTCAACACGTGCATCATCCGGCGGGCGAAGTTGGGTGTTTCCAGCGTTTATGTAGGCGTAGGCTTTTAAAGGCGCGTTGTAAGTTACCTTTTGCCTCCCGTATTCGGGCTTGCTGTCACATCTCCGTTCAATAGTCATCTTTTTTTGCCAATCCACTTTCGGGGCAAAGGCCGTGAAGAACGGGTATCCCATGATAAAGCGCTCATTTCAGGGCCCAGTTAAATAGAACCTCATTCCAAGTTCTCTTTAGAGAACGAGGTTTTTATGCCGATTTTTTTGAGTGAGCAAACCGTGGGAAACTTTCCGCGATTTTGTTGCAGCCATTGCTGGATTATGTGATTGTAGCGTAGCTTTTGGGCAGCCATCGTGGGTAAATTCCATGATTTCGTTGCGGCCGTTGCCGGTTTGTGTTGTTGTGTTTGGGCTGATGGTGTGACAATCTAACGTCATTACAACACAGTGTTTTGGCCGTCGTTCTGGCTCTGGGCCTCGAAACGAAAATGGGTGGGATTCTTGATGACAATATGGGGCGATGGGGTATGGTCCAAGGGTGCGTGGTTCTTTCTACTACCAAGTCCTGTTTGACTGACTTGATTTTACATGGCCGTGCACGTTTTTCTTGCTGCAGGCAACGATGCCCACCACGATATCCTTGGCCTCAATAAGCCTTTTCAACTCGAAGGCTCCCTCCTTCAGCAACCTCTCTCTGGGATCCCAAGGGGCTACTCCCTCCCAAGTGGACGGGATGTCCTCATGCGACGGCTCTCATGGTATGGCTCTCACAGTGGTCAACCGGGCTCGTGTTTGCCCTCATTTGGGCTGCTTTGTGGTATCGTGCCACGTTTGCACTCACCCTCTGGTAGCAGCACCTCAGGTCTTTGCTTGTGGCGGCGCCTCGAGCTCTTGCTTGCCCTGTCACAAGGCCTTGCACTCATTGCGGTGTTTGCCCTCATCTGGGCTTCCTTGCAGCGGTGCATCAACTTCACGCTTGGCCTTGGCTTTTGCTCAGGGCACCAACGCCTCAGACTTAGTGGCGGTGGCTCTCTCAGCCTCGCTGGCGGGTTCGACGCTGGAGGTACCCTTGGCCAGGGCTGGTCCAACACTCCCCTCGTTCATGCGTGTCGACGCCTGAGGGTTCGACTTCACTCGTGTCCGCATCCGCAACTGTGAATGCAAGCCCAAGGGGGTTAGGGTCTTCCGGGTTGCCATGGAGGATATGTGAGAACTCGGATATGCCATGCAAAGCAGTGGCCCACTAAC
>Ga0307512_10005524_pt1 | contig 13177 bp, 10 predicted proteins | sample 14_EM_MG_FD_200267 | JGI IMG/M metagenome (GOLD analysis project Ga0307512, IMG submission 200267) | Populus trichocarpa ectomycorrhiza microbial communities from riparian zone in the Pacific Northwest, United States - 14_EM | ecosystem: Host-associated > Plants > Roots > Unclassified | place... | reverse complement strand
CGCCGATACCAGACCCATCTGCACGGCGCGATGGTCGAGCGGCTGGAACTGCGGTCCGCGCTGGACCACGCGGTCAACGAGGGCCACTTCCTGCTGCAGTACCAGCCGATCGTCGACCTCGTGACCGACACGGCCGTCGGGTTCGAGGCCCTGATTCGCTGGGCCCATCCGATCCGCGGGATCATCGCGCCGGACCAGTTCATCGAGGTGGCCGAGGAGAGCGGGCTGATCGTGCCGATCGGCCGGTGGGTGCTCGACCAGGCCCTGCACGCCGTCGCGCAGTGGCGCCGGATCCTGCCGCGCACCCGCCAGCCGTACGTCAGCGTGAATGTCTCGGTCCGGCAGTTCCGCCAGGCCGGCTTTGTCGATCACGTCAAGCAGGCCCTCGAGTATGTCGGCGTGCCCGCGCGGGCGCTGCTGCTGGAGATCACCGAGACCCTGTTGCTGCGCGACGACGAGCAGGTCTGGGCCGACCTGGCCGAGCTGCAGGAGTTGGGCGTGCGGATCGCCATCGACGACTTCGGTACCGGCTATTCGTCGCTGGCGTATCTGCGGCAGCGGCCGATCGACATCGTGAAGATCGACGGGGCCTTCATCGACGACATGGTCGGCAGCCCACAGCAGCTCGCCCTGGTCAGCGGGATTGTCGGCCTGGCGCAGAACCTGAACCTGACCGTGGTCGCCGAAGGCATCGAGGACGTGGCGCATCGCGATCTGCTGGCCCAGATGGGTTGTCCGTTCGGGCAGGGTTACTACTATTCCGCCCCGGTCGACGCCACGGAGGCGCTGAGCTGGATGTCCACACCCGGAGGTGCGCCGGAAACGCAGCAGGTCTACGTTGCCTGAGGCATCGTTCATCCGCTGTTTCTCCGGAGGTATTTGTGTCACTCCACCTCTCCCGCCGGATCACCGTCACGGTGGCGGCCGTCGCTGTGGCCACCCTCGGCGGCGCCGGCATCGGCTATGCGGCCGCGACCGGCCCGGCAATCCACACGCGTACCCCGCACTCCGAGCGCGAGATGACGAACATCGACGTGCTGCGCCAGCAGATCCGTAACTATTACGGCGACGAGATGGGCACCGGAAAGTTCGCGGATGACAGCTACTACGCCAAGGAGGCCCGGTCGGTGGCGGCCTCGGGCACGCGCTACCTGGCCGCGCCGCACCGCTCGTACAAGACCAAGGCGATCGTGCTGGACGTCGACGACACCACGCTGAACACGTACAACTACGAGATCGCCAGCAACTGGGCGTATAACCCGACGACCAACGCCACGTTCGTCACCGGCCAGCTCTTCCCGGTCGTTCCGGGCATGGTCGACCTGGCGACGGCCGCGCAGCGCGAGGGTTACGCGATCTTCTTCCTGACCGGCCGCCCACAGGCGCAGGAGGCGGTCACGCTCGGCAACCTCACCGCGGACGGCATCGGCATCGACGCGAACTACCCGAAGCCGACCACGCTGAAGGACGGCGAGGACGGCCTGTTCACCAAGCCGGCGGTGGCGGATTACCCCGACTACCTGAAGACCGCGTGCGCCGGGGACACCAACGGCTCCTGCACGACGATCCACTACAAGTCGGCCACCCGTGCGCATATCGAGTCGCTCGGCTACGACATCGTCGCGAATTTCGGCGACCAGTACAGCGACCTCGACGGCGGGTACGCCGACAAGACCTTCAAGCTTCCGAATCCCAGCTACTACCTGCCCTGATCGGGTCCCTGTCCCGGGCGGCCGACTGTTTCGTCGAGGCGCCCGGGGCCTGGCCCCGTTAGGTCAACGGGTTTCGACCCGGCCCGCGAGGACCCGGTCGGTGACCGCGGGTAGGACCCGGGACAGCAGGATCGCCCCGCGATAGCGCAGCGGCAGGATGACGCGCCGGCGTGGCTTCGCGACGGCCCGCTCGATCGCCTCCGCTACCACCTCGGGGCCGGGCATCCGGCCCTTGCGGCCGGCGGTCAGCGGCGTGGCGATGTAACCGGGCTCGATCAGGGTCACGCCGATGCCGGTGCCCGCCAGTTCGTGGCGTACCGAGTCGGTCAGGCCGCGCAGCGCGAATTTCGTCGCGGAATAGGTCCCGCTGATCCCGATCTCGCCGGCCACCGAGCCGATGTTGACAATCGCGCCGTGTCCTTGGGCTCGCATCACCGGGACGACCTCGCGCATCAGCCGGATCGGCGCGAGCAGGTTGACCTCGACCATTGCGGTTACGGTCGCGTCGTCGGTGAGTACCGAGGCGCCGCCGCCGAGACCGGCATTGTTGATCAGGGCGTCGATCTGCCCGGTGACCGAGCTGGCGCGTTCCACCAGGGCGCCGATCGCCGCCGGATCGCGTAGGTCGGTGGGCACCACGACGGCGGCGTCGATCTGTTTTGCGACCGCCGCCAACTCGTCCGCGCGGCGGGCGGCGAGAACCACCGTCCAGCCCGACTTTCCGAATCGGATCGCGGTCGCGCGCCCGATCCCGCTCGATGCACCGGTGACGATTACCACCGCCATGGCCACTCTCCAATCCAGAAGAAAGCGGCGCCACCCGGCAAGGGTGACGCCGTCTTTCTGGTCGTGCGGTCGAATCTATCGCTTGCTGTGGTACGCCTCGACGATGGAGCTCGGGATGCGGCCACGCTCGGAGACCTCGTAGCCGTTCTTGCCCGCCCACTCGCGGATCGCCTGGTTCTGGTCGCGGCTTGCCCGGCCGGTGGAGGCTGGGGCGCCGCGCCGCGCGACCGCGTTCGCGATGCCGCCGCTGCGGCCGACGCGGGTCGCCACGCCCAGGAACGGATCGAGCGCCTTGCGGAGCTTGCCGGCGTTCTTTTCCGACAGGTCAATCGTGTAGTTGACGCCGTCGAGTCCGAACTCAACGGTGCGATCCGCCTCGCCGCCGTCGAGGTCGTCGGTGAGAAGTGTAATTACCTGCTTGGCCATGATGTAGTCGCTCCCGAACCCGGTGTCATTGTGTAACGGCTATACGCACACGGCGTGGGGTGCCGTGGAATTACCTGATCGGGGTCATTCTGGCCCGCAACGCTTTGACAATGCAAATTGTCGTTCCGCATGTCGCATTGTTTCGACCCAACGTGGTGGGTAGGCCGGCCGAGCCGGGGCGGCGCGGCCGGCCGACAGCGATGTCGGCGGCGTGCCCGAGTCGAAACATGTCCGCAATGCTTTTCACATCTATCGATCTGCGGTAGCGTGTTGGGAGCGCTCCCACGTCCGTTGTTCACCGTGCGGAGCCCGAGCTTCAGCCCGGCGGATCGCCCCGTGTCAACGGCCGCAACCGCCCCGAACCCGGGCCGCCTCGTCGCCGACTCTCCGGTGCCGGGGCGGTTCGCCGGTCACGGGTGCTGCAACGCGGCCGGTGCGTGTGGCGGCACGGCCGGGGAGCGGGGCGCGACCGGCGAGAGTCGCTCGTAGGCTGCTCCGACGGGTGGCCGCGGATCCGGATCGCCGTGGTTGGGCCAGAGCGACATCGCCCGTTCGGCGAGCGCGGTGATGGTGAGGGACGGATTGACTCCCAGGTTTGCCGGGATCGCCGAGGCGTCCACCACGTGCAGCCCCTCGTAACCGAACACGCGGTGGTAGGCGTCGATCACCCCGGTCTCGGCCGACCCGCCGATCGTGACACCGCCGAGGATGTGCGCGGTCATCGGAACGTCGAACACGTCGCCCACCGTGCCGCCCGGAAAGCCGCCGATCGCCGCGGCTATCCGGCGCACTGCCTCATGGCCGACCGGGATCCAGCTCGGGCTCGCCGGCCCGTGCCCGGGCCCGGTGGTCAGCCGGCCGCGCCGGGTTCGCCGTACGGTGAGGGAATTGTCCAAAGTCTGCATGACGAGCGCGATGATCGTCCGCTCGCTCCACCGGCGGGTGGACAGCGACCGCAGCAGCAGCGCCGGATGCCGCACCGCCTGGCCGAGGAAGCGAACCGGCCGCGGCACGCGACCGCCGCCGTCCACCAGCAGCGTCGACAGCAGGCCCATCGCGTTGCTGCCGGGCCCGTAGCGCACGGGCTCGATGTGCGTGTCGGCATCCGGATGGAAGCTCGACGTGATCGCGACACCCTGCGAAAAGGCCTTTTCCGGTACGCGCACAGCCTGCGCGCCGAGCAGGGCCTCGGAGTTGGTGCGGGTGAGGAACCCGAGCCGGCCGGACAGCCGTGGCAGAACCCCGGTATCCCGCATCGCGTGCAAGAGTCGTTGGGTGCCCAGCGCCCCGGCTGAGAGCACGACCTGTCGACTGGTGAACACTCCCTGTGATGTCGTAACCCGCCAGCCGTCGGTAACCGGCTGTAATTTGATGACCGTCGTCTCGGCGTGGATCACCGCACCGGCTTGCTCGGCCAGATACAAGTAGTTGAGGTCGAGCCGGTTTTTCGCGCCGAATCGGCAGCCGATCATGCAGTTTCCGCACTCGATGCAGCCGGTGCGGGCCGGCCCGACCCCGCCGAAGTACGGATCGGGAACGGTCTTGCCGGGCTCGCCGAAGAACACCCCCACGGGCGTGCGCCGGAACGTCGAGCCCACCCCCATGTCCTTCGCGACCTGCTCAATCACCAGGTCGGACGGGGTCATCGTCGGCTGCACGGTCACGCCGAGCATCCTCGACGCCCTCGCGTAGTGGGCATCGAGCTCCGCGGCCCAGTCGGTGATCTCGGACCAGCGCGGATCGGCGAAGAACGCGGCCGGCGGTCGGTAGAGCGTGTTCGCGTACACCAGCGATCCGCCCCCGACGCCCGCGGCCGAGAGCACCACGACGTCCTTGAGCAGCGTGATCCGCTGGATGCCGCGCAGGCCGAGCCGCGGCGCCCAGAGGAAGTTGCGCAGGTCCCACGATGTCTTGGGCAGTGTCTCGGGGGTGAACCGCCGGCCCGCCTCGAGCACGCCGACCCGGTAGCCCTTCTCGGCGAGGCGCAGGGCGCTGACGCTGCCGCCGAAGCCGCTGCCCACGACGACGATGTCGTAGTTTGTCACCTGCACACTCTCGCACTTGGCGGGCCGCTCGGCCGCTCTTTCGCGTGCCACTTGCGGGCCGGGGACCGACCAGCGGGGCAGCGTAATTGCCCTTCTGTGCGTCGTTGAGGGGGGTCGTGTCCCCCATCCGGCTATGACTTGGTGGTGTTTGTCGATCACGCATAGCTTCCGGGGTCGATGGCCCCGTAAGGTACACGCCGAACTAGATCGTCACTATGTGGTGACCCCCACTCCACCGCACGCGACGTACCCCTCGGAGGACCCAATGCTGCGCCGCCCCGGCTTGGCTGTGACGTTTGTCCACTTTGGTGAGTTATGCCGGTCGATGTCATGGGAGGGTGCGCAATGACAGTGTCCGCCGCCCTCGAGCGCAAGACCATGACCGCATCCGGAATGTTCACCTTCTCCGCCGCCGCCTCCGCCCCCGTGGTGGTGCTGCTCGGCAGCATCCCGGCCACCTACGCCACGACCAACGTGGTCGGTGTCCCGCTCGGCTTCCTACTGGTCGGAGCCGTCGTCGCGCTCCTATCGGTCGGTTACACGGCCCTCTCCCGGCACATCCCGCACCCGGCGGTCTACTACGCCGTGATCGCCCGCGGTCTCGGCCGGCCCGCCGGTGTCGCCGGCGGCATGGTCGCGCTGCTGGCCTACAACGGCATTCAGACTTCGCTGTACGGCCTGCTCGGCGCCACGTTGAACGATCTGTTCGGCGGCCCATGGTGGCTGTGGGCGCTGATCGCCGTGGCCCTGGTCGGCGTGGTCGGCGTGCGCTCCGTCGCACTGTCCACCCGGCTGCTCGCCACGATCCTCGTACTGTCGTTCGTGGTCCTGCTGATGTTCGACCTGGCGGCTGTCTCCCACCCGGCCGACGGCAGCCTCAGCGCGGCCGGCTTCAAGTTCACCGAGTTGGCCAAGAGCGGCGTCGGCGGTGCGGCGGCGTACTGCCTGGCCGCCCTGATGGGTTTCGAGGCCGCGGCGTCGTTCAGCGAGGAGGCCCGGGCCCGCGCCGCCCCGGCCCGCGCGGTCTTCCTCTCCCTCGGCGTGCTGGTCAGTGCGTACGCGGTCAGTGCTTGGGCGATGGGTGTCGCGGTCGGACCTAAGCAGGTCACGACCGTCGCCGCCGACCCGTCCGTCGGGTTGCCGTTCAACATCTTCGAAGACGAGTACGGGCCGCTGATGCCGCCGCTCGTGCGGGCCATGCTGGTCGCGGCGATCATCACCTCGCTGCTCGCCCTGCACTCGATCGCGGCCCGGTACGGCTTCGCCATGGCCCGCGAGGGCGTGCTGCCGAAGGCGATCGCCTCCACCGGCAGCGGCCGCCAGACCGGCTCCCCGATCGGCGGATCGCTGCTGCAAAGCGGCATCGCCCTACTCGTCGTGCTCGCCTTCGCGATGGCCGGGGCCGACCCGATCGCCACCCTGTTCGCGTGGTTCTCCACGCTCGGCGCCCTGGGCCTGCTAGCCCTGCTCGTGGTCACGTCGCTCGCGGCGATGGCCTACCTGCCCGGCCGGGGTGCCGACAACGAAAACCTCTGGCGCCGCCGGGTAGCACCCGCACTGGGTGTCCTCACCGGCGCGGTGGTACTCGGCACGATGGTGGTCAACGTGGATTCGATGCTCGGCGTCGGACCGGACTCCCGCCTGCCGTACGTGATCCCGGCCGTCGTCGTGCTGACCGGGGTCGCCGGTGTCGTCCTCGCGTTCTATCTGCGGACGGCCAAGCCCGACGTGTATTCGAAGATCAGCCGGGGTCAGCCCCGCAGGCACGCGGTCGTCGACGTGCAACTCGCCGACATCGAGCTCTGAGAGGCGCCAACCCCATGACCTATCCGTCGCGTCCGCCTGCCCCGGGCCGCCACCATCTCGGTCCGGCTCGGGGGGAGCCGAACACCGGTTCCGACCAGTTCAGCGGCCCGAACGACCCGGCCGCCGGCTGGGCCGAGCCGGCCCAGCCCGGGTATGGCGCCCGGCCCGTCCAGCCGGAGCGAGGTGGGCAGGTGTTCCCATCCGAGCTGCCGGGTCAGCCCGATCAGCAGGGTCACTTCGCGGATTCCGCGCCGCCCCTTCAGCCCGCCTGGCCCGCCCAGCCGGCACCGCCCGGCCCGCACGTCGCACCGGCCTACCCGGCCGATCCGGCGTCGCAATATCCGGCGGCTTCGCCTGGTCAACCGGCCTGGTCCGAGCAACCGGCCCAGGCGCAGGCACACCAGGGCTGGCCCGACGCCCAGCGCGGCTGGCCGGATCCCCGCGCCGATCCCCGCGCCGACCCCGGTTCCGGTTGGCCGGGACAGGGGGCCGGGGCCGGCTGGCCAGATCCCGCTCCGCCCTGGTCCGGACCGGGACATGCCCGCCCCGACGCGCCGGCCGGCTGGCAGCCGCCCTACCAGGGCGCGGCGGAGTTTCAGCAGGAATATTCGCCGGCACCCACGTGGGACTCCTCCGCGCCGCCGACGGAGAAACTCCAGCAACCGCGGCGCCCCGAAAACGAGGCGATCAGCTCGACCATGCGCGGCCAGATCGTCGACCGGATGATCCGGATCAACACGTCGCACGCGCTGCAGGCGGCCGACCGGCTCGGCACCAAGCTGGCGGTCGGTCCACACTGCCTCGCGCTGTTCTCGGTCGACAACGCCCAGGGCCGCTACCAGCGGCTGAGCACGGCCACCCGGCTGATCCTCGACGGTGAGGACGCCGAAAGCCTGCCCGATCTCCTGCGCGACCTGACCGCCCGGGCCCGGGAGAAGATCGCGGAGGCGTACGCCCAGGGCCGGCGCTGGGAGCCGCGCACCCCGATGACCGGCCTGATGCTGCGCAGCGAGGAGTTCAGCGAGGAGACCGCGTACATCGGGCTGGGGGTATCCACCCTGGATACGCCCGAGGTCTCGTGGAGCCAGGCCCGGCAGCGCATCACCAGCGCCGACGGGCTGCACCTGCGCGGCCAGGGGATGATCTACCTGGACGACGGCACCGCCATGCACGTGGTCCGGCGGGCCCAGATGGCGAGCGGGCAGCACGAGATCACGGCCAGCCGCCGGGTGGATAGTCAGTACCCGTCGCGCCGCGACGAGTATCTCATCGAGCGGGCCACGCACAACGGGGACGACAGCTGGGAGCTGATGCGTAGCCTGCACGAAGTGCTGCTCACCGCATGATTGGCCGCGTCGGCGAGGGCCACGAGGGCAGGCCAAAGGTCGGCACGCCATGAGGGACCCGCACGACTCGGCGGCCGGCCTGGACGCGGCCGCCACGCTTGGCAGCTCCGACCTGGACGTCAACTCGTTCCTCGAGGCGTTGCACCGCCGGCACCGGGCTACCCGGTCGATCGATGTCGGGTTCCCGGTGGCGACCGACATCGATTACAGCCGGGTCGAGGAACTCGCCGACGGGTTCTGGAACAACGTCGGCGACCCGCACACAGACCCGCAGGGCGGCAACCACACCAAATCGGCCGAGCGGGCGTTGCTCGACTGGGCCGGCGAGCTGTTCGGCTTCCCGGCGGACGACCGCTGGGGCTACGTCACGACGGGCGGCACCGAAGGCAACCATGCCGCGTTGCACGCCGCCCGCAACTCCTTCCCGGTCGACGCCCGCGGGCGGACCACGGCGGTCGGCTACTACTCGGCTGCGGCCCACTACTCGGTCCCGAAGATCTTCGAGTTTCTGGGCGTACCGGCCTTCCGGGTGTGCGCCGACGAGACAGGCGAGATGGATTACGACCATCTTGCCCGGTTGGTGGCCTTGCGGGCGAACCGGCCGGCCATCGTGGCCGCGACCGTCGGCACCACGATGACTGAGGCGGTCGACGACGTGGACCGGATCGCCGGGCTGCTGCGAGCGATGGGCGTCCGGGACCGTTACCTGCACGTGGACGCGGCGCTGTCCGGGATTCCGCTCGCGCTCGACGACGCGCTGTCGCTCGCCCGGGCGGACAGCGTCGCGGTGAGCGGCTACAAGTTCTTCGGCACCCGGCGGATCTGCGGCTTGGTCATCGGCCGCCGGCTGGACCGCCGGCCGGGCCTGCACATCGCCTACACGGCGACGCCGGACACCACCCTCACCGGCTCCCGCGACGGCCTCGGCGCCCTGCAGATGTGGTACGCCGTCGCCGTCCTGGGCAACAACGGCCACCGCGCCCGGGCCGCGGCGGCCCGAGACCTCGCCACGTACGCGGCTAAGCGCCTCACCGAGGTCGGCTGGCCCGCGTGGCGGCATCCATGGGCGATGACCGTGGTCTTCGCGACGCCGCCGCCGGCCGTGATCGAGAAGTGGAAACTCGCCAACGCCGACGGCATCAGCCACTTCATGTGCATGCCCGGCCGCACCTACTGGCAGGTCGAAGCGTTCGTGGCCGACGTGGTGTCGGCCGCCCGCAAGGCCACGTCGACGCCGGACGCCGGTGGCACCGGGCCACGCTACCGGCGGAACTCGGGCCCGATGCAGCACGTGACCCCGCCCATCAGGGCGTTATCAGGACCTTGATGTTCCGGCCGCTCTCCGCGTCCCGGAACGCCTGCGCCGCCTCGGCCAGCGGCCGGACCGCGGTCACGAAGTCGTCCGCGGTTACCGCGCGGGCGCGCAGCAGGTCCATCGCGTCGGTGTAGTCCTCGCTCAGGTAGGTCGCGCTGCCCTGGATCCGGATCTGACTGTCCTGGATCACCTGTAGCGGAATGGTCACCTCGCCCGGCGCCACCCCGACGACTACGACCGTGCCGCCCTTACCGGCCATCCCGATCGCCTGCACCGTGGTGGACTGCTCGGCGACACAGTCGAAGACCACGTCCGCGCTTTCGCCCAGCGCCGCGCGCACCTGCTCGACGGCGTCGGCGGCGGAAGCGTCAACCGCCGCGTCCGCGCCGAACCGCAACGCCCGTTCGCGCCGCTGCGGGGAACGGGCCGTCAGCACGACTCGCCGGGCGCCCCGGGCCCGGGCCACCTTGAGCATCAGCAGGCCGATCGTGCCGGCCCCGAGGATCGCGACGGCCCGATCCTTGACGTCGCCGGCCAGCCGGATCGCGTGCACGGGGGTGGCGAGCGGCTCGATCAGCGAGGCCGTGCGATCGTCCAACTCCGGGGGCACCTCGTGCAGTCGGCGGGTGTCGATGGTGAACCAGTCGGCCATGGCGCCCTGGTCGTGCGCGCAGCCGAAGAAGCGCAGGTTTTCGCAGACATTCGGCCGCCCGGCGGCGCATTGCTTGCAGTTCCAGCACGGCAGCGGCGGCTCGATGGTGACCCGCTGACCGGTGCCGTCCACAACGCCGACCACCTCATGGCCCGGCGCGTACGGCAGCACGATGAACGGGTGCCGGCCGTGCAGGGCATGCGTGTCGGAGCCGCAGACCCCGGCGAGGACGGTACGCACCAGGACCTCGCCCGGCCCGGGCACCGGTGTCGGCACCGACTCCACGGCGACCCCGGCGGCCGTGACAACGACCCTGCGCATGGTTGGCGGAACGCTCATGAGATCACCGTACGGGCGCTCGGCCCGTCACGGCAGGTATCCCAGCCGCCGCGCGGTCACCACCGACTCGACCCGGCCGTGCGTGCCGAGCTTGCGCATCGCGTTGCGCAGGTAGCTCTTCACCGTCTCGGGCAGGATCCCCAGCCGCCGGGCGGTCTCGGCGTTGCCACAGCCCACGGCCACCATCGCCAGCACATCGAGCTCGCGCGGCGAGAGCGGGTTCGGCCGGCGGGCGGCCTCCGCCGGCCCGGTCAGCCGGGCGCAGACCTCCTGCAGGCGGGCCCGCAACGCCGGATCCGTGATTTCCTGGGCGATCGAGCGCAGGTCGGCGTGGGCGCGGCGGACGTCCTCCCACTCCGGGCTCGTCGGCCGGCTACGGGCCGCGCGCGCGATCGCGGCCGCCTCCAGCTCGGCGATCCGGCGCCGCACCTCCCGGCGTACGGTCAGCTCGGTCCCGGCCCGCAACGCGACCTGGCTCATCGCCTCCAGGGCGCGGACCCCGACGGAGAGCGGCTCCCGCGTGCCGGCGTAGAGCACCGCCAACACGGAACCGCCCATCGCCACCGGCACCGCGGCGATCGCCCGCAAGCCCTCGGCCGTGACCGGTTTGTCGTACTCGTGGGTGATCCGCGGGTCGGCCGCGTAGTCCTCGACCCAGCCCGGCCGCGCGGTCGCGACCACCCGGCCGCCCAGCCCGTTCCCGGCCGCGATGACCAGGCCGCCCAGCGCGGTGGTGATGGTGCCCGCGAAATCGGTGAGCCGCATGCTCCGGCCACCGGCGGCGACCGCACCGCCGAACGCCACGGGCAGCCCGGTCACCCGCCGGAGCCGTCCCATCGCGGCGTGCAGGACCTCCGCCTCCGCTGTCTCGCCCACGCCACCAGCATGCCACCCCCGTACGGGGGTGGCAGCCCTCGAATTGCGGGCTCATGCTGCAGAAATGCTCTCCTACGCCGCCGGTGTCTCCGACGTCGCCCTGCTGGGCGAGACGATCGGCGCCAACCTGGAACGTACCGTTGCCCGCTTCGCCGACCGCGAGGCGCTAGTCGAGGTCGCGACCGGCCGCCGCTGGACGTACGCCGAACTGAACGCCGCCGTCGACGAGGTCGCGCTGGGCCTACTCGCGCGCGGGATCGAGAAGGGCGACCGGGTCGGCATCTGGGCACCGAACTGCGCGGAATGGGTGATCACGCAGTACGCGACGGCCAAGATCGGGGCGATCCTGGTCAACGTCAACCCGGCCTACCGCACGCACGAACTGGCCTACGTGGTCAACCAGTCCGGAATGCGCGCAATCGTCAGCGCGGTGTCCTTCAAAACCAGCGACTACCGGGGAATGCTCACCGAAATCGGCTTTCCGGACGCGGTGTACATCGGCGAACCGAGCTGGGCGGACCTGGTGGCCGCGGGCTCCACGCGAAGCCGGGACGAACTGATCGCCCGCGCGGCCACCCTGGCCTTCGACGACCCGATCAACATCCAGTACACCTCCGGGACGACGGGCTTCCCCAAGGGCGCGACCCTCTCGCACCATAACATCGCCAACAACGGCTACTTCGTGGGCGAACTGCTGGCGTACACCGAAGAAGATCGGGTTTGTCTGCCCGTGCCGCTCTATCACTGCTTCGGCATGGTGATGGGCAACCTCGCCTGCACCTCGCACGGGGCGTGCATCGTGCTGCCGTCACCCGGCTTCGACCCGGCGGCGGCGCTGGCCGCGGTCGCCCAAGAAAAAACCACTTCGCTGTACGGCGTCCCGACCATGTTCATCGCCGAACTGGGCCTGACGAACTTCGCCGAATACGACTTGTCCTCGCTGCGCACCGGCATCATGGCCGGCTCGCCATGCCCGGTCGAGGTGATGAAACAGGTGATCGCCGAGATGCACATGACCGAGGTGGCAATCTGCTACGGCATGACCGAAACCTCGCCGGTCTCCACGATGACCCGCAGCGACGACGGCCTGGCCCGCCGCACCGAAACGGTCGGCCGGGTGCTACCCCACCTGGAGTCGAAGGTCGTCGACCCGGCCACCGGCCTGCCGGTCGACCGCGGCGAACCGGGAGAGTTGTGCACCCGCGGCTACTCGGTGATGCTCGGCTACTGGGACCAGCCGGAAGCCACCGCGGAGGCGATCGACCGGGCCCGCTGGATGCACACCGGCGACCTGGCCACAATGGACGCTGACGGCTACGTCAGCATCGTCGGCCGAATCAAAGACCTGGTGATCCGCGGCGGCGAGAACATCTACCCCCGCGAGGTGGAGGAGTTCCTCTACACCCACCCAGACGTTTCCGACGTACAGGTGATCGGCGTCCCCGACCCACGATACGGCGAGGAACTGATGGCCTGGATAATCATGCGCCCGGGCGCCGAGCCACTCACGGCCGAGGCGATCAAACAGTATTGCCAGGGCCGGCTCGCACACTACAAGGTGCCCCGCTACGTGCACGTGGTGGACGGCTTCCCCATGACAGTAACCGGCAAGGTACGCAAGGTAGAAATGCGCGAAAGAGCCACCTCGATCCTGAACCCGTGAGCCTTTCCGCATAGGGGAGGGTCAGGATGAGGAGCGCCGGTTACATGATCTGGTACATCGCGTCTGGGGTGCGGTCGAAGTCGGTGGGTGCTGTTGGGGGTGTGGCGGTGCCGTAGTTGGCGATGTCGAGGGTCCATTGTCCGGCGGGTCGTCGTGTTTTCTGGGCTTCCGGCAGGTCGATGACCAGGCGGGTGAGTCGGCCCTGGTCGTC
>Ga0307512_10005523_pt1 | contig 13177 bp, 9 predicted proteins | sample 14_EM_MG_FD_200267 | JGI IMG/M metagenome (GOLD analysis project Ga0307512, IMG submission 200267) | Populus trichocarpa ectomycorrhiza microbial communities from riparian zone in the Pacific Northwest, United States - 14_EM | ecosystem: Host-associated > Plants > Roots > Unclassified | place... | reverse complement strand
GATGCGCCCGCCGCTCGGCATACCCCTTGCGCACGATCTCGTCGACGAGCTGACTGGCGGCCTGCTTGGTGACGCCGAGGTGGGCCGCGAGGTCGGTGACCGTCGCACCGTCCGGCGCGAGCCGAGCGAAGGCGAACCCGTGCGCGGGCCGAACCCCCTCGAAGCCACGGGCGAGGACGCCCTCATTGATGCGTTGCGTGAGCTCACCCGCGACGGCGAGCAGGGCGGCGGACAGGGCCATGGCCTCGGAGTTCTGCACGGAGGCATTGAAACACCCTTGACGGGATGGTCAAGCAGCTTGACCATAGGCATATACAGTCAAGCTGCTTGACCACCTTGACCACCTTGACCACCTATCGGAATCCGGAACCCGGAACGGAGGGCACCCATGCCCGTCATCCGCTCGTCCGAAGCCGTCACCCACGAGATCCACGGCGCCCGCTTCGTCTCGTACGCCACCCCGCTCAGCGGCAGCAAGGAACTCTGTGCCTGGCGCGGCGAGATCCCGCCCGGCACCAAGGCACCCCTGCACACCGTCAACCGTGAGGAGATCTTCCATCTCCTCATCGGCGAGCTCCTGATCACCCTGGACGGCCGCACCGACCGCATCGGCGCCGGAGACACGGTCATCGTCAACCCGGGCGCGACGCTGGGCGTCGAGAACCCGGCCGAGCAGACCGCGATCTCCTGGGTCACCACGTCCGTCGGCCTGGAGGCGGAGCTGGAAGACGGTACGCGGATCACTCCCCCATGGGCCAACTGACCTGCTGACAGGAGGAGTTAGGCCGCCAGGGTCCCCGGCCGCACCGCCCCCGGCCCGAACTTCGCCCGTACCTGGTCCGCGACCTCCTCGACCCGGCGGACCTTCTCGTCCACCGGGTCGAAGGTGAGCTGGTAGGAGGCCTGTTCGGCGGGGCCGAGGGACTCGGCGCGGAGGGTGAGGGCCCGGACGCGGGCGCGTTGGAGGCCGAGGGACTCGTACATGTCGTACGCCGTCCTCGTCAGGGCGGCGGAGTGCGCGGTCGGCTCCTTCAGGGTGCGGGTGCGGGTCGTCGAGGAGCGGTCGGCGTAGCGGGCGGTGAGGGTGAGCGTGCGGCAGACCTTGTCCAGGGCACGCAGCCGGGCGCCCAGTTCCTCGGCGGCGGAGAGCAGCGCACGGCGGTGCCGGTCCGGGGACAACTCGTCGCGGGTGAAAGGGCGTTCGGCGGCCAGGGAACGGGAGATGCCGTTCGGGACGACCCGGCCGCGGTCGATGCCGTTCGCCTTCTCGTGCAGTTCGCGGGCCGTCTTCGCACCGATCAGGCGCTGAAGGGTGGAGAGCGGTGCGGCGGCGACCCGGCCCAGGGAATCGAGGCCGTACTCGCACAGGGTGCGCGCGGTGGCCGTGCCGACGCCGGGGAGCGCGGTGACCGGACGGTCCGCGAGGAACCCTGCGATGCCGTCCGGATCGCCCGGGACCTCGCACGTCACCCCGGGCCGGGCCGCGCCCAGCGCCACGCGGGCCAGCATCGGGCCCGGCCCGGCGCCGATCACGCAGTCGACGCCGTACAGCGCCAGGGCGCGGACCCGGATCACCGCCGCCAGTTCGATCGCGCTGCGCCCGAAGTACCGCTCGGCGCCCCGCAGATCGGCCAGCGCCCCGTCCGGCGGCAGCGCCTCCACGACCGGGGTGAACTCCTCCAGCAACCCGAGCAGCCCCGGCAGGGCGGCCTCGCGCATCTCAGGCAGCCGGAAACGCACGCACACAATGGTCATCCCGCACTCCCCGGGCTCTGGTGCCACAACTTCCGTACTTTCGCGGGCTCTTCGCCGGCCGGGCGCAGATCGGCCCACGGATGCAGTTCGTATCCCGTCGGCATATGGATTCGCCGTCCCCCAGTGGAATCACCGGCCCCTTCCGGCACGGGCTCGGCCAGCCGCTTCGCCACCTCGTCGAGGCCGCCCTCCGCACGCAGTTCGACCAGTTCGGCGAGGTTCCAGGCGGCCGCGCCCACCACGCTGAGGCTGCGCGGGCCGCGCCGCTGCACCACCCCGCGCACCAGCAGCAGCCAGGAATGGAAGACGGTGTGCGCGCAGGCGTCGTGGGAGTCGTCGAAGAAGGCCAGGTCGACCAGGCCCGTACCGTCGTCCAGGGTGGAGAAGATGACCCGTTTGCCGGAGCGGATCGGCGGGGTCTGGGTGGCCGCCTTGGCGCCCGCCACAAGGACCGTCTCGCCGTGCCGTGCCTCGCGCAGCCGGCGTGCCGGCACCACGCCCAGCTCGTCGAGGAAGGCCCGGTGGTCGTCCATCAGATTGCGCGAGACGTCCATGGACAGCACTCCCAGCTCGGCACTGAGCTTCTCGGCGGAGGACAGGTCCGGCAGCCCGGCGGACGCGGTCTTCCGCCCGCCGGACAGCGGGAGTTGGCCGCCGCCCGCACCCCGCGCCCCCCGGTGCAGCTCGGTCAAGTGCAGTTGCAGATCACGGCGGTTGGCGCCGAAGGCGTCCAATGCGCCGACCTGCGCCAGCCGCCCGGCCAGCGGACGGCTCGGCCGCGCCCGCTCCCAGAAGTCCAGCAGCGAGGCGTACGGCTGTCCGTCCGCGATCCGCGCCGCCTCGGCCTCGCTGATGCCGTGCACATCGGAGAGGGCCAACCGCAGCCCCCAGACCCCCGATTCAGACACCAGTTCGATACGGTGGGCGACCGCCGACCTGTTCACGTCCAACGGCAGCACCGGCACCCCGCGCCGCCGCGCGTCCGCCAGCAGCAGCCGCTTCGGATACATCCCGGGGTCGTGCGTGAGCAGCCCGGCGTAGAAGGCCGCCGAATGATGCGCCTTCAGCCACGCCGACTGGTACGTCGGCACGGCGAAGGCGACCGCGTGCGCCTTGCAGAAGCCGTAACTGCCGAAGGCCTCGACGATCTCCCAGGTCCGCTGAATCGTTTCCGCGTCATACCCGCCGACCGTCGCGTGCTGTGCGAACCACACCTTGATCCGCCCCTGCGACTCCGGGTCGGACAGCCCGCGCCGCACCCGGTCCGCCTCGCCGCGCCCGCAGCCGGTCATGATGGCAATGATGTCGATGATCTGCTCGTGGAAGACGACGACCCCGTACGTCCCCTTCAGCGGCTCCTCCAGATTCGGGTGCGGATAGCGGACCGGCGCCCGCCCGTGCCGCGCCTCGATGAACGGCCGCACCATGTCGGCGGCGACCGGGCCGGGCCGGAAGAGGGAGATGTCGACGACGAGGTCGTGGAAGGTGGCCGGCTGAAGGCGCCCCACCAGGTCCCGCTGACCCGGCGACTCGATCTGGAAGCAGCCCAACGTCTCGGCGGAACGGACGAGTTGATACGTCGCCGGGTCGCCGCCCGGCAGGGCGTCCAGGTCGATCCGCTCCCCCGTCGCCCGCTCCACCTCGGCGACCGCGTGCGCCATCGCCGACTGCATCCGCACACCCAGGACGTCAAGTTTGAGCAGTCCGAGGTCCTCGACGTCGTCCTTGTCGAACTGCGACATGGGGAAGCCCTCGCCGCTGGTCGGCATGACCGGCGTACGGGAGAGGAGGGAGGCGTCGGAGAGGAGCACTCCGCAGGGATGCATGGCGACCCCGCGCGGGAGGGCGTCGAGGGCCTCGACCAGTTCCCAGAGCCGTCCGTATCTCGCCCCTTCCCGCTGGAACTCCCCTGCCAGCGCCTTGAGTTCGGGCAGTTCGTCGAGGGCCGCGCGAGCGTCGCGGGCGCGGATGTGCGGGAAGGACTTGGCGATGCGGTCGATGTCGGCCGGGTCCATGGACAGGGCCGCGCCGACGTCACGGATCGCGTGGCGGACGCGGTACGTCTCCGGCATCGCGACCGTCGCCACCCGCTCCTCGCCGAACCGGCCGATGATCGCGCGGTAGACCTCCAGCCGGCGAGCGGACTCCACGTCGATGTCGATGTCGGGGAGCACGACCCGTTCCTTCGAGAGGAAGCGTTCCATCAGCAATCCGTGCTCGATCGGGTCGGCGTTCGCGATGCCGAGGAGGTGGTTGACCAGGGAGCCGGCTCCCGAGCCGCGCGCGGCGACCCGGATGCCCATGTCCCGTACGTCGTCGACGACTTGAGCGACCGTCAGGAAGTAGGAGGCGAAGCCGTGGTGGGCGATGATGTCCAGTTCCCGGTGCATCCGTTCCCAGTAGGCGCGCTTCCCGGAGTGGCCGTGCTGCACCATCCCGGCCGCCGCCCGCGAGGCCAGTGCCCGCTGGGCGGTGCGGCGGCCGGCGCCGACGAGGTGCGGCTCGGGGAAGTGGACGGCGCCCATGCCGAGGTCGTCCTCGGGGTCGACCAGGCACTCGGCGGCCGTCGCCTGCGTCTGCTCCAGCAGACGGTGGGCGGTGTCGCGCCGGTAGCCCGCGGCCTCGACGATCCGCTCGGCCGTGTGGAGCATGGCGCCCGCGTCCTTGAGCCAGGCCTCGCCGGAGTCCAGTTCCTTCGTCGGGTCGACGGGGACCAGGCGGCGGGCCGCGTCCAGGACATCGGCGACCGGGCCGAGGCCCGGGTCGGCATAGCGCACGGCATTGCTGAGCACCGGCCGGATCCGCTGCTCGGCGGCGAAGCCGACGGTGCGGGCGGCCAGGCGCAGGGAGCCTGAGCCGGTGCCCTGACGGCCCAGCCAGACGGCTTCGAGGCGCAGGGCGTCGCCGTAGACCTCGCGCCAGGGGGCGAGGAGTCTCGCCGCGCGGTCGGGGCGGCCCGCGGCGAGAGCGCGGCCGACGTCGGAGGCGGGGCCGAGCAGGACGGTCAGGCCGTCGGCGTGGTTGTCGGCCCAGGGCAGGAGAGGCAAGGCCTCGGCCGTATGAGCTGCCGTGACGAGGCGGCACAGGTCGGCCCAGCCGCGGGCGCCGTCCCGGGCGAGGAAGGTGACGCGGGGGGTCGACTCGTCGATGAAGGCACCGCCGCGTACCGGGGTGCGGAGCCTTTCCCGTCGTACGGACTCGTCCTCCTGCACCCGTGCGGGCTGCCCCACCGCCAGTTCCGCGCCGAACAGCGGGCGGATGCCCGCCTTCGCGCAGGCCTTGGCGAAGCGGACCGTGCCCGCAAGGGTGTCACGGTCGGTGAGGGCGAGGGCGTCCATGCCCCGCTCGGAGGCGCGCTCGGCCAGCCGCTCCGGGTGCGAGGCGCCGTAGCGCAGGGAGAACCCGGAGACGGTGTGCAGATGTGTGAAGCCAGGCATCCGCACCTCCACTATCGAACATCAGTTCCCGACTGCCCCACCCCCACCATAGACCAAAACTCGAACGCATGTGCGACAACCGTTCGGCCCTCCCCCACCTGCGGAAACGTCCGCCGCCTCGGACCGTGAGGACATGACACAGAGGACCTTTCTCGCCGAGGTGAAGGACGCCGTCACCCCACGGGCCACGCTGCTCGTCCTCGGCGTGGTCGCGCTCCAGCTGCTGTTCATCGCCTCCTACGTGGGCGCGCTGCACGACCCGAAGCCCAAGGACGTGCCCTTCGCAGTGGTGGCGCCCCAGGTCGCGGCGCGGCAGGCGGTGGCCCGCCTCGATCAGCTGCCGGGCTCGCCGCTGGATCCGCGCACGGTGGCCGACGCGGCGACGGCCCAGAAGCAGATCCTGAACCGGGACATCGACGGGGCGCTGATCATCGACCCGTCCGGCACCACGGACACGCTCCTGGTCGCCTCCGGCGGCGGCACCGTTCTCGCCACCACTCTGCAGCAGTACCTCACCGCCCTGGAGACCTCCCAGCAGCGGACGGTCCGGACCCTGGACGTGGCCCCGGCCTCGACCCAGGACTTCGACGGGCTGTCCTCTTTCTACGTGGTCGTGGGCTGGTGCGTCGGCGGCTATCTGTGCGCCTCGATCCTGGCGATCAGCACGGGCGCCCGGCCCGCCAACCTGCGCCGCGCGGTGATCCGGCTGGCCGTCATGGCGCTGGTCTCGATCGCCGGCGGGCTCGGCGGTGCGGTGATCGTGGGACCGGTCCTGGGTGCGCTGCCGGGGAGCGTGATGGCCCTCTGGGGGCTCGGCGCGCTGGTCACCTTCGCGGTCGGGGCGGCGACGCTCGCGCTGCAGGGGATCTTCGGGATCGTCGGCATCGGGCTGGCGATCCTGCTCGTGGTGATCGCGGGCAACCCGAGCGCGGGCGGCGCCTTCCCGCTGCCGATGCTGCCGCCGTTCTGGAAGGCGATCGGGCCGGCACTGCCGCCGGGAGCGGGGACATGGGTGGCGCGGTCGATCGCGTACTTCGACGGGAACGACACGACCGGCGCCCTGCTGGTGCTGTCGGCATGGGCGGCGGCCGGGATCGTGATCACGCTGCTGGCGGCGGGGCTGTACCGGAAGCGCCGGGGCGAGCCACTGCCGGCTCAGGAGGCGCAGGGCCTGTCCGAGTAGGGCCTGTACGCCTCACGACGACGGGAAGTGCCGGCCGACCGCATCACCGACCTCTCCGAACAGCGCACCTGGCGCACGCGAAAGTCCCGCCCCTCGCGTGCGGGGCGGGACTTCACGGAATCGGTGTGGTGGCCGGTTCGTCAGCCGATCTCGGCGCCGAAGGTCGAGAGCGCCTCGGTGACCGGCTGGAAGAAGGTCTCGCCACCGGAGGTGCAGTCGCCGCTGCCGCCGGAGGTGAGGCCGATCGCCGCGTCACCGTCGAAGAGCGAGCCGCCGCTGTCGCCGGGCTCGGCGCAGACGTCGGTCTGGATGAGGCCGTTGACGATGTCGCCGTTGCCGTAGTTCACGGTGGCGTCCAGGCCGGTGACCGTGCCGTCGTGCACCTGGGTCGTCGAGCCGCTGCGGGTCACCTTCTCGCCGACCGTGGCCTCGGCGGCGTGGGTGATGGCCTGCGAGGAGCCGTTGTAGAGGTCGACCTCGCTCGGGTGGGCCACGTCGGCGGTGTACTTGACCAGGCCGAAGTCGTTGTCCGGGAAGTCGGACTGCTCGTTGGTGCCGATCTCGTTGCCGCTGGAGTCGGACCAGGTGGAGATGGCCTCGGTGCAGTGCCCGGCCGTGATGAAGTACGGCGCGCCGCCCTTGACCACGTTGAAGCCGAGCGAGCAGCGCCCGCCCGAGCCGGAGATCGCGTCGCCGCCCGCGATGAAGGGCTTGAACTCCCCCTTCGTACGCTTGACTTCGGCCACCGTGCCGAGCCCGTCGACGACCTTGGTCAGCTTGGCCCACTCGGCCTTGGAGACCGTACGGTCGGCGGTGACGACGACCTTGTTGGTCGTCGGGTCGGTCATCCAGGAAGTGCCGGGGATGGTCGCGTCCTGCTTGAGCGTCGTATGGGCGCTCTTGATCTCGGCGAGGGAGTTCTCGACGATTCTCGCCTTGGCGCCCGCCGCCTGGACGGTCTTGGCCGCGGTCTCGTCCAGCACGTTGACGACAAGGCTCTTGGCCTTCGCGTCGTAGAACGTGCCCGCCGCGTCGGTGCCGAGGTCCTTGCCGAGGTTCGAGGCGAGCTTTCCGGCCGCTATGGCCGACAGCGTCTTGGCCTCGGGCGTCTTCGGGGCCTCACTGGCGTTCGCAGTCTGGAAGGTGGCTGCCGCGGCGACCAGCGCGGCGATGCCCGCGCCTGCCATGACCGCACGTCGCTTGGGTATGCGTCGGTGCTTCAACTCGCGTCCTCCTGTGGGGGGTCGGTCCGGGAGGTTGTGGGGACCCCGCCGGACCGGAAGGCGTTGAACTGCGCCTACTATCCCGAGGTCGACAGGGAGCACACAAGGGCGTCTTCAGGACGCGCGTAGAACGCGCTTTGCGCGCCCCTCACTTTTGACGGTCCACGGTCACCCCACGTCTTCGCTCTGCAAACACTACGAGCGAGTAGTTTGTGCGCACAGTGTGAGGTCTAGTCCTGTCCGAAATTCGACCCCTCGGGGTCCGGATCCAAGCGGGGCGCCGAAGGCGGCAGTTGCTCCTGCACCGGTTGCGGAGCTACCGCGGGAACCTGCTGGGGCGCCGCGGGAACCTGCTGAGGCGCCGCGGGAACCTGCTGAGGCGCCGCGGGAACCTGCTGGGGCGCCGCGGGCGCCTGCGGCTGCGCCCTCTCCAGGAACCGCAGCAGCTCCACCGGGAACGGCAGGACCAGCGTGGAGTTCTTCTCGGCGGCGACCGCCACCACCGTCTGCAGCAGCCGCAGTTGCAGCGCGGCAGGCTGCTCGGACATCTCCTTGGCGGCCTCGGCCAGCTTCTTCGACGCCTGGAGTTCGGCGTCGGCGTTGATGACCCGGGCCCGCCGCTCGCGGTCGGCCTCGGCCTGCCGGGCCATGGAGCGCTTCATGGTCTCGGGCAGCGAGACGTCCTTGATCTCGACGCGATCGATGGTGACGCCCCACTCCACGGCCGGGCTGTCGATCATCAACTCCAGCCCCTGGTTGAGCTTTTCGCGGTTGGAGAGCAGATCGTCCAGCTCGCTCTTGCCGATGATGGACCTCAGCGAGGTCTGCGCCATCTGCGCCACCGCGAATTTGTAGTCCTCGACCCGGACGATCGCCTCGGCGGCCCCGGTCACCTTGAAGTAGACGACGGCGTCCACCCGTACCGTGACGTTGTCCCGGGTGATGCCCTCCTGCGCGGGCACGGGCATCGTCACGATCTGCATGTTGACCTTGCTGAGCTTGTCCACGAACGGAACGATCATCGTGAACCCGGGTCCGCGTACATCGGGCCGGAGCCGGCCGAGCCGGAACACCACACCCCGTTCGTACTGTTTGACGACCCGTGCGGCCGACATCACGTACACCGCTCCGACGGACGCGAGAGCCACTCCCGCCGCCACCAGCTCCTCGACCATGCCGGCCCCCCAGGGTCCGAAGTGGGCGTATAGGCGTATTACAGAGGAGTTATTACAAAGGCGTAATGCCTGTACTTCGAAGGTAACGCCGGTGCACGGACAAGGGCGAGCCCCCGCACGCCAGTTGCGTACGGGGGCTCGCCTACTGCTGGCTGCGCCTGCCGGACCGGCTCGTCAGCCGACGCTCACGCCGTAGTAGCTCAGGGCCTCGGTGACCGGCTGGAAGAAGGTCGTGCCGCCGGAGGTGCAGTTGCCGCTGCCGCCGGAGGTCAGACCGTAGGCCACGGAGCCGCCGTACAGCGGACCGCCGCTGTCGCCGCCCTCGGCACAGACCGTGGTCTGGATCATGCCGTAGACGACGTCGCCGCTGCCGTAGTTGACGGTGGCGTTCAGGGCGGTGACCCGGCCGCTGTGGGTGCCGGTGGTGGAGCCGCGACGGTAGACCGTCGTGCCGACGCCCGGGGTGGCCGCGCTGGAGATGGTCTGGCTGCCGACCGCGCTCGGGTGCGCGGTCGACCCGGTGTACCGGACCAGCGCGAAGTCATTGGTCGGGAAGCTGTAGCCGACGTTGGTCCCCAGGGTCGTGGTGTGACCCGAGTTGGAGTACCAGGTGGAGGCGACCTCACCGCAGTGGCCTGCGGTGAGGAAGTAGTAGGTGCTCCCGCTGTGCACGTTGAAGCCGAGGGAGCAGCGGTAGGAGCCGCCGTAGATGGCGTCGCCGCCGGTGATCAGCTTCTTGAACCGACCCTGGGTGTGCTTGATGGTGAGGGCGTCGGCGTTGCCGCCGGCCTGCTGCTTGATCTTGGCGATCTCAGCCTGGGAGACCGTGCTGTCGACGGTGACGACGACACGGTCGGTCTTGCTGTCGACGGACCAGGCGGTGCCCGGGACATCGGCCTTGAGCACCGAAGCATTGGCGCTCTTGAGCTGGGCGGTGCTGAAGGGGGTGACGGTGGACGCGTTCGCGTTGGGGACCGCGATCGCGGCGGCAGCCACGAGTCCGGTGGTGACGGCCATCAGCCGGGTCCGTCTCGCAATGCCGCTGCGGGGGGTGGTGCGCTTGATCCTCACGTTCGTTCCTCCCAAGGGGAAGTCGGGGGCCCGCGTGGGGTCGGGGCCCGTGAGGCGCAGCCAGGGCTCTGATCGTCCGGATTCCGGACACGCCGTGCCCCTGACAAGCGCTTGCAGGGAGTATTCGGCCGAACGGACGGTAGGCGCAAGGGCGCCTTTAGGCCGTCAACCTTTGAACGAACCATAAGATTTGGCCATCTGTGCCCTGCTTCAGACCACGTTGCGTTCCCCCGCCCCGATCGCGATGTCCAGGGTGTTCCCGGGCGGCGGGAAAGGGCAGATGAAGTGGTCGGCGAAGGCGCACGGCGGCAGCAGGGCGCGGTTGAAGTCGACGGCCGCATGGCCCTCGGCATCCGGTGCGGCGGGCCGCAGAAACCGGAAGCGGTAACTGCCGTGTCCGCTGGTGGCGTCGGCGAACACCGCCCACAGCGCGCCGTCGCCCTCGACCGTCACCTGCAGCGTCAGCTCCTGCCCGGCGAGGGTGAAGGCCAGCTCCCCGCCGAGCCCGAGTCCGCGCTCGCGTCCGTCCGCGTTCGCCACGCGTACGGTGCGATCCTCGCCGTACGGCGTGAAGCGGCCCGGCACCGACCAGCGCGGATCGTGGGGCGTGGCGTCGATACCGCGGAACGCCCGGCGCGCCGCGGAGCCGGGGTCGAAGTCCCGCACGCCCCAGACGCCTTCGCGGACCAGCACGACCAGTCGGCGTTCGCCGTACGCCACCCGGGTCCCGCCCGCCGGTCCGGGGTCGGCCGCCAGTCGGACCGCACCGGAGAAGACCCGCCCCTCCACGGTCAGGCCATCCGCCTCACCGGCCGTGAGCAGCACCGAGTCGCCGTCGGCCGCCCAGATCCCGGGGATGTCCGGAAGTCGACCGTCCGGATAGTCCTCGATCCAGTACGTACCGGCCAGCGCGAGCGGTCCGTACGGCGCCGACACCGTTTCGACGCGGTGTTCCTGCCACTGCTTCCACTCGTCGGATGTGTCCGAAATCATGCGATCCGCCCTGTCGTCATGTGGTCGGCCCTGTCGTCATGTGCTCAGCGCTCCCAGACCGGTTCGGACAACCCGAGATGTGACCGCAGAGTGGTGCCCCGGTATTCCGTGCGGAACGCGCCGCGCTCCTGGAGCAGTGGCACCACCTTGTCCACGAACTCGTCGAGTCCGCCCGGGGTGATCATCGGTTGGAGGATGAATCCGTCGGCGGCGTCCCGCTGCACGAACTCGTCGAGCTCGGCCGCGACCGCTTCCGCGGTGCCGATGAAGGACTGCCGGCCGCTCGCCTCGATCACGGTCTGGCGGATGGACAGCCCCTTCTCCTTCGACAGGGCCCGCCATTTCTCGGCGATCGCGACGGTGTCACCGCGCCGGGTCCGGCCCTGGGTGATCGTGGAGTCCGCCACCGGGTCGATGTCGGGAAGCGGCCCGTCGGGGTCGTACGACGACAGGTCCGTGCCCCAGATCTGCTCCAGCGCGAGGATCGCGTTCTGCGGGGAGACCTGTTGGCGCCGGATCCCGGCGGCCTTCTCCTGCGCCTCGGCGGCGCTGTCGCCGAGGACGACGGTGACGCCGGGCATGATCTTCAGGTCGTCGGCGGTACGGCCGTACTTCTCCAGGCGGCGTTTCACATCGGCGTAGAAGGAGCGTCCCGCCTCCAGCGAGCCGTGCCGGGTGAAAATGACGTCGGCCGCGGAGGCGGCGAACTCCCGCCCCTCGTCCGAGTCCCCAGCCTGGATGACCACCGGGTGCCCCTGCGGTGAGCGCGGCACGGTGAACTCGCCGGCGATGTCGAAGTGCTGCCCGCGGTGCGCGAAGGGCCTGGGCACGCCGTCGGGGGTCCAGGAGTCCCACAACTTCCGTGTCACCTGGACGAATTCGGCAGCCCGTGTGTACCGGTCGGCCCGGTCGAGGAAACCGCCGCGCCGGAAGTTCTCGCCGGTGAAGGCGTCCGAGGAGGTCACCACGTTCCAGGCGGCCCGGCCGCCGCTGAGGTGGTCCAACGTGGCGAACCTGCGGGCGAGTTCGTAGGGCTCGTTGAAGGTCGCGTTGACGGTGGCGGCGAGGCCGAGGTGTTCGGTGACCCCGGCGAGCGCGTTCAGCACGGTGAGCGACTCGGGGCGTCCCACCACGTCCAAGTCGTGGATACGGCCCTTGTGTTCACGCAGCCGCAGCCCCTCGGCGAGGAAGAAGAAGTCGAACAGCCCGCGTTCGGCGGTGCGGGCGAGGTGCTCGAAGGACGAGAAGTCGATCTGCGACTTCGCACGCGGATCGGCCCATACGGTGGTGTTGTTGACGCCGGGGAAGTGCGCCGCAAGATGGATCTCCCTCGGCGGACCCGGCCGGCCGGTACGTACGGTCATGACGCTCCCCCTGTCACGGCGTACTGATTGACGGGCCTGGCCAGACCCAGGTGCTCCCTGAGCGTGCTGCCCGGGTAGAAGGTGCGGAACAGGCCCCGGTGCTGCAACAGCGCCACCGTGCCGTTCACGAGCCGCTCCAGGTCACGGAGCGGCTCGGCAGGCACGAGGTGGAAGCCGTCGACGGTGCCCTCCGCGTGCCAGGCGGCGATCAGTTCCGCGAGGTCGACGGGGCCGCCCCGGTACAGCGGTCCCTGCGCGGTCTGCCGGGGGCCGCCCCCGCCGTGGCCGGGCTCGGCCGCGTACTCGCCGCCGCCGAGGTCGACGAGGAGACTCGCCAGGACCCGTAGGTCGTCCGGACTCCTCCCGAACTCTGCCGCGGCTGCCTTGAGTTGGTCCCGTACGGCACCGGCGTGGGCGGCGCTCGCGGCGCGGACCAGGGCCACGTCGGCGTGGTGCGCCGCCGCCCGGCGGGCATGCCCGTCGGTGGCGTCGATCACCCGCACCGGGTGCCCCTGCGGGGGACGCGGCACGATCGAGGGGCCCTTGACCGAGAACGACGAGCCCTCGTAGTCGACGTGGTGCAGCTTGTCGCGGTCGACGAAACGGCCGGTCGCCACGTCCCGTATCTCGGCGCCGTCCTCCCAGCTGTCCCACAACTTGGCCGCCACGTCGGCGACTTCGGCGGCCTCCTGCCACAGCGCGTCGGCCGGGGCCGCGTGGCGGCGGCCGAACAGACGGGCCTCGCCCTCGGTGGTGGACACGTCGAGCCGCCAGCCGGCCCGGCCCCGGCTGACCCAGTCGAGGGTCGCCACGGCCGCCTGGACGTGGAACGGCTCGGTGTGCGTGGTCGTGGCCGTCGGTACCAGGCCGATCCGGCTGGTGGCGGGTGCCACCCGGGACAGCACGGCAAGCGCGTCGAGCCCGGGTCGGGAGAAGGAGTCGTCCAGCGTGACGAAGTCGAGGCCGAGATCGGAAG
>Ga0307512_10005522_pt1 | contig 13182 bp, 9 predicted proteins | sample 14_EM_MG_FD_200267 | JGI IMG/M metagenome (GOLD analysis project Ga0307512, IMG submission 200267) | Populus trichocarpa ectomycorrhiza microbial communities from riparian zone in the Pacific Northwest, United States - 14_EM | ecosystem: Host-associated > Plants > Roots > Unclassified | place... | reverse complement strand
GCTTGCCGCGGCGGAGATCGCCGCCGCCGTGGCCGAGCGCACCGGCACCGACCTGAAACAAGACATGTATCCGCACCTGGTGGCCGCCGCCGTCGTGGCCGCGGAGAACGTGGCCGTGCAGCAGTATCTGCGCGCCGACCCGCCCGTCGCGATGAATCTGCTGCTGCCCGAGGCTCTGGCCCAGTTCGCGGCGGGGTTGCCCACGCCCTGACGGGCACCGTTCGACCTGCGGGCGCGGTCGACTCCAGGCCAGCCCGCCCAGCCGCGCCCTGCGGTTGGGCCGAGATCGAGTAAGTGCACATCTGCTCAGCCGCGGCCTGCGGTTGGGGATCGAGTTCGAGTAAGCGCACGTGTGCTCAGCCGCCGCCTGCGGTTGCGCCGAGATCGAAGCAATGCCCCGTCCAGCCGCGGCCTGCGGTTGCGGCGCCGGCGCATTCCCGTTCAGCCGTGGTCTGCGGTTGTGGGGCTGGGATCGGATCCGGGGCACGTCCGTTCAGCCGTGGTCTGCGGTTGTGGGGCCGGGATCGGATCCAGGGCACGTCTGTTCAGCCGCCGTCTGCGGTTGTGGATCAGTTCGAGTAAGTGCATGTCCGTTCAGTGGCGGCCTGCGGTTGTGGGCCGAATCGACATCAGTGCACACCTGCCCAGCCGTGGCTTGCGGTTGTGGGCCGATGACGCGTACCGAAAAGAGGTTTTGATCGTGTTTGATGTGGTGATCGCCGGTGCCGGGCCGAATGGCCTGATGCTTGCCTGTGAGCTGGCCCTGGCCGGGGTGCGACCGCTTGTGCTGGAGCGGCTGACCGGCCCCACCGAGGAGCAGCGTGCCAACGGCATTGTCGGGCAGGTGGTGCGGATGCTCGACCGGCGCGGCCTGTACTCGCGGTTCAGCGGCACCGACGCCGCGCCGCAACCGGCGCCCGGCTACGTTTTCGGGGCGTTCCCGCTGGCGCTTGCCGGCCTGAGCGACAACCCGCTTTACCTCCTGCCGATCCCGCAACGCCGGATCGAGCAGATCCTCGCGGAGCGCGCGGCGGAGCTCGGGGTCGAGGTGCGCCGCGGGCAGGAGGTGACCGGCCTGACCCAGGACGCGGACGCCGTGCGCGTGACGCTGGCCAGCGGCGAGTCGCTGACGGCTCGCTGGCTGGTCGGTGCGGACGGCGGCCGCAGTGTGGTTCGTAAGCTCGCCGGCATCGACTTTCCGGGGGTGACCACCGACGATTCGGTCAGCCGCAGCGCGCATATCAGCGTCGCCGCCGACCAGATCGACCCGGCCACCGGCGGTTTGATCGTCGACGGCTGGGGGATCGTGCCGCCGCTTCAGCACACCCGCACCGAGCACGGAATGATCATCTGGGCGCCGCTTCCGGGCCGGCCGACGATGCTCACCACGGTGGAGTTGGCGGCCGGGCCGGGCGATGGCGAGCCGATGACGCTCGACGAGCTGGCCGCCAGTCTTGCCCGGGTCGTCGGCGTGCGGGTTCCGTTCGGCCCGCCGGCCGGGCCGGGCCCGCATCTGCTGCGCCGGCTCACGGGCGGGAACACGCGACTCGCCGACCGCTACCGGGCCGGCCGGGTGCTGGTGATCGGCGACGCCGCGCACGTGCACTCGGCGATCGGCGGGCCGGGCCTCAACCTCGGCCTGCAGGACGCGGTGAACCTGGGCTGGAAGCTGGCGGCCGCCGTGCACGGCTACGCGCCGGACGGTTTGCTGGACAGCTACGAGACCGAGCGGCGCCCGGTGGCCGAGCGGGTGACCATGTCCACCCAGGCCCAGTCCGTGCTGGTCCGCCCGGGTAGCGACATCACGGCGCTGCGCGTGCTCTTTGGCGAGCTGCTCGCGAAGCCGGAGAATACCCGGCACATCGCGGCGCTGATGGCCGGGTCGGACGTCCGCTACGACCCGGGACCGGCGACCTCGCCGCTGGCCGGGCGCTGGGCCCCGGATCTGGTGGTGCACACCGACGCGGGGCCGGTGCGGCTCGCCGAGCTGACGGTGTCGGCCCGGCCGTTGCTGCTTGACTTCACCGGGAGGCTGGGCGCCGTCGCCGGCCGGTGGGCCGACCGGGTCGACCTGGTCGCCGCGAAGGCCACGGACGGCGAGAACACGGCGATGCTGCTGCGGCCGGACTGCTATGTCGCCTGGGCGTCGGAGGCGGAGCACCCGGACGAGCGGGAGCTGCACGCGGTGCTCGAGCACTTCTTCGGTGCGCGACCCTGATCGAGACAGAGCGATGCGGGCCGGTGCACGGCACCGGCCCGCATCGTTGAGCGGATGACTCAGCTACAAGTCGGCTCGCCTGTCTGGGCGGGCACGCTGACCCCGGTCCAGGCGGCCTTCACCGCGTTGAACTCGGTGCAGCTGCCCGGGTACAGGTTCTTCGCGGCCTGCAGGGTCCAGATCCGGTAGTTCAGGTACGAGGAGCTGGAGGTCTTGAGCAGCATCGCGTTGTACATGATCGTGATCGCCTTCTGGATGCCCAGGCCGGTGATCGTCGTGCTGTTGCAGGTCGTGCTGGCCGGCTGGCCGTCCGTCGGGTTGGTGCCCTCCGCCAGCAGGTAGAACCAGTGGTTGCCCGGTCCGGCCGCGCGGTGCACTTCCTGCAGCGGCGTCAGCCGGGTGTAGCAGTTGCTGTCGCCGACCAGCGACGGGTCGTACATGTACCGGATCGGGCCGGTGCCGACCAGGTTGACCTCTTCGCCGACCTGGTAGTCCGGCGGGTCGTTCGGGTTGTTGGCGAAGGCCTCGGTGGCCGCGCCGAAGGTGTCCGCGACGAATTCCTGGGTGCCCCGGCCGGAGATGCCGCCCGGGGTGTTGTCGTCGATGCCGTGGCCCAGCTCGTGGCCCACGACGTCGGCCGAGGAGATCCAGTTCCCGGCGGTGTTCTTGCCGATCTGCACCTGGGTGCCGTCGTAGTACGCGTTCTGGTCGTTCAGGCCGACCCGGATCGGCCACGCGCCGCCGGTGCCGTTCTGGCCGTTGCGACCCAGCCAGGTCGACAGCATCGCGGTCTGCTTCTGCGCGACGTAGAGCGCGTCGACGCAGCCGGTCTCGCGGTCGGTGCCGACGCCGCTGCCCCACACGTTGTCCGAGCCCGTGAAGGTCACGTTGCCGGTGGCGTTCTGGCAGCTCAGGGTCGTCTCGGTCGGGTCGACCAGGGAGTAGGTGGAGCCGGAGAGCGTGGTGTTGAGGGTGACCGAGCCGTTGATCCAGCCGGTTCCCGTGCCGGTCGCCTCGGTGACATGCTCCTGCGTACGCAGGACCTTGCCGGTGCGCGCGTTGACGTCAACGGTCAGCCGGCTTACCCCTTCGGCTCCCGTGCCGTTCAGCGTGCTTTCCCAGGCCAGCGCGGGCGCGCCGCCGGTGGCCACCACGATCAGCTTGGTGGCTTCGACGCTCGTGACGCTCTTCAGCTGGCCCCGGGCGATCTTGACCGCCGCGGCGGCGGTCAGCTTCGGGGTGGTCGCGAGCTCGCCGATCGGGCTGGACTGCGCAACCGACGTGTACTTCGTCTGTCCTGCCGCGTCGACGACGACGACGAAGTCGCCACCGGCGACCGGCAGGCCCTTGTAGGTGCGGTCGTACTGCACGTACTGCAGTCCGGCCGAGGAGATCACGTTGCGTTGCACGAACGCGTCGTTCGCGGTCGCGTGCAGGTAGGCGGGCCTGGTCGCGACTAGCGAGGCGGCCTTCTCCGCGGCAAGCGCCTGAGCGGAGGGCCCGGCCGGCTTCACGAGCGGCCGGGCCGGCTGCGCGCCGGCCGGTCCGGCGGTCATCGCCGCGGTGACCGCGGCCGCGGTCCCGAAGGCGACGACGAGCGGGATGCGGAAGTTCACGCGTGCTCCTTCCCCGCCTGAGGGGCACTCGGGCGGGCTCGAACGTCCCGGTGAGCGGGGTGGCCACACCAGGGTTTATTGATAGAAAACCTTATATATTCACAACCTTGCCCCGTAATAGGGAAAACCCTTGCGCCCGGTGGCGGGAAGCCGGGTGTGACCGCCTGGCCTGACCCGGGCGGCCCGGCCAGGCGAGAATGCGAGGGTGGACGAGCACTGGCTGGCGGCAGCGCGGGACGGGGACCGGGAGACGGTCCTGGATCTGCTGCGGGTCCTGCCCGAGACGGTGGTGGCGGGCGACGAGGGCAGTGCGCTGCTGTGCGCGGCGGCGTTCGGGCGCCGGCCCGAGATGGTGGAGTTGCTGATCGAGAGCGGAGCCGATCCGGCCCGGCCGTGGGCCGGCGGCGTCGACCCGGTGAGCTGGGCCGCCGACTTCGGGGCGTACGAGGTGCTGCGGGCGTTGCTGGTGCGCAGCAAGGAGCCGTTGCGCCGGGACAGCCTGCAACACCGGGCGCTGGCGGTGGCCCGGAGCTGGCTCGAGCTCGACCCGGAACGCGAGCTGCGCCGCCGGCTCGGCGTGGGCCGGCACGGCGAGGCGTTCGTCGACAGCGAGGTGGTCGGCGGGATCGACTTCCAGCCGACCGCGACCCTGCTGCGGGTGACCGCCCCCGACGGCCGGTACGTCGAGGTGGAGATGGCCCATCGGGCGGTCGTCACGTTCCTCGAGCGGGCCGTCGGGCTCCGGCCGACCCGCAGCGAGCTCGTGGCCCGCGCCCTGCACTTCGCCGAGCCCGGCTCCTGCGACTGGAGCGAATCGCTCGACGCCATGACCGCCCGGCTGGATCTCGCCCCGACCTTCGCCTGGGCCCGCGCCGCGATCGCCGACGACTCCGTCGACCTGCGGCGATTCGCGGCCGACGTGCTGCACGCGATGAGTTTCGAGGAACGGCCGTTCCGGCTCGCGGCGGTGGAAGTGCTCCGGGCCCGGCTGCGGATCGAGCCGGATCCGATCGCGTTGGACAGCGCGATCGGCGCCTTCGCGGCGTACTCGCGAGAAGACGCCAACCTCAGCGACGTGGTGCGGCACGCCCGGCATCCCGCCGCCGAGGTCCGCCTGCGGGTGGCGCTGCTCGGCAGCGTCGGGCATCCGCATCGGGGCGGGAGCTTCGCCCCGCCGCCCGAGGTGCCGGTCGCGCTGGTCGAGCTGACCACCGATCCCGAGGGGCTGGTCCGGGCGGGCGCCCTGTTCACGCTGGCCGAGGGCGGCGTCGACGGCCCGGAGGTACGCCAGGCGATGGCCGAGCGGCTGACCGACGAGCACGACGAGGCCCGGCTGCAGGCCGCGGCCGGGCTCGCGCTGCTGGGCGATCCGCGCGGTCTCGCCGTTTTCCGGCAGGTCGCCACCACGGTCGAGGCCGACACCCAGGCCTGGTGGCGGGTCGACACGGTGAACCGGATCCTGGAAACCCGGGCCGAGCCGGGGGGAGAAACCCGGGTAAAGGCCGTTTAACAAGCCACTAACGGGTAATGTGATACGGCGTTATTGCGCTCGTAACACATGCTCCTCAGCTCCGAAATCGCTGGTGGGAAGCCTAGCGGGCATGGACCAGTCCGACGGAACCGGCGCGTTGGCCGGCTTCACCGTAGCCGTGACCGCCGAGCGGCGGCGCGATGAACTGGCCGCCCTGTTCGAACGGCGCGGCGCCCGCGTCGTCAAGGCGCCGACCATCACCATCGTGCCGTTGCAGGACGACAAGGCCCTGCACGCCGCCACGGCCGCCTGCGTCGGGCTCGCCCCGGACGTCGTCATCGCCACCACCGGCATCGGCTTCCGCGGCTGGCTCGAGGCCGCCGAGGGCTGGGGGATGGGCGACAACCTGCGCGCCGCCCTGGGCCGGGCTCGGCTGATCGCCCGCGGCGCCAAGCCGTGCGGCGCGATCCGCGCGGCCGACCTGAACGAGGAATGGTCGGCGGTCAGCGAGTCCTGCGAGGAGATCCTGGAACGGCTGCTCGAGCAGGGCGTCGCCGGCCGGCGGATCGCGGTGCAGCTGCACGGTGGGCCGCAGGCCGATTTCACCGACGCGCTGCGGGAGGCGGGCGCGGCCGTGGTCGAGGTGCCCGTGTACCGCTCGAAACTGCCCCCGGATGTCGGCCCGGCCCGCCGGCTGGTCGCGCAGATCGGCGCCGGGCAGATCGACGCGGTCACCTTCACCAGCGCCCCCGCGGTTCAGGCACTGCTGGAGATCGCCGGCGCCGACGAGGCGGAGATACTCGACCGGTTCCGGACCAGGACGATGGCTGCCTGCGTCGGCCCGGTCACCGCCGGCCCGCTGGTCGACCGGGACGTGCCGGTGGTGACCCCCACCCGCTCCCGGCTGGGCGCGCTGGTCAAGACCGTCACCGACGAGCTGCCCCGGCGCGCCGCCCGGCTGTCGGTGGCCGGCACTGTTCTCGAGGTGCGCGGGCACGCCGTCGTCATCGACGGCCGGCTGCAGCTGATCGCGCCCGCCGCCATGGCGATCCTGTCGTCGCTGGCCGAGCGGCCCGGCGCGGTGGTGTCCCGGGCGCAGCTGGCCGAGTCGCTGCCGCGCGGCGACGACGGGCACGCCGTGGACATGGCCGTGGCCCGGCTGCGCGCGGCGCTCGGCAGCGCCAAACACGTGGAAACCGTGATCAAGCGCGGCTACCGGCTGCGGGTCGACGAGATCGCCTCGTGAGAACCCTGCTGGGCGTCGCCCACGGGACGCGGTCGGCGGCCGGCCAGGCCCAGATCCGCGAGCTGATGGACCGGGTCGCCTACCGCCGCACCGACCTCGACGTCCGGCTCGCCTACGTCGACGTCCAGCAGCCGCGCGTCGCCGCGGCGATCCGCCCGGGTGCCGTGCTCGTGCCGCTGCTGTTGTCGACCGGCTACCACGTGCGGGTGGACATCGCGCAAGCCGTCGCCGGCACGGACGTCCAGGTCGCCGCCCCGCTCGGGCCCGACCCTAGGCTCACCGAGGTGCTCGCCGGGCGGATCTCCGCGGCGAGCGACGCCGTCGTGCTCGCCGCGGCCGGCTCCTCGGAGCCGCGCTGGCAGGCCGAGGTGGCCGAGGTCGCCCACTCGCTGAACGCCCACGTGGCCTACGCCTCGGGGAGCGGGCCACGGGTCGCCGACGTGGTCGCCGGCCTGCGCCACGCCGGGGCCGCGCACGTCACCGTGGCGACCTACCTGCTCGCGGACGGCCTGTTCTACCGCTCGCTGCACCGCGCCGGCGCGGACGTCGTGACCGAACCGCTGATCACCTCCCCGGTCGTCACCGACCTGGTGCTGACCCGCTTCCTCACAATGGGCGACGGGCCGTTGACAGAGGAAATGCACGACCGCGTAATGGCCTGAGGGCCGGGCGGAAACAGCAGGTCGTAAGCATCGGCATGTGAGCGAAACCGGATCCGTCGCGACGCACTGCCCGTACTGCGCGTTGCAGTGCGGCATTGCGCTGACCGTCGGCAAGAGCTCCGTCCAGCTTGCCCCGACCGAGTTTCCGGTCAACCGCGGCGGCCTCTGCGCCAAGGGCTGGACCGCCGCCGACCTGCTCGATCACCCCGACCGGCTGATGACGCCGCTGGTCCGCAAGGATCCCGCCGACCGGACCAGCCTGCTGCGCGCGGCCACCTGGGACGAGGCCCTCGACCGGATCGTCACGGCAATCAAGAACAGCCAGCAACAGTACGGCCCGGACAGCGTCGGCGCGTTCGGCGGGGGCGGGCTGACCAACGAGAAGGCGTACGCGCTCGGCAAGTTCGTCCGGGTCGCGCTGCGGTCCGCGTCGATCGACTACAACGGGCGGTTCTGCATGTCGTCCGCCGCCACCGCCGCCAACCGGGCGCTCGGCGTGGACCGCGGGCTGCCCTTCCCCCTGGCCGACCTCGCCGAGGCGAAGACCGTGCTGCTGGTCGGCGCGAACCCGGCCGACGCGATGCCGCCGTCGATGCAGTATCTGGACGCGGGCCGGGCCGAGGGCGCCAAGCACATCGTGGTCGACCCGCGGCGTACGGCCACCGCGAGCGGCGCCCACCTGCACCTGCAGCCGCTGCCCGGCACCGACCTGGCGCTCGCGAACGGGCTGCTGCACATCGCGATCCGCGAGGGCCTGATCGACGAGGAGTACATCCGCACCCGGACGACCGGCTTCGCGGGGGTCCGGGCGGCGGTGTCCGCGTACTGGCCGGACCGGGTGGAGCGGATGACCGGCGTGCCGGCGGCCAGCCTGCGCGAGACCGTACGCCTGCTGGCGGGCGGCGAGTCGGCGATGATCCTCACCGCCCGGGGCGCCGAGCAGCACAGCAACGGCACCGACACGGCGCAGGCGTACCTGAACCTGGCTCTTGCCCTGGGTTTGGTCGGCAAGCCGAACTCCGGTTACGGGACGATCACCGGGCAGGGCAACGGGCAGGGCGGGCGCGAGCACGGGCAGAAGGCCGACCAGTTGCCCGGCTACCGCAAGCTCGACGATCCGGTCGCCCGCGCGCACGTCGCCGCCGTCTGGGGGATCGACCCGGCCGAGTTGCCCCAGCCGGGCAAGTCCGCGTACGAAATGCTCGATCGCCTCGGCACGCCCGACGGTGTCCGGGTCCTGCTCGTGCTGGCCAGCAACATCGCGGTTTCGGCGCCGCACGCCAACCGGGTCCTCGACCGGCTGCGCGCCCTGGATCTGCTGGTCGTCTCCGACATCTTCCTCTCCGAGACCGCCGCGCTGGCCGACGTCGTGCTGCCGACCGCCCAGTGGGCCGAGGAAGAAGGCACGATGACCAACCTCGAGGGCCGGGTGATCCGCCGCAAACGCGCCCTCGACCCGCCGCCCGAGGTCCGCACCGACCTGTCGGTGCTGGTCGAGCTCGCCAACCGGCTCGGCCGCGGCGACTACTTCGTCGACGATCCGCGGGCGGTCTTCGAGGAACTGCGTCGCGCCAGCGCCGGCGGGATCGCCGACTACGCCGGGATCACCTGGGAGCGGATCGAGGCCGAGGACGGCGTCTTCTGGCCGTGCCCGGCCGAGGACCACCCGGGTACGCCGCGGCTGTTCGGCGAGTCGTTCCCCACCGCCGACGGGCGGGCCAAGTTCATCCGGGTCCAGCACCGCGACCCGGCCGAACTGCCCGACCAGGACTACCCGTACGTGCTGACCACCGGGCGCAACATGCAGCACTACCAGAGCGGCAACCAGACCCGCCGGGTCAGCGCGCTCACCGTGGCCTTGCCCGATCCGCGCGTCGAGTTGCACCCCGACCTGGCCCGCCGGCACGGCATCGCCGACAACGACGTCGTGCAGCTGCGCAGCCGGCGCGGCACCGCCTACTTCCGGGCCCGGCTCAGCGACGGCATCCGCCCGGACACCGTGTTCGCCCCGTTCCACTGGGGTGGCGCGTCGTCGGCGAACAGCCTGACCAACCCCGCCCTCGACCCGCACTCGCGGATGCCCGCTTTCAAGGCCTGCGCGGTCGCCATCCGGCGGGCCGGCGGCCCCGACGACACCGGCCTGCTCACCACCCGACCGCCCGTCATCGAAGGGACCACCTAGTGCACACCACCCCCCGCTTTCTGCAAGGCGTCTATGCCTTCGAGGGCAAAGGACTCGATCAGCCGTTGCCGATCGACGGGGCGCTGGCCTACGTCGTCCCCGACGGCGTGCAGGCCCAACCCGTCTACTTCCGCGGCGGCAACTCCGCCGGCGAGCTGATCTGCGTCGTGCTGATGCGCGACGGCCGGCCCATGCGCTACTTCCCGATCGGGGCCAAGGCCGACGTGCACGTCGCGCTGCGCGTGGTCGAGGACCTTGACTCGGGTACGGCGATCGAGCTGCAGGTCGCCGCGCCGGACGGCGTCACCGGCACGCTCGTCGTCGACCTTGGGCTGGTCGAGGTCTGATGACGCAGCGGCTGGTAGTCATCGGCAACGGCATGGCCGGCGCCCGCACGGTCGAGGAGATCCTCGAACGCGGCGGCGGCGAGCAGTTCACCATCACGATGTTCGGCGAGGAAGCACACGGCAACTACAACCGGATCATGCTCTCCAACGTCCTGGCCGGCGTGGAGGACGAGTCGGGCATCTTCCTCAACGACCTGAGCTGGTACGCCGACAACGGCATCACCCTGCACACCGGCCGCCGGGTCAGCCGGATCGACCGGTTCGCCAAGCGGGTGTACGCCGACGACGGCACCGAGACGCCGTACGACAAGCTGATCATCGCCACCGGCAGCCGGGCGTTCGTCCCGCCGATCCCCGGCATCCACCGTCCCGGCCGCGGCTACCACCAGGGCGTCTTCGCGTTCCGCACGCTTGACGACACCCGCAACATGATCCGTTACGCCCGCGAGCACGAGCGGGCCGTGGTGATCGGCGGCGGCCTGCTCGGCCTCGAAGCGGCCCGCGGCCTGCAGAACCACGTGAGCCACGTGACCCTCGTGCACTTCGGCGGTCACCTGATGGACACCCAGCTCGACCCGCAGGCCGGGGCGATCCTGCTGCGCAGCGTCGAAAAGCTCGGCATCGAGGTGCTCACCGGGGCGAGCACCACCGAGATCCTCGGCAAGCACGCGGTCACCGGCGTCAAGCTCAAGGACGGCCGGCAGGTCGACTGCGACGTGGTCGTGGTCGCGGCCGGCATCCGGGCCAACATCGAGCTCGCCGCGACCAGCGACCTGCCCGTCGAACGCGGCATCGTCGTCGACGACCAACTGCGCGTGCAGGACGAGCCGGACATCTACGCGGTCGGCGAGTGCGTCCAGCACCGGGGCGCGACCTACGGGCTGGTCGCCCCGCTCTGGGACCAGGCCCGGGTGCTGGCCGACCACATCACCGGGGCGAACCCGCAGGCGGCGTACCACGGCTCGCGGATCGCCACGAAGCTCAAGGTGGCCGGCGTCGACGTCGCCTCGATGGGGCTCAAGGCACCCGAGCGCGACACCGACGAGACCGTGGTGTTCTCCGAGCCCAAGCGCGGCGTCTACAAGAGCATCATCATCCGCGACGACCGGCTGATCGGGGCGACCCTGGTCGGTGACGTCAACAAGGTCGCGTTCCTGATGCAGGCCTTCGACCGGGGCCTGCCGCTGCCCGAGGAGCGGGTGTCGCTGCTGTTCGACCTGGGCGGCCCGCCCGCCGAGGTGAGCGCGGCCGAGTTGGCCCCCGCCGCGCAGGTCTGCAACTGCAACGGCGTCAGCAAGCAGACGCTGGTCGACACCGTGCAGGGCGGCTGCAAGACGGTCAGCGGCGTGATGGACAAAACCCGGGCCGGCAAGGGCTGCGGCACCTGCAAGAGCCTGGTCCAGCAGATCGTCGAGTGGGCCGCCGGCGGCGAGGTCGAGGAAGACCCCGCCGCGAGCTGGTACGTCCCCGGCGTGCCGATGCCCAAGTCCGAGCTGATGGCGGCGATCCGGCAATACCAGCTCAAGAGCGTCTCGGCGGTCTTCGCCAAGCTGGTCCCGCAGGGCACGGAGGACGCCAAGAGCAAGATGGGCCTCGCCTCGCTGCTGAAGATGATGTGGGGCGGCGAGTACGTCGACGAGCGGGACGCCCGGTTCATCAACGACCGGGTGCACGCCAACATCCAGCGCGACGGCACCTTCTCGGTGGTGCCGCAGATGAAGGGCGGCGTCACCACCCCGGCCCAGCTCAAGCGGATCGCCGAGGTCGCCGAGAAACACCAGGTGCCGATGGTCAAGCTGACCGGCGGCCAGCGGATCGACCTGCTCGGCATCCCCAAGGAGAAACTGCCGCAGATCTGGGCGGAGCTCGACATGCCGTCGGGTTACGCGTACGCGAAAAGCTTCCGCACCGTGAAGACCTGCGTCGGATCGGACTTCTGCCGCTTCGGCGTCGGCGACTCCACGGCCCTCGGGATAGCCATCGAGGAGCGATTTCAAGGCCTCGAGGGGCCCGGCAAGATGAAGCTCGCGGTCACCGGCTGCCCCCGCAACTGCGCCGAGGCGTACGTGAAAGACCTGGGTGTGGTCGCCATCGACGGCGGCCGCTGGGAGATCTACGTCGGCGGGGCGGCCGGCGCCCACGTGCGCAAGGGCGACCTGCTCGCCACGGTCGGCTCGGCCGACGAAGTGATCACGCTCACCGGGCGGTTCCTGCAGTACTACCGGGAGAACGCGAACTGGCTCGAACGGACCTACGCCTTCGTGCCCCGGGTCGGCATCGACCGGATCAAGGCGGTCGTGGTGGACGACAGCGACGGGATCGCCGCCGACCTGGACGCCGCGATGGAGGCCGCGATCGGCTCCTACCGGGACCCGTGGCGAGAACGCGCCGAACCGGCCACCCCCGGCCAGTTCCGCACGTCGCTGCCGCTGGTCGTGCTGCCCCAGGTGCCGGTCCGATGATCGTGTTGGGACCGCTCGACGAGATCCCGCTGGGCGAGGGCCGCGCCTACGCCGTCGGGGACGAGATGGTCGCCGTCTTCCGGCTCCGCGACGGCTCGCTGCGCGCCGTCTCGGCCGTCTGCCCGCACCGGGGCGGCCCGCTCGCCGACGGGCAGATCGACCTCAAGGTCGTCGTCTGCCCGCTGCACCTGAACGCCTTCGACCTGACCACCGGCTGCTCCACCAGCGGCCAGCCGGGCCTGACTGTCTATCCCGTCGACGTCGACGCCGACAACCACCTCGTCATCGCCATCCCCACGGAGGTATCCGCATGAGCGCCACGACACTGGAACGGCCGGCCGCGAGAACCATTCGCGGTCATTGGATCGACGATTGGCGGCCCGACGACCCGGCCTTCTGGGCCGACGGCGGGGCCCAGATCGCCCGGCGCAACCTGATCTTCTCGATCTTCTCCGAGCACATCGGTTTCTCGGTCTGGACCATGTGGTCGGTGCTCGTGCTCTTCCTCGGGCCCGCGTACGGCGTCGACCCGGCCGGCAAGTTCCTGCTCACCGCGGTGCCCGCGCTGATCGGCTCGGTGCTGCGCATCCCGTACACGTTCGCCGTGGCCCGCTTCGGCGGCCGGAACTGGACCATCGTCAGCGCCGGCCTGCTACTGATCCCCACGCTGCTGGCCGCATTCATGATCAAGCCCGGGGTGTCGTACTCGACGCTGCTGATCCTGGCCGCGGTCGCCGGCGTGGGCGGCGGCAACTTCGCCTCCTCGATGGCGAACATCAACGCGTTCTACCCCGACCGGCTCAAGGGCTGGGCGCTGGGCGTCAACGCCGGCGGCGGCAACCTGGGCGTCGCGGCGGTGCAACTGGTCGGGCTGTTCGTGCTGGCGGTCTTCGGCGCCGGCTCGCCCGGGATCGTGGCCGGCATCTACATCCCGTTCGTGGTGCTCGCCGCGCTCGGGGCCGCGCTCTACATGGACAA
>Ga0307512_10005520_pt1 | contig 13182 bp, 13 predicted proteins | sample 14_EM_MG_FD_200267 | JGI IMG/M metagenome (GOLD analysis project Ga0307512, IMG submission 200267) | Populus trichocarpa ectomycorrhiza microbial communities from riparian zone in the Pacific Northwest, United States - 14_EM | ecosystem: Host-associated > Plants > Roots > Unclassified | place... | reverse complement strand
TCGCCGCCAGCGATGGCCCGAAGGAACGCCAACATGGACACGCTTACGACGTATACGGCAACTCTCGGAAGGTTGAGATCAAAGTCCACCCCGGAAACGCATGGTTCTTCAATACAAATGTCCGCACGCTCCAGGGGGACGAAGAGGACCAACCAGAGAATGTTCTAGGCGTCAAAGCTCCGCGTATTTGGGTTGAAGACATCCCTGGTCAGAGAATGATGAAGCCTGTCAAGGACGTTGTCAAGATGGCAAAGGCGGCCGGATGGAGCAAGGCGCAGATTGAGGCGTATGGTGACACTATTATGGAGAGTGATCTGATGAAGTCTCCAGATGGTTGGGATTACGCTCTTGCAAACTTGTAGAGCGGTATTACTCTAGCATGCAGTGGGGTTTTGGAGGTTGGAGGTTGCCACCCGGGAATGTGGAGCCTGAAGCAAGTTGGTTTCTTGGTCGGTTTTGGTCATCAGCCCTTGTGTTCTGAGTAGCAAATGGAAAAGGTTTTTACGCACTTACATGCTGGTTCACTTGTAACGCTTCGAATGGGCTTGAAGTTCCACGTTCGATTTTCTATTCTCGATTGTCTTGCTGTGGGTTGCGATGAAACGGAGATGGTCGTTTTATAGTTGTGTAACATAGGCCATCTCTTAAGCGCATGACCCTTCCCCACATATCTATCCCGCCTACGTCATACACTACGAGCACCTTCAACGTTTGTTAGTCTCCACCATCTTCAAACCACAGCCATGCCTCTCTCCCCGCTCGAATCCCGCTTCCATCGCGCTCACGACTCTCTGCAAACTCCTCTCCAAGCCTCTCCTTCTGCAGCTGCAGATCCTCCAGCCTCATCACCACCTTTGCATCAAAGTGTCTTCACCGCGGAAGGCATTCGTCTCTCCCATTCCATCTGGTCTCACTTCTGGTCTCCCAAACACTTGCACTTTACTACGTCCAAAGCGAGCACCGAGACTGTCGGGGACTGGAACGGGTACTTATTGTGGTATCACTTATCCTCCGCACACATATCACCGTTCAGAACTAAATGTACATAGGCCCTTTATAATCGGCATCGAAGGGCTGCTTGAAGCCGAAGCCGCATCTCCGGGCGCATTTACATCCGAACTCCACGGGTCGCTCGAAGCCGTCGAGAAGTTTCGCTCTCATAACAGAAAGGGCGCGTATTGTGCATGGACCTGGTTTGATGGAAACGACGATATCTACTACGGTTGCATTCCCCTCTGTGTTTTCCAGCAACAGACTAATGTGAAGAAGACGACGACGCCCAAGTTGCGATCGCGCTGCTACGTGCCTACGAACTGCCGTCGACTACGAACCGCCAATACCTCGCTCGTGCAGACGCGATTGTGACATTCCTCCTGACTGGCTGGGACCAAGAGAGAGGTGGAATGCGTTGGCACGTCTCCAAGCCTGAAGTACGGAATGCTTGCACGGCAAATCTCTCCGCCATCGCTGCGCTGAAGCTCGCCGCAGCCGGGGGAGGATCCATCGGCGTCCCTAGTCTGGTATCGTTCGCCAAACGCTGCTCCGACTGGGTGCTTACAAAGCTATCTGAACCCAGCGGGCTGATAAAAGACGGCGTAGGAGGGGGGCCGACATGGACGTACAACACGGGTACTGCGCTCTACACGCTCTGCTTACTGCAGAAATTCATGCCCGCACCCGAGCTAGGCGAGAAGGCTCGCCGTCTCGCAGATGCAGCTTGTGACCGGAATAAGAGCCTATTCGATCTCTCGAACCCAAGCGTGGAGAATCGGTATTGGTGGGACACGATGTTCTTCATGCAGCTTCTTGTCGAGGGACTGGTTGGGTTTGTGGAAGTGTTTGGTGCTTTCTATCCAGATGTCGCAGTTGCAGCGAGGGGAGAGATTGGAAGGCACATGGAGTATATCATGGCGTATATGAAAGGCCGCGAGGATGGGCTGTATGTACGCAGCTTGAGGCTGTATGTCATTTCGATGGCACATTTGAAGATATACCAGGAGTTGACGGGGGATAAGGAGAGGAAGGCGGAGCTGGATGAGAATGAAAGGTGGAGAGATGAAGCGAGCTTGAAGTTGCCGGTGGAGAAAAGGGAGATCTGCAAGACATTACTCGGTAATGGAGGCGCGGCTCGGAGTCTACTCATTGCGGGGAGGATTCTATAAAATACTCACAATTTTAATATCCATTTCTCCGACCATAAAGATATATTTACACGCCACAACGCCCTAATGTTTAATACTCATAGAACCCTCTTCCACTCTTCTTCCCCAACCAGCCCGCATCCACATACTTCTTCAACAGCACGGACGGTCTATACTTACTATCCCCGGTATCTTCATGCAGAACCTTCATGATCGCAAGACACGTGTCCAAGCCGATAAAATCCGCCAGTTGCAACGGGCCCATAGGAACATTCGTCCCATTCTTCATAATATTATCGATATCCTCCCTCTCCCCCACTCCGGTTTCTAGACAAGTTACCGCCTCGTTGATATACGGCATCAATATGCGGTTCGCCAAGAACCCGGGGGTGTCCTTCGAAACACTCGGTATCTTCTCCATAGCCTTCACAAAGCTGACCGCACGCTCCAGCGTCTCTGGCGACGTCTGCAACCCGGATATAATCTCCACCCCCTTCTGCACAGGCACAGGGTTCATAAAATGCGTGGCAACAACGCGTTCCTGAGCTCCATGCGCCGCTGCAGCAATACTCGTGATCGAGATGCTACTGGTGTTTGTAGCGAGCACGGCATTCTTGGGGGCCGCCTCGGCCAGTCGCGAGAATATGTCCTTTTTTAGCGAAGGGATCTCGGGGACAGCTTCGATTATGAAATCGGCGTCGCTAACGGCGGAGAGGTTTTGGGTTGTTGTGATACGCGCGCGGATCGCGGTGGCTTGTTCGGAGGTGAGACGGGACTTGGAAACGTCCTTCTCCAGCAACCGCATGAGGAATGTTAACGACTTGTCGAGAGAGGATTGGTTGTTGTCAATTAGTGTTACTGGCACCTGGGCGACTTTGGCGGCGACGAGAGCTATCCCTAGACCCTGGGGTTGTTAGTTGGTGATGTAGTGGAAGGAGGAAAGGGGAGACCATTTGGCCGGCGCCGACCACGCCGAGTCGCGATACGCCAGGCGCGGTGGAGAGTCGCCGTGTGGTTATGCGGGGGAGTGCCGTGCGGAGGAGCATTGTGTGGTGTTGTGGAGAAGAGGAGGTGAGCAAATGGATCGTTCTATGGGATGACGTTCACTAGCCAACATCCAACTACCGGAGACAGCCGGATCATCGGCTGTGGTTCGCAGTCGCGTGAAACCCCTAACCCAGATGTAGAACCTCAATGCAAGACGTTGCAGGAACGTGGATCATCAGTCGAACCAAGCAAAGTAGCTTACTTATAGGCTTGGATGCTGAGGTACTGAGTGGTAGGGTATATATCGAGTCTTCTGCAGCGCAATCTTTTATATAGTTAGGAGTCAGAATGTCTGTAGAAACCTAGGTACAGTTTCCTGGGCTCATCGGGTGGCTTGATAAAGTTGCATTGTAGTGATTCCCTTGTGTTAAGACAACTTTCTCACATTGCTATGGCGTTGTGAAAGGTGATGGTAGGTATGCGGTGCCCAAGCACTTATCGTAGGAACATGTAGTGAAAAGGGAAAAGGAAAGAGGAGATGGGGTGCTATTGCAACAAAGGCATATATACAACAGTGAACTCGTCTAATTGAGGCTTCTTGTTTAGTGGTTTTTAGGGTGGAATGCAACGAATCGTTCTCTTCAATTCCTCAGGTGTGGTGACACAACCATTGGAACCAACTGCGAGGGCTTGCTGGTTTTGTGATACTGGCCCCAAGAAATTTAAATTGGATATCACGTTACTAGGAGATGGTTCTTTAATCGCAATGCTACTGCTGATAGTCACGCGAAGAAATCAACTCATAAACATGCACTCAATGAAATGTACAAAGATCCATATGTTTGAAAACGCTCGTCTTCGTTGTCGGAGTACATAGTAGTCACTGATTCGCAGCCGTAAAGTCATGGCTAGTGCGGCTGGAGGCTACAGCGCACGCCCAATTCCCAGCAGGGTTCAACTCTCATTAGACCCATCAATGGGATCGCAGTACGCTTTGTTGGCAGCGTTGCGGATGTGCGAGATCATCCAATGATATCTATACGATGACCCTCTTTTTTGTGCTTCTAGGGACTTATATTGCTTCCAAGAAAGAACGCAAAGAATGGGTGTCGATGACTCTCCCTTCGTTTCGGCACCACCGACTTCAATTTTATCCAGCTAAGATCACAATAACAGAAAGAGGGATAGACTTAGCAGATGCATATATCAGGTATTACCCCCAATTTGCGCCTCGCTCAATGGCGGTGAGGAGTAGGGCAGCTCGGCAAAGTTTCATACTTCGCTTGAGTGCGATCTCTCCCCTCCTGCTCATCCTCTGAGACCTCATCCGGCTTTCCTGCCATATATTATACCTCGAGACTTGGAACATTCGAGACTGTGCTGCGAGCCTTTAGAGAATAACGGCGGGGAATGGCGAATACCTAAGACCCAGCCTCATAGTGTTGCACACGAGACGAGATCCCAAGAAAGCTCGTCCCATCTCGTCTTTGGCGAACTTAGGCTCGCCGGCTCGAGATTTCTCGAGCCTGAGATCATACAAGGTATCTCTATCACTGCTACCAGTACAAAACCAACTCCACCTGTCATAGTGGCCGCCGATTTCTAGTGCTTCAACCTCCGTGCCTCAACTTCTAGTTGACCAAGATCGTTTTTAACATTTTCTTATTGCCAAGGGTCATAAAATATCACTCGCTGGGCTCGAGACTTCGGTCATGACTTGGATTAAAGCACCCATCCACCCGACAAGATATACTATAAAAGCGCGTGTAAGCCTTCATGGAGGACCCATAGCGCAGTTACCTTCTTTTGGAAGCTTATTTTCCTTATAGGTCTTATAACCGGGTCAACAGAGATATGTGGGGTTACTCATGGTCAACGTGGTAGAATAGCCTGGCCCGGTGAGTGCAGTGACACATCCACCGACAACACACTTCCGATTACCGTTAATCGTGTTCACATTAATTAACTCATACATGGTATCCCTTATAGGCTCGTTTTCTTTAGATAGGTTGCATTTACTATTTAGGGGATTTTGCAATGGCTATCAGCCGCAGTAGCCAATATCATGGTCGATTTTGCCATTTTTCTGACTCATAAACAGATGCCACTACCTAAACGGGAAATATAACCTATCTGAAGAAAACGAGCCTGTAGGGGATAATTGCCGCGATATCATGTCCGTCCGAGGCACAGCCCTATCCAAAGGTATGCTGTGGCAGCTGTGAGCACTCACTTTCACCCCATTTCGAACTTAATGGGGATTTAAATACCCACTTGCTACCTGTTGACTACCAATCTCTCTCATTAATTACACTCAACACTCACAATGCCTATCACCTTCAAAGTCGCTGCCCACGGTGCGGAACCCATCAAAAACTATGCAGCAAACGCAAGTTGCGATCGCGAGGACGTGCACGGGGCGTTCCTCAGGGGCGCCGCTAGCATAGGCTTTCAAGAGTTTATCCAGACCTCTGTGCAAGATTTTGAACTGCCGGACTTGATCCCAAAGCGGAACGGCTTCGTTTTCGCATGCATCGACGTATGTAGTTATTGTTTTGTTTTTCTGATAAGACACCTGATAGCGTGGTTATAAGGCCTATAGTACTCATCAGAATCTCGTTATCCGCCCGGACGACGTTTGGATCACAATCATATCCCAGTTTTCTCATTATGTAGTCGCGCGAGAAGAAGAAATGAGGGAATACTTTGTGAACCACGAGGGGAAGAAGGAGCTCAGGGTATACCGGGAAGGAACCAAACACACGGTTGATTTTGGAAGTGCGGCTAAAGAGATGACGGATCTCCTCGACGAGAATATAAAGGACAAGTCACTAAAAGATTGGATTCTCCGGGATTTCTCAACCACTACCAAAATGGACATTACTGTGGGCGCCATCATGATGATGGCTACTCTCAAGAACTATCTTAAATATAGGTAACAGCACCCTCCTCCTCTCCTGCTCTCATCTCCCATTTCTGACCGTTAGAAAAGCATCATGTTAACCTGCGGAATACCATCCGTAACTCTGCAAGGCACAAAAGACGACTGGGTCGCCCTCCGCTCACGTCTCAGCAAGCTTCGCGACTTCGGTCCCGAGAGTGTGCATCCTCATCTCCATGCCTAGCACGACCTAGTCACCGGTTCTCACCGTGTTCGCCGATGCATTTGACGCGTTCTCTTCTGATGCCCCGTCCCCGGAGCGCGCCGACGAAATCCGTGACTTTTTTAGCCGCATCTGTGACATAAAACGTGGATCGGGGGTCACGTATATCTCGGGCTGGCTGGCATTCTTTTCGGTGTTCGACGTCAATGGGAAATGGATACTGCGTTCGCCAACGCCTTATAATAAGCAGGGTCTAGATATTTTTGGGAAGAAGCATGGCGAGATTGTGTGGATTCCGCGGATTGAGATGCAGGATATACGAGGTTGATGTGGAGTTGAATGATAATGGGGTGGGGGTCGCATACTACTATGGTGGCAGGGTTCGTGGGGTATAAGATCCTTGGTGAGAAAAGGGATACGGTGGCGCCATATATCGGGTGGTGGATGTTTGTCAAGCAATAAGTAGATGAAGATGTGACTATGGTAAATTGGTAGTCTGTCAAGCGGCTTTTTCAAAGATAGCTACCGCTAAAATTCTACCAAGCCGTCTGACAGACTATTTAGCTGGAAAATGGGGTCAAGATTAATTACCATATAGACGAGTCGACGTCGTCAATAAAACGTGTAAGCCTACTGAAAGGTTTTTTTGGCTGCAATTCTTGTACCATTATCATATCATTCTTACGGAAAGGCTTTGTTTGGGTAGAAGTCTTTTTTAAGTAATTGTATAAGAGTGACAATGGAACAAACTTTTTCAACAGACTTACAAGTTTTTATTCGACCCGCTATACGGTATTAAGAGGGTGGGGATCCAGATTTATGGGTTAGGGTATAGGGTTGGTGGATAGTCTAACTCAAACTCGTTCATCCGTCTTATCTCGTATCCCCCTCGTTCTCACAGCGCACGACCCCACAATCCACTGTTCATAATTCATCTTGATCTATGCAAACTAAACCAAACAAGCAGACTCGTAAACACGGAATACCCCATCTACACCAGTGCCGCGTTAGGAGGCAAGAATAGACTAGCGAAAAATCTAGAGCTTAAATTAAAGGTTAAAGCCTGGTGTCCCCAACCGTATAACTATCGTTACTGCTACTGCAATCTGACTTCGTCGTGACCTTTTAAGTACCTGTACTAAACTCTAACCTCCACGTTCTCGAAATGGGCTACCTGTGGTGCGTCTGGCCCCAGACCTGTAAGTCAGAGGTTGCCAGTAGTGACACCAGCGATCACCAGTATCTACATTTGCAATTTTACGCACAAGCTGCCGACTCCTCTATAACAACCAATGGCACTTACAGTTCCATAGCGTTACAGAGTAACTTTACTTCTCCAAACATTAAATAATGTGTATATAGACATGAAGTAGGTGACTGATCGTAAGATAAAGTTTAAGCTATTCGCTAAATGAGGTTTGGACTTTCCTCTGGCCCGTTCACCAGCCCTCCGCAAATGCCCGACTTATAGGTTTGGGACCAGACGCACCATACTACTACATGTTAAGACCAATCTTCGTCACGCCTCGTACTTACTCCGTCGATTCGGGGCTCTAGAACCTACATCCAAGATCCCCTACAACAATCAAAGATTGGCAGAACCCAAACAACCGGTGGGATATGGAGTATGCACTTACAACAAAACGTCGCAAAGGGAAAACCAGTACAATTGGGTATCATCGAAAACAAGTTTCCGTGAATTTCTAGTTTTTTCCCCGCAGGGTGGTTTGACCGAAATAAGGGGCAAAAGATTCCCGAGGACTACCAGATCGACTAAATTGCGACCTAGCACCGCACTAAAGGAATACTCAAGTATCACCTGGAATCCTTCTACTACAAACATGAAATGCCCGCTGGTGTTACTTTGGATGCTTCTTTGACTTGATTGATTGACTGATCTCTCGAGGCCAGAAGGCCCGTATATATACAGACTTGTTTCCCATATTCTCAGCCATATTCGTCTCCATATCTCTTATCCGTTTGCATATCCGTTTGCACTGATATGAGCCGCTCTGCACTGATATGAGCCGCTCTCCTGAGGCATATCTTCATACACCAACTGCATATCAAACGGACCTGAGCTGTGAGGCTCACGATGCAGGTACACATGCAACACTCAAAATTGGACCATTTGACTTGATTTTTGGATTGACATGTAGGCATTGGAGTTGTATATTATACTGCTGTCTCTGATATTCTCTCCAATATGTGGTTGTTGAGTAATTTGCAATTTTGAAAAAAAACCGGGATTTGCAAGGTGCCCCGCTAGCAGCTTGTTAGGTGTGAGCGCTGGGAGTGCCCACCTGGGCTGTATGCATGAGGTGAACTCCCACAACAACCTCCACAATAATAACCTCTACAACAACCTCCATACCATCACTATTGCACATACCACACCCGCAAACATCGCCATATTCCGTCTCATCTCAACTCCTGCTTCACGCAACGATGGCCGTCTCCAGTGGTGGCGTACAGGAGCTCACGGAATGGTTCACACAACTCAAACTTGCGACGGGTCACGGTATTCCTCCAGGCTGAACCTTCTTTCGAAGAGTTTTACGATGAGCACTGAGAAACTTTTGAAGTTGTTGCAATACTGCGCTGCGGGACAAAACGTTTTACATCAAGGTTCGTTGTCAGCTTCTACGAAAGCGTTATCCGTCGGGCGATTAGGGGCTCAGCCGGGAGAATGGTGGGTTATGAGATCAGAATCCTCAAATATATCAACTCTAATGAACACGGTGGACACCCGTCTCTACCCATAATACTCTACCACGCAACCGACTTTACGGAACTCGGTACTACCCTGTAGATAAACCGGTGGAGCAGTATGTGCGCGCTAAGGATATTGTTGCCGTACCCAACGACGTCCTGGATGCATTATCATGGCTTCACAACTTTAACATTGTGTACCGCGACGTGCGCTGGGATAACATCGTGTGTGTGTACAAGAAGGGGGAGAGCAATCCGACGGGAATACTAATTGACTTGGTGAAGGCGTGATGGTGACGGATGAACGAAGGATGTATCTGTTCCGACTTATACGTCAAGAAATCTGCTTTGTAAAGAAGTCGACTAGAATTCAAATAAGTCAGCTGTTTGACAAACAAGTTGCCTTATTTATCAATAAGGCAACTTTGTAGATAAGGCGACTTATTGACAAATCAGCCGACTGGATTGCAAAGCATGCGACTACACAAATAAGTCAACTTATGGGAATATCATTTTGCCATGAGAACTCACATCTCTCTTCAGTACTGATTGACAATACATGGCCGATATAAAGCCAGCTTCCACACCCTGTCCGGAGTGTTGAGGGAAATGCTGGGCTTTTTCTCTTCTCTCCTTAGAATTTAGACAATTGATGAGTTTTACACGCGCACCGCAGCCCCCGCGTGTCAACACGGAGAGCTAAAATCAAATTATGTTGTGGTTGTAGAAGTCGTTGGTAGTATCACACTGGATTTCAATTCACTCTGTCTCGAAACACTATCATTGCAAGATGGATTGCGAGTTGCGCATGCTCTGCTTCTCATCTACAGTCTCTTTACATCTCCTCCGCGCATGTCCCAGCCACACGGAGGTTTCAAGTACCGAGGTAATAATATGTCGCTGAGGGAGCTGTGGCAATGCTGTAGTGCAGAGCGTGTTGGAGGAGACTTGAAGGGTGTGGTAGTTAGGGCACCTCCGAATGATATACATCGGCTTATTTGTCAAGAGGTCCACTTTGTAGGTAAGTTAAATGGCTTGACAACTGCGGCGGCTGGTATGCAAAGTTGACTTCGCCGACTTATTTACAAAGCCGCCTACTTAACGTATAAGTCGGAACATATCCATTCCGCGGAGGATACATCTGCTGTCCGTAACGGTTAATTGACAATCCGGCGGTTATGTTTCACAAGCCATCACCCTCGGACGACCTCGCTGCCTGGATTCTGCTCATCAACGTTTGGATGTTTTGGAAACAGTGGACTACGGCAATAGGAGCGTTTTGCAATATCATCCTCAAGGGCAGGTTCCTAAGCGGCCAGGCCGGCCCGGCTTTGCAGAGACCGAGCCTAGCCGGCGTTAGCGGCGGCTTTTAAATGAGGGCCAGGCCGGGCCTGCAGGCTTTTCTTAGCGGAACAAAGCATAACCAGCATATATTGTTTAAAAGATACTCTGCTGCCTACACTAAGAAAAGCCTCCAAAGTACGAAACATGCACCGTATCCAACTCAACCATCGTAGCCCTGCCATTACCGCATTCCATCCAACAACCAAACTAATGCTTATGCAGGCTTTTAAATCACGTGCAGGCTGGCCGCCCTACCGCCCAGCTTTTTATTCAGGCTGGGCTAGGCTACCGCTAGCGCAGGCTTTCAGAATGGAGGCCAGGCCGCTTAGGAACACTGCTCAAGGGATCCACCGAGAACATACGCATGTAGGGCATTTGGCGTAGGGTGCAAGATAGTGAACCGAAGTGGTCAAATCGGTCAGATATGGACCTCGACCGGGCCGATCTGTGCCAAGGGCGGTTTCATTGATGAACATCTTGCCCGTTTACCAACTGATAGATTTGATAGATATCTATCTAGTCGGACTACAGATATCTATGGAATCCACCACTCGCTACTACCACAATGAAGACCTTCCATCCCACCACCGCACCATTTCCTAATTTGAACTATGCAAAGGAGGTAGTAGCTTGCAGTACAGAAAGGGCTGATTATTTGAAGTCTCATCCACGGGATCTAGGACAGTATAAATACAACTACAAAATCTATCTTTAGCCTTACCAGCGCTCAATAGGGTCCGATATCATTATTATGTCCTCTAAGCGCCAGATATCTTCAGAGACTATATATATCGTCAGAGACTGTAGATATCTTCCTTGGCGTAGATACCTATAGGCTCTGTAAATACATTAGATATCTGCCACATGAAACCGGACCCATCTATACTAAGGGCGGCTTTCAAAACTATGGCCGCATCTGACTGATCTACCAATCTCCCGATTACCGGGTGGTCGATCTGACCGCTTCGGAACATTGGTGCAAGATAGTCCACTCTGGAATATGTATTACGAAGCCTCGAAGGCTGGGAGGGTTATTAACACGTATACACGGAGGTGGTGGGAAAACTGTCTGTTGTCTAGTCTACAGTCTAAGGAGAGAAAAGGAGGAAGCTAATAAAGGTCACGAAGCTCACAATGCTATACTAAGAATGGCAAGCTACGTAACTACTAAGCAACCACACGATAACTGTTAATGATCTCGGGCGAAAGCCCATTTCTCCGTCAACAAGGTAGAAGATCTTAGAGAGTGGACGAGTGTTTTGCGTTGGATTTAGAAGGAACGATGAGCTTTGTTTTTGTTTTAACCATTCCGCATTCACTCTAACTAGAGTATAGCAGTGTCCAAATTCCCCTCCCCCTCCAGACAGCCGGCTAGATGGGGGGGCTCCCCTCCTTCTATGCTTCTTCTCCTTTATCAAACGAAAAAGCAAGTGAATGGTGGCGCACTGAAACCAAAGAATAAAAAGTGAATGACTGCTAGCTACACTCTGCTCAGCAGCGTGGGAACTTCCCGACCTCTGTGGCCGCCAAGAAGTCCATCACCGCTTGATCACTCGTTTCTAGGGCAAACAGTTCCTACATCTGCACATGCTTGCACCTTCCCGCTTTCCAGCCGGTTTCTCGCCCGACTGCTTTCTACAGTTCCCGCAGCTCATTTCTCCACTTCCCGCAGTGGCGGAAGAGATGCTCCCGCGTCTGGGCCGCCTTCTCGCACCACCAGTACTGATCGTCATCTCGCCGGTTGAAGCGCTTGAGATATGTTACTGTGGGCGCATGCCCGCACTTAAGTTGGTAGTATCTCGTAGCGAGTGACATTTTGCTTCTCATTGGGATCGGGCGCCGGTTTCCCGCTTTACCAAGCCCGTTCCTGTACCCATAGTGTTTACCGGGAGCCGGAGACGATCACTCTGAGTCGGCCTGGAGGTTGGAATAGGATGGAGACGGTAGAGAGGACAGTTGAGATGGACCCACCCGGAGCAGTCTGGAGACAGCGACTCTCAACCAGCTTGTGATGGGTATTGTGGGCTGGATTGGCATAAGCTCAGTTAAGGATCCATTGGATATTTCTAGCCAGTCACTAGCCTCCGAGTCTATCTATGGAACACTAAGGTTCAGTTGGATGATTCCAGCTAGCGACTCTCCCCGACCTGATGCTACGCAAAAGATTACTTGGACGGCCAGTACAATAGTGGCATTTTATCATGAGATATATAGCTGTGTCTACAACTGTGATTAACTCCTCTCGTTCCATTGTGGAACCATTCGCTGGCAAAGTCACCTTCCTCTACTGCTGACTGGGACCAGTGTTCTTGTGTATTGGTAATTCAAAATCTCGTCGTTCATAAATCCACATAAAACAGTCGCCATAAAGCAAAGTCTCAAAACCAAAAAAACCCCAAAGGGGAGCAGACTAAAAATCTCCTATCCTCCTATCACGCTTACACCTTCCTACTAACCTCAACCCCCACCTCCTTCCTCTTCACATTCCCGCCGGAATAAATATACCTCTCCTCCTCGCCCACTACCGCATCCTGCGTAAACTCGTACGCCGGCAAAACCTCCTTCACCATAATCTGGATCGTTGTCATCGCGAACCATCGTCCAGGGCACGTATGCGGTCCCCGAAGTCCCCACGCGATATACTCCGGCTCCCCGATTGGCGGATCCTGCTTCGCGAAGCGGTCGTACTTGTAGCTCCCCGCATCCGCACCCCACATGTCCGGATCGCGGTGCGTATAGTATGATGACAGCGTTGCTGCTTGGCCCTTGGGGAGCTGGAATTTGGGTTCTGTTGTAAGGGTGGTGGCGGTGGAGATTATGCGTGCGGGCCCGGTGATGGGACCGCAGAGACGGATGGACTCGAACATTGCTGCGCGGAGGGGGGACCAGGGGCT
>Ga0307512_10005519_pt1 | contig 13183 bp, 11 predicted proteins | sample 14_EM_MG_FD_200267 | JGI IMG/M metagenome (GOLD analysis project Ga0307512, IMG submission 200267) | Populus trichocarpa ectomycorrhiza microbial communities from riparian zone in the Pacific Northwest, United States - 14_EM | ecosystem: Host-associated > Plants > Roots > Unclassified | place... | reverse complement strand
ATCGCAATATAATAATAACATAAAGTTATTAATGCCTCACCATACCAATATGGCTATTCGGCATTGCGTCAGAGATTTAATCGGCGACCAACCGATACTCTGCCAACGTAGATTATGACACCCTCTTGGGGTTGCGATCCATACTATCTCAAAAGTTATGAGCAGTTTTCGCTTCTGGCCTCTTATCTTCAGCCAATCCCCATAATCCCTCACGCTCTACGAGCTTAGGATACGGACTTCCGTTATCCGGGGAGTGCGCGCATTATTCCCTATCTCTGAGAAATAGGGTGCGACGATCCCTCTTAATCGCTCATTGTATAACGCGTGCTGCACACCCGACTTTCCGTTCGTCATGATGTATTGTCCCGCTATCGAAGGTATAGTAGGTGTAACTAATAATTACGCGCTCCGCTGGTGGTTTTTCACATCCCGGTCATGGCGACGTAATTGCATCATCGTGCGAATCCGCTTGATAAGACTGCTCTTATCAAATCATTACATACGGTTCAGATGTAACCCCGCTAAAGGCCGTCTGACTGATTACATGAGCTGATGCGCAAGAAGGTGTTTTGCTTCGTGACTAATGGTATCCAATTCCGAATGGTAGTCACGTGTACTTGCTTCAGTCAAACATGTATCATTACCGCTATCAGGGGAGAACCCCTAACAGATGCATTCATTTTTGGAAGATATCATAACATATAGCAACAAGGGATTTATAGATTGGGAATCTGACATGGTTGTAGGGATTTGGAAGCTGTGTAATTGCAGTTGAGAGACTGTCAAAAGTTACATTTTTGCTGAGTAGAATGCTGGTGTTGAAATATTGACTCTTGAGCTACACACAAGACAAAAGTAAGACCTGTCGGACATTGCATGCATGGTTGTGAAGTTGTATACAGGGTCATACTGACAAGACTGACCATTAAAAATGCCAGTTAAGAATGACACAAGGCATTTCATTGCTGTAACGCTGACTGAACCCCACAAAACCTGTTGCTTTTCGGCTGACAGATATTTTTAGGAGGCGGTAGCGAAATTATTAGTCGCATCTTTGCCCACAATGGTGGCCAATACAGTGAGTATAGGTTCATGTCGATGCACCGCCTTTGGATTATGCAAATTGCATGAACAAAAATTGTTGACACTACGTTCAAACTATGTTGACGCTCCGTTGACCCTCACTTTTTGGACACAGTAGTAATGTTGTCGCAAGCATTTTTGCCTAGAACGGCAGCTGATAGTACGATTATGAGTTAATGTCACTGCACAGCTGTTGGATTGTCCAAGATGCAAGGCCAAAAATCATTGACCCTCCGTTGACGTTCATTTTTAGGATGGGGTACTGTGCATGTCATTTGCCGTTTTAGCTATAACGCTGACCAATTCATTTACTTTGGCAGGTGGTGACAATGTAGCCCTTTGATTGTCGCATGAGTAAAACTAAAAATGATTGACGATCCGGTGACGCTCAGTTTTAGGATAGGGCAACGTGCATGTCATTTGCCTTTTAAGCTACAACGCTGAGCAATTCCTTTGCTTTGCTAGGAGGTGACGATGCAGCCCTTTGATTGATGAATGTGTAAGACTAAAAATCGTTGACGATCCATTGATGCTCACTTTGAGGATGGGGCAATGAGCATGTCATTGCCATTTCAGCTATAACGCCGACCAATGCATTTGCTTTGGAGGGACATGACAATGGAGCCCTTCGATTGTCGAATGTGTGAGACTACAGATCGTTGACGCTCTGTTGACACTCACATTAAATGCATCAAAATAGCCTTCATACACTCAATCATTGTATGCCATGATTCACATACCCATCATCGACATTCAATATAGCTTTCTGAAGTAATATCATTTGCATCCAGAAGCTTTGTGGCCTCTGAACTTCTATTCAACCTCTGTCCACATTATCTGAGCGAGAGATGATGTGGCCCTATCACATTCCTGCGCTTTCAGCCAGCAGTTTACAGCATGTAGATCATTTCACTGGTTTTTGATTAATATAGCTTGACTTCCTCACCTTGCATCATGCAGCTCCTTCTCCTTGATTTCCATGATGTACCATAAGCTATTGTAAATATCTCAACCATGTGCACCAGGTCTGTGCAAAGAGTAATGCAGTTGGATGCATCGACGAAGGCAGCGTGACCGTTGTCATTCAGACCGATTCATATTGAGCACTGACCGCTCTATCCATGACTTGTGAGACTTCAGTCACTTCAATTTTTTTGGTATGTTTTGTCAAGAATATAGCTGTTTTCCCACTTAATAGTAATTGGCAAACAGAAATTGAGCTTATTGGCTGTCATACAACCTGATTTGGGTTGTAGAACTTTTGCATGGTGCATTTGACCCTTGCACATGCACAGACGAATTATCATTTCTCACAATTTGTTCACCAAAATCAGGTAAGAGCTGACAAGTAGCAAAATTGGTACACGAATTGCTTTTCACCTAGATATGACTTCAAACATTGCGATTCACCTATCTATTGCTCCGATGATGCAGGAGCCATCACCATGTCTTCATCCCAAACCGCTTCCCATATGGTGATTAGCTGGGGAGGCTATAGGCCGGGCTAAAAGCTTACACGGTAAACATGCTTCGCTTTCTCAATAGGTGGTGACTCGGGCTCCACAGCAGGTGCATGACCGGCAACAACAGTGTTTGACTGTGGCTTACCAGAACTCACCCTAATCTGACGACTTCCTGGTCCAGGAGTCCCTCGCGGTATTTGCAATATTCCTAGGACAATATCAAGACACCCTATATGCCCTCAAAATGTTGTAGATGCAAGTGCGGCTGCATCTTCATTTGTTCTTGTTTTAACAACGTCCGGAACCCTCAATTCCGATGTGCTGTACTTCTTATCTCTTTCACGGAAGTAGTCGGCTGTGTCCCCCCATCCCGGGTGTGTCAATTTGTTAAGCTTCATCGGCTTGTGCCGAAACCTCTCCATGCGGTGATGTCCTGTTTTGGACATTGTGCCCATCACCCTTCCGGGTTCGTCATCTTTGCTCAGCTTGCCCTGCTCTGGCTCTTCATCATCCTCATTTTCACCATCCTCCCAATCGTTGGAACTTGCAAGATCACTCAGACTGTCTTCAATAGCAACCATCATCGCCTGAAACATCTTTTGGGGCTCTCCGGTTGTCAATCCCGCATTTTCACCTGTCCTTGTATCTTCTTGCTCCGGCTTAATTGCTACGTCTGCGTCATCTACTCGGTTTCTTGCCCCAGCAGTTTCTCTCTCAACATAATCCTCGATCCAATTGTCTTTGCTATCATTGCTTGAGAAGTGTGTTGCTCATCATTTCTTGGCCGCAAGCTTCTTTTTGTATTGCAAGCTGCGCAATGCCCCAAGGAGTTGGACTCTTTCCACTCCCAAGCCGCTCTTACCTTCGTTCGCTTGATGAACAGGTTGTATGCCCCGCTTTGTCAATTTGCCGTCTGTGCCTGCCAGAAGTGGCGAAATGTACTTTTTCGGAACATTGACCATTGTAGTTAGTGTTGCCTTTGTTGTTTGGCGAGATGTTGGATGATACAAGATATGCACAATCCAGAGGGATGCTGCGTCTTTTATCTCAAGGTTGGTATGTGTAATCATCTTGAACAAAGCACAATCTGCCTTATAACTGTCAATAGAATGGGAATAGTTAGGCTAACTGTACAACATGACATGAGTTCTATCGTCAGTTTCATGTGATGTCCCGGGGATGTTTTGAGACAAACATCAGCCCACATCCTTTCCCTCGAAGAATGTCATATTTATATCTGACAATCATGGGTTCCCGGCTCTCATAGAGCACAATTCATCCCGGAAAGCAAACAAACAACATCGTACCGGCTTAATTCAAATCACGGGACGGTGGAAAACCCCTCCAACTTTCATCACTATGCCGCAGGATTCATGTTGAGCATAACGTACAAGTTGGCTGCTGTTTATTCCTTTCTGCCATGACGCTAACTATATATTACTCAGGACTTCCAACTTCTTTTTGTTATCATCTTCGTCTCCAATCCCACACCACAAAAGCATGGCTGCATAAACACCTTGGCAAGGTAACAGTTGATCAGAATCGAGCTGATTCACAGCCGCTTCATCCAACATGTCACTCATCGCCACACAACAAGAACACAGACACCAGTTGGTCCACTGCTGTTACGGTGGTTCTTAATCCCAATAATCAATACAATATTTATTGAATTAAGTACAGCCACCTATCTAAGTATTTCTTTTTTTCCTCATCTTATCCTAAGACTCAACCTCTTGCACCTGCATTGCAAGAGCTACCAACCTGAAATGGTACCACAGACCATCTCCTCGATAGAGGTAAATTACACCTCTCCGTCAAATAACCACTCCTCGGAAAACTCCTTGAATGGTAGTCCACCGGTGTTCTAATATCTCAGCACCAGGTAGTCGATACCTCCCAGTTCGCAGAAACAAAAAACCACCCGGTAGGTGTGGGTTAAATAGTGCTCTTCCAAACTGTAAAGAAGACTGCCGAAAGTCTAGATAACTTGTTGAAGTGCTTATTCGCATTGTGTGTACCTGTGTCCAGGCACACAAGGCGTGATTACGAAGGTGAATCAAAGAAGTAATTGTAAAAGTGTTTTTTGTTAATAGATAGAATTCTTAATAAGATTTGAAGATCGTCTTCGGTGCTCTGTGTTGAATGTTGTCTCGCTGCTTGTCCCTTCACTTCCTCCGTGACAATGCTGTCTCTTTATAGCAACCTCCCTGGCCCCTATGCCTGGCTGCCATAACAACGAACATTTTCCTTATCGTTATCGTGTGTGTGCAATGTGGTTTGTAAGCATTACGCTCCTGAGAATCAGGCCATCCATCGCATGCAAAGACAGACTTAATTTAGACTCCGTGCAATCATATCTGTTGGTAGTTGGAACTTCCACCAACCAAGTTGATGGAGCTTATCCTCTCTTAAATCCCTCATGCATATCAGATATTTCATTGCGTCATAGATTTAATCGGCGACCAACCGATACTATGCCAACATAGATTATTGATGTGCAAGCTCGTATCCGATATGAGGTTACATTGCGATCCAGATCAATCAAACTACTGAATAATGTTCGCTCTAGGCTCTAAGGCTATGTCAATAATCGCTCAGTTGCATCACGCGAAAGGTCAAGACTATTCTCTGACTGGATCATGCTCTGCCGTATCCTAGCCCGTTACAGGTAGGGGCGAAGAGTCCTCTTTATCGCACATTGACTATCAACTGCCATGCATAACTATTACACATGCCCTGCAAGGTATCTAGATGTGAATGAAGCACCCACACTTCGTGCGACTAATATGATCTCCCGCTAAAGAGCATATTACTCATCACTTGAATGCTACAGGGATAGGTGTTATGCATATCGTGGATATGTATGCATCTTGTAATCAAAAACAAGTATCATTATCGCTGCTAGGAGACAACCCCTAACATCACCCCCTTCTCCAAGACCGGTGGGCTCAACGGTCCTCCATCAAACAGAACAATAAAGCAACATAACAATACAACACCCAAAATTCCAAGGTACAAAATAAAACCTTCTTTACTTTTTTGATACCTTTCTCTTTTTCCCGCCAGTAAACCTTCCGTCTTTTTGTACTCTTGGATTCTTCTTATAATAATCCTCGAGCCATTTCAAATTGCTTTCTGCCAGATTATCATACATTTCCCACGTATTTTCCTCATGCGAAAGATCTTTGCATCTAACAAAAAACACATGTCGTCGTGGATTATCGTCTGAGGGTCCACTGGTGATCATTGATTCCATCACCCAGTCATTACCATCGGCCTCGATCTCTATGACCTGTGTCTTAGTGTCTGTTCCCTGATAGCGTTTGAGTAAATCGATGTTGAATACCGAATGAATTTTCCAAGAATCTGGTAGCTTGAGTTTGCAGTATCTGAGATTGCTCCATACTGAAACAACTTCGAAAGAGCCTAACATCTTGGCTCCAAGTTTCTTGCATTGATGCTTTGCCCGAATATTTCTTCCGTTAAGTATTACCAATTTTCCCTTCTTAAATGGTTCAACCTATTTTTGTTTCTTCTTGTAATGTTTTCGCATTCTTTCTACCGATTCCTCCAGTCTTTCTTTCAGCTTCCTATGAACTTCATTCATATAATGACCATATAATTCCGACGCTGGATTCTTAAACAGCATGTCTGTTGGCCAATTAGTTCGAAGTTCAAAACCGTAATTGGGGTAAAAACGCGAAACCTTAGTCGACGAATGTTTAGAATTTTTATAAGCATATTCCGCAATTGCCAGCATAGATGCCCAATCATTCTGTTCGTAATTGCAATAGGAACGTAGCTATGATTCTATCACCTCATTGATTCGTTCCGTCTGGCCATCAGTTTGTGGATGATAGGCCGTTGACATGCCGCGTTGAATCCCTAGATAATTATATAGATCCGTAAAGAAGCTTCTGGTAAACGTAGAGTCCCTGTCTGAGACTACATCTTCTGGAAAGCCATGATACTTCCATATGTTGTCTAGATATGACCTGGCTACTGTTGGGGAATCCTTCTTGTTAATCAGTATGAAGTGCGCCAGCTTCGAGAATTGATCCACTACAAGTTGAATCATTGTTGCTCCTTCGGATTCTGGTAGGTCGGTAATAAATCCTGTACTAATGTGCGTTGATGGTTTACATGGTAACTCAAGTGGATGGAGGAGCCCATGCTTCGCATGTCTAGGTGCTTTGGTCCTTTGGCATATGTCGCACTCGTTGCAATACTTTCATATATCGCGTTCCATATTTGGCCAATAGAAGTTCCGAGAGATGAATTCCATCGTTCTCTCTCATCCAAAATGTCCCGCTACCTTCGAATCATGTTCTGACTTCATCACCCTTTGACACATTCGTTCTGGCATATAAACCCTATTTTTCCAACACAGGAGGTCCTCCTTTATCGTATATCCTTTGTCGATATTTCCTTGCTTAACCACCTGCTTGCAGATTTCTTGGTAGTTCCCATCGAGCATGGCCTTCTCCTGAATCCTTGATTTTCCTTCTGGCAATAATGTTTCAATATCCAATGCTGACAACTGGATTGTCTCAACACTTTCCTCTTCCAATTGCATTGCTCCAACTTCTAACCATTGCTCCTTTCTTAGCATTATCTGTTCTGTTGCTGAAGTTGTACCCCCCTCTCTAGAGGTGAACGCCAGGCACCTAGAAAGTAAATCTGCCTTGGCATTTGACGTGCCTTTTCGGTAGAGCAAATCAAAATTGTACTGTTCTAATTGCTCAGCCCATCTAGCTTGTCGACGGTTTAGGAGAATCACCGTCTTAAAGTATGTCAGATTTTGATGATTGGAAAAAATTATTATTTTATGGGTTGCGCCTTGTAAGAAATGTCGATTTTGATTCAAAGAATAAATGACTGCCAACATTTCCTCATTGTAGACATCGTAATTTAATTCCGCTGGATCCAATTTTCTCGACACAAAAAGGATTCAATGAACCTTGCCATCTTCAATCTTCTGAGATAAGATTCCTGCTATAGCGAAATCTGATGCATCTGATTCCAAAAGTGCCGGTCTATTGGGGTCGTAATGTCTGAGTCTAGGAGTTTTCCCCGACATAAACAAAACAGTTATTTTCAAAAAGGCTGCCTCCGGTGCTTCTCCCCAAACAATATTGACCTCCTGCCTTAACAGATCGGTATTTGGTGAGACAATCCCTGAGAAATTGTGGATGAACCTTCAGTAAAAATTCCAAAGTCCTAACAATTGTTGCACCTCCTTTCTTGATTTTGGTCGGGGCCAATCAACAAATGCTTTGGCTTTCTCCAGATCCATTCGCAATCCTTTCCCGCTGATTACAATACCCAGAAACGTGGTTTTGGTGACGCCGAAAACACACTCATCAATCTCGATGCACATATTATTGTCCTTAAGTAACTGGAAGACCTTCGAAACCTGTTTAAGGTGTTTATCCAGTGACCCCTTGGTGGGAATTAATATGTCGTCAATATATGCAACTACTACCATTCCATCGTCTTCATCAATATGGGTTTCTGTATTGAGTACCAATTCGATTCCCAGCAACGGACGTAGAATTCTGTTGATTTCTCTGTGGAAAGTTGCTGGCGCGTTGCATAATTCGAATGGCATTACCATATATTTGTATTAGCCAAATTTAGTACGAAAGGCCATAAACTTCTCATATCCCAAGGCCATTCTGATCAAATAAACTCCTGACTTAAGATCGACTTTGGTAATATGAGTCGCTTCTCTTGATCTTCCTTGAAGTTCTTCCATTATTGGTAAAGGTGTCCGATCCTGTTTTGTATAATTGTTCAGATGTCTGTAGTCGAGACATAACCGCAAACCATTGCCATTTGATTTGGATACGAATAGGATTGGGCTTCCTACTGTACTACTGGATGGACGTATCTTTCCTTCCTTAATCATTTCCTCCAGATGCTGAATTAACAGTTTTTCTTCTTCTTGGGATAACTGGTATATAGGTCCCATTCGAAGCTTGTCTTCTGAACCTAATAACTCAATCCTATCATTGCAGCCTGTATTATCTGGTAACTTTTCTGCTCGTTCTAGATCAAATAAACGCAGAAACTTATGATATTGAGGTGGTATTTTCTGGAGTACCGATGGGTTACTCATAACCACTGCTCCGATATGAATGGCCTTACCGCTTAGCGAAACTCATTTATCATAAGTTATCGAATATTCGGGATGTATTTTGCCATGTCCCTAACACTCATTCGAACAATGCATAAAATGTAGATGGCTAGTCGTGGATCTTCTGGCCTTATGTTTTTCTATATGCCATGCTGGTATATGTGCATCATAATCTCCTGAGGATTTTCATACTTCAAATGCGTGATCTTCCTCATCAAAGAATCTATGATTTCCGAAGGATAACCCAAGAGGTACTGTAAACAATCCGTCTGTTGATATTTCCTTTCCCGAAACATCCCTAGTTCGAATATGTTTAAGTCTTTTAACCACCGGTATGGCAAATGCCTTAGCCGCTTCTGGCGAAATGACAAAGGATGTACTTCCCAGATTTTGCCTACATCGCAATGGAAAATACTCTCCATTGTACTCTATGAAGAACCTGTATATAGGTCTCTTGCCGATTCTGGTAGAAGATACTTTCTTCACCTTTGGTGTAGATGCAGATTGATAGTAGACGAAATCGGTAGAGGTGTGAATTTTCTTGCGATGCCTTTGTAAAGGCTCTGATGCTTTGCGTTTAGACATGGCTATTCTTTCGACAATAGCGGTACCACAACAGGTAAAATGATGATGTATGATGGGAGATATATGGTTGATCATATTGAAATTATTTTTTGTCGTATTCCCTTACTGACCGGCAGTTTCGACCTTCCGGTCATCCTCAGAGGATAAATAATGAAACGAAACAGGTCTTCCTAACTTTTGTTAAGTGTGTTAAAACATTAATTTTCGACCTGAAAGCTTAATGTGGCTTTTTAATCTGAATCTGAATCTGAATCCCACCAATTCTTGTCCTCTCTATATTCCTCCATTTCTTTCTCCGAGTTATCTAATACTTCACCATCAGAATCCTCAGTATTCTCATCCTCTTCCGAACCGCTGTCCGTATCACTATCCTCTTCTGACCTGCTGTCCGTATCACTATCTTCTTCTGAACTGCTGTCCATTTCTTTGTTATCCATCTGCATACTAGCTAACTTCATTTTCTGGTACTCTTTTGCCTTCGGATAGCTCGCTATTTCTTTGTCTAGCTTGATCGGCCTCTTGCAGTCTTTGACTCCATGACTGCCTTTCCTGTCTGAAGGCCAGGCACATCTCAAGCATTCTCCCACAGCTTTCATCTTTTCTGACTCTGAAGAGTCTATCCCCTCGCTTTCCTTATAGGTTTTCCTATCTGATCGATCTTTGTTTTTGAACCGATCTTTTTTGAACTTGTCGTTAGACCCTCGTTCTTTTTTAGAGGAATCCCATCTATCCTTGTGTCCGTGTTTGCTTTCGGATCTCTCCTGGGATCCAAGGGATACCTTAAGGCCGAGATTTTTTCTAGCTACATCCCATTTTTCTGCCGTTCTTCCGGCATTTGTAATAATATTAATAATTTGCTGATCTGTTTTTCCAGTCAGATCCGCGGTATGCATTCGTTCAAGAATTTTCTGTGGAAGTCGTTCCAGAATTAACTTCTTGAATGCTGCGCCAGAGACCAATGCTTCATCGTTGTACATTTGGATTTTGGTGATCATATCTCTGATGCATCCCTCGTATTGTACTTTTTCAAGATCGGCATGAGTCTCACCTTTAGCATCCCGATCTTCGAACCTGAGCTTAAGGGTATTAATATAACCAGTCATGGACTTTGGATATGTACCATTCAAGGTCCCCTCGAGCCATTGGGTATGCCAAGCTGCAGCATATCTATCCATTAATGATCCTATCCAGTCGATGGTTCTTTCATCTTTGCGGAATTTCTCTGGTTGATCCTCGATATAGACCTGTACCAGTACCCACCATGTATCGAAGTCATCTCCTGGTTTTCCTTCGAATCTTTTGGGTTCTCGGATTTTAATTGGTCTTGCGAAATCTAATTCTTCAATTCGTCTTTGGCATCTTAACATACGCCGGCCTGTTGCGCCACCATGATCTGATGGATCCGGCGGGGGATCTCCATTTCCTCCTAGGCCTCCAGCAGCTCTGCCGTCTTGACCTCCAGCAGCTCCGTCGTCCTGACCTCCAGCAGCTCCGCCGTCCTGACGTATGGCTGCTCCACCGTCTTGACCTCCAGCTGCTCCGTCGTCCTGACCACCAGCTGCTCCGCCATCCTGACCTTTGGCTGCTCCGCCGTCCTGACCTCCATTACTGCCTGCACCTCCTCTCAATTGATCTCTCCAAGATATTTCACTCACAGTATCCCTAAGACTGGATACTGATGTCGATAACCGACCCATTGCTGCCAGTCTCTGAGGGTGCATCCAGTGCTGGGTACCTGAAGGTTCTGCTGCTGATTCCACATGGAAAGGTGTAGACTTGGAAACCTTCTAAGCTTCCATTGCTGTAGTTAACCCTGTATTGATATTTTCTGCTTGGGCTTACTGATCTTCCATCAAGCTCTGACTTTGACGTAACTCCCACTTTGTCGGCATATTTTTTGACCACGTAGTGATAGCCACCAATGCTTTAATCACTTCGTCGATTCTGAGAGTAACCATTGCTTATGATTGTTGAATTGTCTAATTTGATATTTTAACAGCTAAAATTTGTGGGCTGTGATTGGAAATCCTTTTGCTCATTGCCTCTTGTTCTCAACGTATTACGTCGAACAAATCCGTAGCTTCTTTTACTATCTAATTGTCCTGGTCTTGTAAAATGTGTACTCCCGAGCGAATTTCCTGCAACATGGCATTCTGAAACTGCATCATAAATCCGACACCGGAGACCTCGGAATCTATCCTAATTTTTTCGGTCTGTAACTGACTTTCCATAATTAAGATTCCATTTTTAAGTGAATCAAATTCTTCCTCCAGGATATCTTTTTCTTCGTTACATGCCTGTATAACATGGATGACTTGTTGAGCGAGTTCAAACAATTGCTGCTGCACTACGTCGGAATCTGCTTCTTTCATCACTATTTCCCCCTGACCGCTTTCTGCTTCCTCTGGCTCCTCTTGATCTTTGAGTAGCAAGTAATCCCTTTGGGCCGCTTCTATTCTTCTTTGATAATTGTGGCACCATTCTGGGATAACTCTTCCTGCCGGGGATCGGGGCTTCTCTATCCTTGAGCTGCTGATTGCTAGTTCCTTGCTGTTGTACGTCAACCGTCTCCTGGGGGCTACCATCGTTAACTAAATGATTATAGTCGATTCTTCCTGGTATTTCTATGTTCTAGACAGTAGTCTCCTCTCTATGTGGACAGTTCTCAGTAGGGCAATGATCCCTAAAATATCTTTGCAATATGAAAGAATTTCGAGATGCAATTCTTCCTATACGCTTATAGACGTAACACTCCAACAGGAAATGGCAAAGTTGACAGAACACTGACTGGTTTGCTTTGTTGATAACCTTAATCTGGCAACATGCCCAAAAAAATTTTTGTCTGAGATAATGTTGTGGACAATTCCTTTGTCCGAGATGAATGCAGCAGAACTGATCCTCACAATCTTCACACTCAGAACTCATGTATAACAATTGATCTCAGTCTTGGTGTAAGGATTAAATAGAAGTGAGGATCATTCGCCAATCGATACAGGCATGCTCCTGTATTATAAAATATTTGGTAAACCCGCAACTGTTCTTCAGTCATATAATCCTCAACTTCAAATACAGTGTAGAGTACTTAAAATATTATACTGTTATGGGGGTTCTTAATCCCAATAATCAATACAATATTTATTGAATTATGTACAGCCGCCTATCTAAGTATCTCTTTCTTCCCTCGTCTTATCCTAAGACTCAACCTCTTGCACCTGCGTTGCAAGAGCTACCAACATAAAACGGTACCACAGACCGTCTCCTTGATAGATGTAAATTACACCTCTCGGTCGGATAACCACTCCTCGGAAAACTCCTCGAATGGTAGTGCACAGGGGCTCAAATATCTCCGCACCAGGTAGTCGATGTTACGGGGGTATTAAGCCACGTTTCAATAAATGCTCTATTAACTTTAATACAGCCGCCTAACTAAACTTCTTTTTCTTTCCTCGTCTTATCCTAAGACTCAACCTCTTGTCCTTATACAAGAGCTCCCTCTAAAAACAGTCCCCGTTTTCCGTTTGGTCGTGAGTACGGCTCGTATCGATATGTTCCTCGAAAGGTAACAGCCCCTCATTTACGAATCGACAGACGTCGTACGTGATGCCAAGAATCTCGGCTGAGTGTAAGGTCCAGTATTGACCAGAAGTATTCCTGGTTTCCTCGTAATAGAGAAATAGTTCTCCGAGTTGTTGAACGAGATGATCGTGTGCCGTGCGTCTCTTCAATTGTCTCAAGGTATACATATAAGATATATTCACTGATTGGGAGTAGTGAAGTAATGATGAAGTTTTGTGTAGAAATCTTAATAATATTTTAAGGTGTTCTTCGCTGGTAATTGTCTGACTGTGGATTGCTGCTAGAGCTTGGTTCTTCTCATTGTCGGGGAGACAATGCGAGTCTTTTATAGTCTTTC
>Ga0307512_10005518_pt1 | contig 13184 bp, 13 predicted proteins | sample 14_EM_MG_FD_200267 | JGI IMG/M metagenome (GOLD analysis project Ga0307512, IMG submission 200267) | Populus trichocarpa ectomycorrhiza microbial communities from riparian zone in the Pacific Northwest, United States - 14_EM | ecosystem: Host-associated > Plants > Roots > Unclassified | place... | reverse complement strand
ATGAATTCCCTTCTCCAAACGACGATTTCGGTGCTTCGCACACAGGGCAATGGGGCTGCTTGATTGAATGCAAGTGAATGTTTTCGAAGTAGTCAGCCGTCCATGCACAGATGACAGGATAACATTGTCGCATCCGACCGTCCGCACGAAGCATAAGCTTTCCAGTGTTGAAAAGCGTGTCGAGAGGATGACAAATACGCTCGAAGACTTTCCTTAAAACCTCTTGAATGTGGATTTGTTGTTCCTTCACGGCAGGTGTTTTTCCATGTCCTTTAAAGTGATATTTCAGAGGAGTGGGCAGAAGAGCAACAAGGATCCTTGCAAGAATTGAAGGCTCTGATCTAATCGTCGAGTGGATGTTTCCGAGACTCAAATATACTGGCCATTCCTTCTTGTCGCCCGAATAGTTTGAAAGTGGGGTCTGGTCTGAACTGCCGAATCAAGGGACAATCGTAGCTCCAAGGGGCCGCCATAGCTAATGAAGCGGTCATAATCATTGTAGCTATGATGAAATTCAACTAACGTGCCTGTTCATTCGACCACCAGTCGCTTGATTTCACCTCTGAGTAGCTACGTTCCACAGCATCATTGAATTCCTTCCCTGGTGCATACGACATATGTTCCCTAGACACAGGCTGTTGCATGAGGAACTCAATGCATTCAACAGGATTGTGGTGAAAGAAACGTGTGTAATCATCGTCGCGAAGGTTGTTTGAATCGGCCAAACGATTGTATCACACTTTGCCGGATGTCCAAGAGTCGATGCCCATTGCGTAGGACATTTCGTTCAACCTTTTAAATAATGTGTGGGACGAAGTGAAGTTGCTGACGGTTGCCATTGTAGGGTTCCTGAAAAGCTCGTTGATAGCAGCTCTGCTCAAGTTGTGCGTGACGCACCAGTGCACTAATCGATACACCTCCTCACAAGAAAACAGTGACCATAGATCAATTTCATCGTCAAAGACATCGATATACTCGTTACTAATAGGCTTCCCGGCTAGACGGTTGTCCAAATGTGGAGTACCACAAATATGTGTCCGAACTGGAGTTTGCTCTGGATCGACACACGCATTCTCGCTGTCGGCTTTGGTACCGCTGGAATCATCATCGGAAGGGTGAAAAAATGGGTCTTGATGTGGTTCATGAACAAATGGAAGTAGAATACTATCATGCTCGATCGCAAAACCATTATCTGGCAGTTGTTCGGCTGATACATATACCATCCTTTCTTTGTGGTCGCGACAGAGGTGAGTGATGTAAGCGCCGATGTAGGAGTACGTCTTCGAGCAGTAAAGACACTGTTGACAAAGATCCATGTTTCATTGTAGCGGCGACACGTGACTGTGGCCGGGTAACAGCCATTCTATATAGTCGGCTCGCCACAAGACTCAGATCTCTAGCCATAATCTTACCTATACACCTATATTTACTATCACTTGAGTCCACGTTTGCAACTGTATACCATAATTACCATACGTGTGCCTATAAGGCCGAACGCTGGCATACGTACCCTTACACTATTATCGCTTTTCAGTAAACGGATACGCTTCGCTCACGGGATTTCACGAGTTTACCCCTTTACCGACGCGCCACATCATCAAGTCTACAATTGAGATTACAGCCTTAAAAACGACATATCGAAGTGTGATTGCTGCAAGCACAGATATCATTTGTTTCATCATTCAATTGAGCACCCGGATGGCAGCAGAGAGGATTTCAGAGACCAACTCTCGAATGGGACGCGTCACCAGCGATGACAACAACTATCACGACTACAGGCCCGGACTATTCCATCTGGCGACTGAGAGAAACCGAATACGATCGAGATACCGAGTCGAATACCATCACCACAAGTCAATTTAGTGTGATCATCAGCCAAAGAACCTACAATGGATGAAACGCATCGCCGGCAGTGACGACGACTATCATGAGTACAGGATTCAACCCTATCAACGAGAGAAATCGAATACCATTCCTACGAGTCATTTGAGTGCGATCACCAGTCGGAGAACCTACAATCAATGGCGCGATCTTATCCTTGAATCAACAATACTGAGGACCGAAGGCGAGAGACGATTCCGAGTCAGCACAGTCGCCACTACATCCCTTCAAATTGAATAAAGTGCATCGACTTCAATTGGCGTGTACACCTACAACTCTAGCAACCTCGAGGAAGCTCGGAGGACAGCAACACCAAAGGCATTTCTAATAATTCCAAAAATCCCGATCCCGGGAATTCAAATCAGTCATGTCCAATACGCCCAGTGGAAGCAACCGTGCCAACTCATCACCAGTGCCTTGGCTTTGAAAGGAAGTCTACGAACGCCAAGAGGCAAACCGGCAATGCACTTGCTATGGCAGCGGAGACCACAAAACCTACCGTTGTACTAAATATATACGGCAACATGCAGCGAGTCAAAGCACAAATCAACTGCGGTGCAATGAGCATCTTTCATCGCCAAGCCTACTTATTAAACTCGAGCTACCATACGAACCAGCATTCACCTCCACCCTGGCCCGGTGATGATGTATGTAGAGAGTCGAATGGCCAGACTCTTGGTTCAGTATTTTGAATACCTTAAACCGGTTGACAAATTGGTGGTTTTAGTTAGTCGTCCCAATGAAGCTATAAGACCTAGTCTTGGGCATGGCATGGCAAGAAACCCGGAAATCGACTGCAGCAACTGTCGATTGACAGCCCTGCGAGCGCAAGATGGACCGCAACGGGCGAAGATTCCAGAACCAGATTGAACAAGTCCGCTGCCGGAACGCGGTGAGGTAACCAAAATGGTGAGCCTTCTCCGGGTATACAACTACTCGGGGCTACCGCATTCGATCATCTCTGGGCTAGTAAACAGGTGGTCGAGACATTCTCCGTATGACTTGGAGAATGTCACGGGCTGCTGGGAGCATCGCAGGAAAGCATCACCGAACATGAGAGAAACCCCAGGATGCTGAACGCGTGAGCAGGAGCAGTGGCGGTAGTTGCGGCAGAAGAGTGACACAGTGACGGTGCTTGAATGACTGCTACCGGCTCGCCAACACACGAAGGGAGAAACTGGACAACGAGGGTGGTCTATTGCGACGAACCGTCTGATTCAGCCAACCTGGGACCCCTACCCATCTCCACTGCGCCAAGCATGCTACAATGCAGAATGAAGACAAGGCTAATGAGAATAGGAACAGACATAGTTAATGTGGAGATGGTAACAACAGATGATGGGGGTCGCATCCCAGCACAATATCATGATTTGTCGTATCCTCGTGAGATACAAGGACTATGTGGACGCATGCAGCAGAGATATGCCAACTCTCGCACCGCACTGATCACGCCATGCAAATGGAATTCGAGAGGAAGAGCGATTCTAGCTCGAGGAGCGTAGGAAGCTGGTGAGAGGCAATGACAGGGTACCCGGCAGTGAGGAACCACACAAATTGCGTAGATCTACGAAATCTCGGCAAGAGCGAGTGACACCAAGAGCTGGGAAAGATCGCCACCGCCTGCGGCAACTCCGATCTCATTTGCGAAAGGAGGACGGCGGACTGCGGCTGTGTGTGTACTACTGAGCTCTCAATGAAGCTGCGGCAAAGAACCGATATCCTCTCCCACTGATCTCAGAGATGCTCGACAGGACCTAAGGAATGCCTATCACCTCATCCAAATCAAAGAAGGCGACGAGTACAAAACCGAGCTACAATACCAATTTGAGGAGATAAGTCGTCGGCAGAGCAATGACCTTTAAAGAGAGGGATGACTATCCCAGAACCAAAATCCTCATATACGATGACCCTACCGGAGGTGCCGGAATGCAGGACCAGAGTGCACTTAATGACAGAGAAGTCCAGCGGCACCGAGAGAGCGGGGATAAGCATGCCTATGGAAGAATCGATATACGCACCTAGCATCCGGAAGATGATAAGCCCACCGAGAGAATTCACGGCTAAAGCCCGAAGAGATGTCGAAAGGTCAAGGCGAAGCAAGTCTCAACACGAGGCTAGTCGAAACACGAAGCAAGTCGAAACACGATCCAGGTCAACAAGAAAGGCCAAAGTAAGTGGAAAAACGAGACGAAAGCAAGTGTAAAAATGAGACGAAAGCAAGTGGAAAAACAAGATGAAAGCAAGTGGAAAAATAAGACGAAGCAAGCGAAGTCGACCAAGAACAGCCAAAAGACAAGCGAAGTCGATGACCTCCGAAATCCAGAGACGAAGGCTGCCGAAAGACGCGTCGGTCAACAAAGATCACCCAAAGTCTACTGGAAGTTCATAAGTCTACCGAACCACGACAGCAATCAACAACCGAATTGAGTCTAAGTCGTCGACAGTGCAACAAACCTCAAAGGGGGGATGACCGTTTGAAAATGCGTCCTACCGACATGCCAAAAGCCCACTGGGAGGCAATCTACTGAGACGCACCGAGAAGTCAACCGAAAAGTCCACCGTGAAGTCAACCGCCAAGTTTACCAAATCGACCCAGATTCTACTGCAGCCACCTATCGAAACCGCAACCAGAAGTCGACTGCAAAGTCTACCAAGTCGATCAAGATTCAATTGAAGCCTCCTATCGAGAGCGCAACCATTATGTTGACCGGATGGTCACCGAAGCAGACTTCCAAAGATGACTACCTAGTCAAGCAGCATCTGGAAGTCAATGCCACTTACCAATGACTACCGGCTGCAAGAGATATTCTACAAAGCACATGGAAGCACTGCACGAATGCTCAAGAGAGTGCAGGCACGCTTGAACTTGGTAAGTATAACCATCTTAGAGACGCTTACATGTTAGATATCGACGAATAAGACGCGATTGACGTACTCAATTGACGGCTAGGAACGATGCCGGCAGCGGAAACTCCCATCGATGCCAAGTCACGAGGGGAAGCTCTACCACCCTGACAATTTCAACAAGCACCTACGCCGCAATACAAGCTACGGGAGTCATGGTCATTGGAGCATGGGTTAGGAAGTCGAGATAATGGAGGACGGGATCACTTTTGGATGTTTTCTTGTTTCTCTCTTCTCTTCGTGTCTTCTTTCGATCTCGGCCCAGTACAAATGGCGTCGGCACGGGTTTTTACCACCTGCTAATAGAAGTGGAGTTTCCCCATGCACCGGATCCGCCGAAAGGTCACCATTGAGCTGTACCAATCGGTAGCAGGACTTATGATTTTGTACAAGTACGTACGTGGCAGGAATGTACAATGCTTTCTTCCCTTTCCTTTCCTTTTGTCTTGTACGGTTTATGCAGCCCAGGAGGTCTGCGCCTAAAGAGGGGGATAATGTAACGGCAACATGTGACTGTGGCCGGGTAATGGCCATTCTATATAGTCGGCTCGCCACGAGACTTAGATCTCTAGTGATCATCTTACGTATACACCTATATTTACTATCACTCGAGTCCACGTTTGCAACCGTATATCATAATTACCATATGTATGCCTATAGGGCCGGGCACTGGCGTACGTGCCCTTACACTTGTTAGCGAAATGAACTGTCGCAGCAACGTTAAGATGAGTCTCGACGGTCTTTTACCTACTCACACCATTACAAGCCGGCTGTCCTCGGAACAAGCCGCACCGTGATTTACTTTTTGCAAAAATGGGTCCTCCTACTCTCGTAGGATTTCTCTCATCCTCCTTCACACGTTTGCAAAGTGTTTACTTGCTGTCTCAATTTCAACATCCCTTCGATCTCGAAAGGCATACTGCATCTGTATTCAGCTCGTCACGGCAATTGTTTTGCACCCTCACAAGGCCCTCCTATGACCATTGCCTGATTTATGGTTGTCACTTTATGTTAAGTTCGTACCTTACATGAACTGTGCATTCTCCTTAGATACCGACTAAGCGACATCATCGCGGGGTACAAGAACTAGAGCAAGGACAAACGAGTGAGATATGACTGCAGAGCATGCTTTTAGTTGTCTTTGTGATGAACTTAAGCGTTCAGTCGACGAATCAGGGCGGTTAGATGATGCTAAGCAAATTGCCTCCTAGCTGAATTGCAGCCAAGATGATGTCGCTGGATCAAGAAAACCCTCCAAGCCCATATATATATCCGCCTTGCCTGCCCACCTTACTTACAATCTCCAGAACCTTCGACACACCCTTCTCACCTCTGCTACCGCATCGCTTCACCCTTGACAATATATTCAACACTCCCGACGCTTGTTTAGAGTAACAAGCATTCGATATCCACCACTCAATCATTGACCACCATTGAGCACCTAACATGTAATGTGATGCCTTCTGGTTGCCGAAATCAGTCGTCGCAGATGCTAATACAATCCAGATGCCGACTCTTCAAGTCCGCGTCTGGGCCGAGAACGCCGGTGTTGGAGTCAGCCAATGGGCAGCAGAAACCATGGAGATTTGGCAGGATAAGGGTGGCTTGACAACACAATGGATGGATAATGAAGTGAGGGAGTGCATCTGGGAGATTGCCCAGTCGATGAGCATCATCAACAAGCAAGGCGCCGGCCCCGAGCAATGGGATCTCCTAATCGATCGTTGCGTTACTCTAATCAGTGAACTGGAGTCTACAAGGCCGCTCTGGAAACGGTACATGACAGACAAGACTAACCTCGATGGTCAGAAACTCAAGGCAGCACTAGACGAGTTCGCGGAGGTTGGCTTTCACCGAAGGAAGAATAGGCTCGAAGAAACCCCAACTAAGAAGAGGAAACTCGTGCACGTTGGTATGTATTTCATCACCCCGATGCTTCTTTTGCTCTTCCTGATGATGTGTAGATCCAGAAGACGACGAGGAAGGAACCTCAGGTCACAGGTCTTCGCTGATAAAGGTGCGATGCAACGCCTCGAACGATTTCCTTGTCGAGCCATTTAGTTTTACCATCACCTATGTGGATCCCGACATTGCTGGGAACAGGGTGGGTGAAAACAATACTCAGCTATTCTCATGGCACTGGCCTGGGGATGATGAATCAATACTTCTGATAGTTACATCAATCGTCGATAGGATCATTTTGTCAATGGTGAATGCTGCAATCACCGGTCTGCCAGACACCAGCCGGAAAATCCGAGAGCTTTGGGGCTGCCTTGAGGAGCTTCATGGAGATGGTGGTCCGTACGCCCGTAATGTTACCCCAATCTTCGATAACAATACTGCTGCCGGATGGGTAAAGGCGGCGACGAAATTAAGCAACCCAACGCTTTTTTGCATCATTTATCGTTGCCAACAAGCCGACGGCACAGAGGGTGCCCAGACCCCTATGCGTGGTGGCCGCAGCGACCTTCCTCTGGATGACATCCTCCAACCTCCAGCCGAGGATATGATCGACAATATCGGGGAGGAATTGGACGATGGTGGTGAGACGCCTCGCCCAAATCTAGGATGCTTTCTGACGAAGAAATCAGGCTTCCAGAAGTTTGAACGGAACCTTCAAAAGAGGATTATCAGACAGCAGCGATACCTTGAAGTCATCCGAAACCGTGCTCTTGGTCTCTTTTCCGATTACGAGCAAAGCGTTGTTGCTGATGAGGATGTGGCTGGGCTTCGCGAGCACGATCACATTGTGAATCCTCCTGCTGCAGGCTCTTTGGCCAATAGTAAGCGTACAAGCTGCTGCGCAGCTGCAAATTAGTCGTTGTGAGGATGGAATTCACTGGCTGGACGGTTGTTCAAGGATTTGCATTGTGGGAGGGTATTGTTATGGCACTTTGGAGGGTGGACGGATGGGTGATAATTTGGAGTTTTTCAGTGAGGTTTTGGGTCTCTTTTTGGTGTTTTGTTTATTTTATTATTACATCATTCATATTCATGCATGAAGGGATGTGTTCAGAGTTCATGATGTTGGGATTAATCGTTGAGACGTTTATTTTTGGGAATGGCATAGTGGCAGCAATAGGACTCCGTGTATGGCTATCATGTAATTGGTATTTCAGTATCTTTAACCAGCAGAAGTTATGCCGAATGATTAGTGAAACGGGAATGCTTTTTAGCTTGTTGCGATAACGATTTTCGTCAAAGGAAACCAATCAACAACCCTGCGGCATTCTTGTCACCTGCCATTTTCAGTTCCGAGTTCCCGTCCATCCAAGGAGTTGGAAGTGTGGGTGGCGGAACAAGCCAAGATCCTTGAATCGTCGACAGGATAAAAAGACGCATCACGACGATGCTTTTAATCATATCCACGCTTTCTTTCCTTTACACAACGCTTTAATTCATTTACTCTACATTCATTCACATTTCCTTTAGTCACTCCTTTAATTTTTCATACTTATCACTCGCCGCCTTTTTAAATCATGACAAGAAGGCGCCGCACTTCTCCTCCTCCTCTTCCTTCCAGCACCAGGAGAAGCAGACGATCTATCCACGACGAGGATCCCGATGATGATCTCAGCACGATACCCGACAATTACAATGATCGTCGAGATGACATTTCAGAATCTGATGATGAGCCTGTTCGGCGACCATCCAGGAAAGCAATGGGCAAGCGGCCATCAAAAGATTCCTTCACATCAACACTTGGAAAACGAGTCGCAGCAACTCAATTTACTCCTACGTCGGCGCAACTATTGTTAGCAACGGTTCTGTTCTCGGACCGTTTCTACTACAGCGGTTCCAAGATAACCCGGACCAAGCCGGATCGGTCCGGGTTTGTGCCAAACGGTTCCTTCAATTAAGTCCTTGAATATTCATCTGATAATTTAGTGTTTGGTACATGAAATGTGGAGCTTCAGATGGCGCATCTTTTGGCGGTCTCCGATTTTTGATATCTTCAAAACTCAGCAAGCGGCTTTGAAATTATTGTCATTTTGGGCCGAAAAACGAGGTTTTTGGGCTACCGCTTGCAGACATTTAAAGATATCAAAAATCAGAGACGGCCAAAAGATGTGCTGTGCTGAGCTGCATATTTTACATACCAAACACTAAACTCTCTGATCAATATTTGTGGCCTTAAAGTGATGGTTCGCTTAAAAAATCGTCGATTTTTGATGGGGTAAGGCCGTTGCCATGCAGACCTATAAAACCGGCCGGGTCCAAAACTGGAACCGTTGCTAACACTAGGCGCAACCGCTACATCCTGAGCGTCGGGAGGTCTATATTGTCTCGGAGGAGGAGGATGAACGTGAGCCTGCGCCGCTGGCATAGGTATCCAATTAAGCGTTTGAATGATTGAATCCGCCCGCTAATGTATATATTTACTAGAGGAAGGATTTCAAACGATGCCGGTGAGCAATTGGTTGCATCGAAAGCTGGAAATCTGTGGCGATATGAGCCCTTTGTTGACGACATGACAGGCCTTATCGTCGGCGCAGAATACAACGCGCATACAACCATTTCAGGCATTCCAGCAATGGTCATGGCACATGTGAAGCCTATAGCTATCAATTATGTGATGTGTGTGAATCCCTTTGCCACGAATGCGGTGAAGACTGCCCAGATTAATAGTTGGTGCCATGAGGAAATCGCCAGGATCGATCCAGCCCAGAGAAACTCAGACCCTCCACGTGCCTACATTTCAGTGGTAAATGAATTATCTCAACGATTGTTTTCATCGCTGACATTGTGCATCAGGCTCTCGCAAAGATTACTTGCTTCCCTGCAGCAATGGTATTCTGCTGCAAGACCTCAATCGACTCTATTTACGGATTTCGAACACAGTCACCTACAGAGATCCGGAAAATGGTAGCCTGGCTATTGGCCAAGGACAGGTTTACCTGCCCCACAAACGTTCGTGAGGTAAGTTCAAAGTTCTCTCTTGTTTAATCGTTGTCTTGACGATCAATTTAGGAGTGCAAGTTTCGATTTGCAGCGACTGAAATTGTGGATCTTATTCACCGGACATACTTCTATGGCATACGACAGATGGGAATGAAAGATAGATCATTGATTGATAAAATCAACCCGACATTCGTTGCCCTCACCGCAACGGCCATCCACCATTGTCTGTCGGCCTGGAAAACAGGCGAGTTTAGGGTCCCGCCAGAGTGTGGTCCAGGAGGTGGAGCACAACGTAAGTGGAATACAAGAAACATTAATCACGCGGTTGATAATGCATGCACAGATGTATTTCGTCGTCTCGACGCGGATTTTCCTTCTTCCTCGCCAGAGGTTAAAGCCAAAAAGATAGACAATATCCGCAGCATGATCCGCCGAAGAATCCACTCAACTGGTACACACCCAGCAATGGCACAACCTCACAACGATCAGGGCAGCTTTGATGAGGACATCCTTGATTACGTCCCGGAGGAGCTGATAGAGCAGCCCGACAATTCTTTTAATCGTCTCAGCAGCTTTGTTGTTGCTACTGAAGCTAGTATGCAATTCTCAGCTGTTCTGCCTGCCATCACCAGCAGCAGCCAGCCCGTCCCCTGCAGCAACAGCAACAGCAACAGCAACGACATCACCAACATGACCAGCTTTGAGAATACGGGATTAGTCGATGGAAGGATGATTGTAGAGGGTGCGATGTCGCTTGGAGGTTAGGAACAGTGTCAGTGATCGGATTTAAGATTTTCTTTGTGTGCTATTTTATTCTACCTTTCATCGATATATCATAATAGTAGTAAATGTAATAGAACTGATGGTTTACTGAAGTCTGATCTCAAAGAGGTGAAATCATAATCGCGATGATGCATAAACCTCCTGCGACGAACTGCAAGCTACTGGCGATCTCGTATCAACAAATTCAATATCGTGAACCACTTCTGCATGGTAACTATCATTGGTCAAATTAAGCCATGAGGGTCTTTAAAAACAAGAACTACACGCTTCAGTAAACATATGGAGCGAGTACTATCATCATCATGCGGACTAATCGAATTGGGCGATGTAGGAGTATGCCGAGAGATGATTTGTGATATTGCCAAAGGAAGTGTGAACCGTTCGTCAAGTGCTCGTTGTCACATTCGCAAGCGTGGGTACACTGGTCGTGACACGTGAAAACAGCATCGCGACGACTCAAAGAACACTCTGGAACAGTCAAGCAATGCCATATTTCAGGGAAACCTCGATTTCATTTTTTTGAGTTTGTGGGTACAATAAACTTAATAAATTTAATGAAGGAGATTTAGTTTTTGCTGATCAGTGATGACACTCTCTGAGTTTGTGGATGCTTTGATACTAACATGGACAAAGCCAACCTACTTGTCTAAGTGTTTCTGATACTATGATCACCATCACCAACACTATCATTATCATCATCATCACTATGGCCATCATACTATTGGCATTATCACCATCAGCCCTCAAATGACAGCACACACATACACCCACAATTGGTGGGCTGCGGGAAGCAGATTTCGCCAGAAAACCTGAGTGGGAGATCTGCTCTCCCCAACATCCAATTTTCTACCTTTCCTGCAGAATTGAAAATTGAAATTGTCAACAGCATGACTAGGACACATTGTGAGATCTCGTTGTGGTGGGTGCAATAATGATTAGGTTTGCACTAAAATATCGACTGACATTATGATTTTGGCCACTATATGCCACCCACCACCCACACCCACCACCTGCCTCCTGGTGCGTGGTGGGTGCAACTCTGCCAGTCTCTGGATGGAGCACCCAGAAGCATACATGGGAGCATATAGTCTGGTGAGATTGGGAGTGTATTGCCTCTTGAGAGGGAACTTGGGAGCATAGAGCCAAGTAGGCTGGGAGTGTGTCATGTAATACAATTGGAGACGTACTTGAGAACATGCTTGGGAGTGTGCTTGTGAGCATCTTGAGAGCTTACTTGAGAGTATATATAGCTGAGAGTGGGCCAGGGAGTGCAATTAGGAGTGTCCTTGAGAGCATGCTTGTAAGTATACTTGAGAATTTACTTGGTGGTGTACATGAGAACATACTTGGAGTGCACTTGGAAGTGTGTTGAGAGCTCACTTCAGAGTGTATAGTCAAGCAGGCTGGGAGTGTATCATGGAGTGAAATTTGTTGACTAGGGATTTGGCCCAGTGGCTTCCCTAGTGTTCGGTGCTGGCGGGCTCGGGCATGTGGCCGGTGGCTTCCGGCCCCCATTGGCCTCACCTGCCCCCAGCAGCCTCACCTGCCCCCACCAGCCTCGCCTGCCCCCATCGGTCTCGTCTGCCCCCATCGCGAGGAGGAGGGCTCGGCACTGGTACTCGGCACTGGGCTCCGGCTTTGGCAGTCGGCATTGGGTTTTCCTCCTCTCTCTTTCATATATAAGTCCATTGTTTTCCCTTCTCTTTGGATTGACAGACAATTCATCTTCTTCATCTTCTCCTCCATCATCTTCTCGTGTCAACAGGTCATGAGGCCGGCGCTGAGCTGAACTCAACGCCTACTAGTAGTATTTTTTACTGTCTCTCCTCTGCCCCTGTTCCAGTGGATTGAGCCGACATCTATTAGTTTTCTTGTTTATCGTTTCTCCTCTACCATTGTGCTGCATTGGACTGAATCGACGCATCAGCAAAAAACATTTCCGTCCGGGCGGAATGGCTCCATCAGAGTGGACGCGCTGTGTCAGAGCCGTCAGAGACACCCCGGTGGCGGATTACTCTGCTCCCGGCGTCAATACCATGCGTCGTGTTGCACATCGCCCTTCGATCGCAGTTTTGCCGTTTTTTCCTCAAACTCTGCAGGAGCATTCTCAGATGCTCCTGAAAGCACCTGCAGTTATGGAGATGCATTCAGGACGCTACGAGATTTGCTTATTAGGATAGTCATATTTTGGAGCAGCTGAGACCGCTGCGCAGCTCTCCGGGAGACTTGGTGCCATATTCTCCAACCAGTGGTTCTTAGAGTTCCATAAGCACAAGGCATTTCGTCTATCATATTCGTCTTTGTTACAGTTACAAGATTCGCTACCTCATGATATGGCATGCATTATTTCAGTATCTCTATATATATACATACGGTCATTCTGGCCACTACGTAATTCGTGAGAAAGAACCGTTCTAGCTCGAGGAGCCTAAGAAGAACGTGAGAAGATATGATACTCCCCGGCCGTGAGAATCCACACAATTGCGTGGATCCAGATGAGATGAAAATGAGATGATGCATCAGCAAAAAGTGGAAAAGGTATTCTGAGCATTCTGAGCATTTTGAAGGTTTTTGAAAGTCAAGTTCTCATTTGGTCGATTTTGTCGGGTCCAGTTATACGAATTATACTCAGTGATATTGCATCCACAATTTGACGGGATTTTCAAACTTGGTATAGTGTTCCAAAATAGGTATAGCCTAGTTGGATACATTTT
>Ga0307512_10005517_pt1 | contig 13184 bp, 17 predicted proteins | sample 14_EM_MG_FD_200267 | JGI IMG/M metagenome (GOLD analysis project Ga0307512, IMG submission 200267) | Populus trichocarpa ectomycorrhiza microbial communities from riparian zone in the Pacific Northwest, United States - 14_EM | ecosystem: Host-associated > Plants > Roots > Unclassified | place... | reverse complement strand
GTTCAGGACCACGCCTGAAGGATAGAGTCGTTGCCATTTAGAGGATGTTTTGGCCCATTTTCGTACGTTCCCATTTGTCTCTTTTTGTCTTAGACTCGCCGCTCGTTTTACTAGCCTTCTCTTCGTTGCCCTTGCCATCGGACATTGAGCACTGCCGCTCTTTTTGACCTCGCGCCCACTGTCGCGCTTTAGAACACTATATATTCGCTGCCTTCAATCTGATCACCGGACACTTGCATACGACGCTGTGTGGTTTGTCACCGGCTGGATTCCAACTTCACTCGTCTTTCATTCTTTTTTCCCCCTTTATCGCTCATCTTCGCTCGTAGCCTACAACTGTTCCTATCGATTCAGAATCATATAAATACGTCCGTCACCTGGCTTGTGAAAGTCAGGCGACTGTGGCCTACGTTTTCCCCTCTAATCGCTTGTGTGCTCTTCTCTGTCTGCCGACTTTGACCCTACACGCCGCTATTCGATTCCGCCAGCCCACTTGCCGTGCATTCCTGTTCTCGCCTGTGTTTTGAACTTCGTAGATCCCTTCGCGCGTTTATATATTCTCTACGACGCATATTCGCCGGTGGTCGAGCGGTCTAACACCCGCCATTCTGTTTCATCTCTCATTGTATCCGCCAACATTACTCCCATCCCTCTTGAAAGGTCTGACGCTATCCTCGACCTATCTGATCCCAACCTCGCCGTAGGACCCCGCAAACGTCGGCCCACTGAACGTGTGCTGGAGAATGGGGATCCACTCGTGCGTAAGAAGGCAACAAAAAATACGAAACTAGACAATCATACCTTGTCCACATCCTCGACGCCAGCACCAACTCCTCTGGCCCATAGCATGCCAAATCCCAGGCAGTCCACTAACAATGCTGCGAGTGCCACGAGTACTGATGGAAGGACGTCTGATGGTGCTGAGGCGTTCTTCAAGGCTCTCCCAACCCTTCAATATATGTTGAAGGCCGTAAGGCCCATGTCTTTCATTGTGCATGACCCGGCATATACATGCCCACCCGCCCACAACTGCCTGACCCGGCCCAAACCTGTGCACGCGGCCCACGTTTGTATGACCCGAAGGGTACTGTATGGGTTTTACTGGGTACGGGTACGGGTACAGTATCCGACCGATGGCTGCTATGTGTAATTGACGGACCGGTGGACCGGCTGTCAAGCATGTCAAGTGATTGTGTTGACAGCAGTGTTACACGCGAATGCGTAGCGACGCCAACTGTAATTATGATTCGCGTCCCGCACCTCAGTTCCCAGATCTACAGTAGTTCCCATGCGCCGCCACCTCTGCTGTCCCCGCAACTCGAGAATCGTACACGGGGTTGCGCAATCCGAGTCCACATTCGAGAAATAGGTATCGTTCATCTCTCGTATAACACCATGACCTTCCTTCTTTCCCCTATCTGTACGGCTCGGGATGTCATTCCATGAAAGCCAGGTGGGTTACCAGGAGGCTCGTACTCGGAGTCCGGCAGAGTTAGTTCATTAGATCTTGGGCCATGCCGATTCTGGTGATATGCCCATCAAGAGAGCGCATTCGGTAGGAGGGGTTTTTTTTTTACAGAAAACCAGAGTACCTTGAAAATCGAACGACACCCCACAAACCAATAGGGCTCTTGCCAAAGATCGTGTAAATCCATCCATCCAGGAAATGTTTGATTATGGCTGGTTATACAAACGCTACGTCTTTAACTGTAATTGAAGGCGTTAAAAGAAACTATTCGTGAAGACATGAAAAAACAACGTGCTGCAAATCAAGAACATGTAAAACGCAAACCACAAGCCCACGATATTACTACACTGCGAGTCCTATGAAACCATCACTTGCTGCTTCTTATCGTGGGGAAACGTCTATGAAAATGTCCATTACTCTTCGCGAAGTTCGGTAGCCAGAGGATGCGGCGAATCGGTTCGATCCTCCTCCCCTATCCTGTGCCGTTGACGGCGCCGCGCAAATCGCAGGTACCGCGAGAAGCGCGGTGGTTGGGACGCACGTCGCTCCGTCGGCTCTCCACCAGCAAGCAGCGTCTCCAGCGCTTGAAAATCTGCAAACAGTCCCAAACCCCAACATCAGCTCACTGCATACAAACGAGGATGCGGGCGGCAGAGGGAGAGTAGAAGAGACAAATATCGAATTTGGTACGTACCGTGCCGGCAGATAGGACACGAGCTGGACAGCTCGAGTAACCAAGGGTCGACGCAGGTCTGATGGAAAACGTGCTTGCCCTCACACGGTAACACGCGCACATCGTCGCCGTCCTCAAAGTCAACGATGCAAATTGGGCACGTCTCGCGGCCAATCGACTCTGGTAGCGGATCTACATCCGCGGACGTAGCAGTTGACGGCTCGGCCCGTATGCGCGGCCGCGGGACGGCTGTAAGCTCGTCATAGTTGTGTTGGAGCCCTTGGACTTCGCTTGAGCCCACTTCTCCATCTGTCGAGGCTGCGGCCTGTGTCGGTTCCGGCTCCGCGGGCGAGGCGGCATCACCTCGGGTATCTTGCACCTCGTGCTCTGGTTGGCGCTCGTTCCCAGCCTCAAGATCCTTCACATCTGCTAGCTGGTTGGCGTCCGTTTCCGCACGGCGCGCGCCAAATTTGACAAGAGGGAACGTATCCAGGATTGCGCGTGTAAGGACGCCGCCACGACCTGGTCCGCCAGTATCTCCTGCACCAGCAGAAGCACGGTAACGCTCGGGGTGACGTATGGCACGTATTACCTAAGCTTTCTGTCAGCGCCTGCTGTTAATCCGGGGAATATTGGGGTGCTTACGCCAGTAATGATGACCACAGCAAACAACCCCGCAATGCAACCGGTGATGGCGTAAAGAATGACCCTATGGTACGATTTATGTGAGGAGTTGGTTACCGAACATAATGATGCCAAGCCCACATTGCAAGGGTGGTCTTTGAATTACCCGAACCAGTACTGCTCGCACTTGGGGAGTTTTGAGTTCCACTCCCAGAGCCGTTGATACCTGTGGGAGCTGTAGCATTGTATGCGACGAGCGTTGCCCATAGATAACCCGGCGCGGTTGGATAGCCAGCATCGAGCGTTTGGTTGATTGCTGCCTGAGAAGCGTTCAGAGTCGTGGCATTATACTCGCCATAAATAGTAATGTTGATAGCGTCAAATTGGTGAAGGATGACTCTCGCAGACGCCAGGGACTGCGTTGAATATATATCCATTAGCGGGGTGAATTCGTCAACGTTTTTGTACTCGGCATTGATAATACACGCGCTCGACCATTCCGAGTACAGAAGCTAAATGAGAATGGGTATAATTAGCCAACCCGTGAGCGTGAGAACAAATGCGCTACGCACTGCTCCAACTGCCCCTCTTTGGTTGGCGAGTGTGAAAATATCATCAATCTGGGATGCATGTGTCGCATTATTGTCACACGCGACGAGCGCTATCCAAGGCGTGGTCGCTGAATGGCATAACGTAAAGGCCCCACCGGCGAGAAGGGAAATCCGCTCGTGACAGGATAACGATTACTCACTGATATCGTCCGTCTCATTCCTTGCGTCTTCTTCCGAGAAGCGCACCAGAGCCCCCTACCCACGATAAGCCTCGGCACGGAGAAGTGGAGGGTAGATTGGCATACCTTGCTTATCCCATTGCTTTCCTGGCCGGCGAGCTGGTACGACACCGTTTGCGAGTCCTCTCCAGGCAAACTGGGCGCGAAAAGAAATGTGTTAGCATTAACTCGTATCCGGATGATCGGCGGGATAAGACACATTGGGAATAATAAAAATAGCAGAATAATACACAGCCACGGGAACAACGAAGCAGAGCACTTCCCCGTAAGGCGATGCTCGTTGAGCAGGTAGTACAAGGCGGACTTTGACCCATGACACCATGACTACTGGCAGGTTCCAAACATGCTGCTTCCATGCACCGACCGTGGAAAGACGCAAGCGCCACTGAAGGCGTAGCCCGTGTAGTTGAGCTGGGGTCGCAGCCCGTAAGGACAGGCCACCAACGAACCAAAGCGGGACCATGTTCAGCACGCTAGGAGCATCACATAACTCACCCAACGACACTATACCACTGCAGAAACACCCGGGAGATGTCGGTCACGTTGAGTCCGTCCGCAATGGCGAGGTCGGTATCATTTGTGGGGATGGCTGGTATGTACGCGAAAACTGAGGAAAGTACCGCCAATAGACCAAGGACGACGGGGTGGAGGAGGGGAATCATAAAGGGAGATGAAGGAAGGATGGGGAGGAGTTGAGCGGGGTGATGATGGACATGTCCGGGAAAACACGCCAAGGAAGTGTGGCCATTCTAATCAAAGTCGCGTGCGTCCAAATCCCGTGATTTGGAAATTCCCACACGTGTTATTTATAGTCGTATCGTATTTATTACAATAACCGCCCTCCTTGCAAAATACAAACCTCAGGTCATAATGTTGGCCAAAATCACACACACATACATTTGTGCAGTGCTTATAATCTCTCACGCCTCCTCGACAACTTCCTTTACCGCCTCGTTGAAAATGTCCATCCCTTTCGCGAGGTCCACCCTTGAAATATTCAACGGCAGTATGAATCGCACCGTCTCGTACCCCGACGTCGGAAGTAAAAGGAGGCCCTTCCCGATACAGCGGTTAATCAATTTGATCTTCATCGGCAAACTTGTCGATGTTCCCTTCACCGTTGGATCGAAGGTCGGCTGCGAGGGAGGGGCGAACTCAACTGCGATCATCAAGCCTTGTCCCCGTATGTCGAGAATGTGCGGTCCGACAGTCGAGTCAGCTTTCAGCGCTTTCAAGGCTTTGAACAGCTCCGCAGATCTGAAGAACTGGCTCAGAATTCACGGCCACTTCGGGGGAATACAAACGCACCGCGCATTGACGTTCTCGAGGATCTTCTCCTCTTTGAATGTATCTGCAACTGCGATGGCTGCAGCACATGACACCGCGTTTCCAGAATATGTTCCACCCTGTCATATACTCTTAGGATGCAAGGTCTTTTGACGGTAAGCAGTCCTACCATGATCCCGGGCCTGACTTTGTCAGTCAGCTCATTGCTGCAGACGACGGCACTGAGTGGGAACCCATTTGCCAGTCCCTAACATGGTCGGTAATCAATTTGAATGACAGTTATATCGACGGAGCGCATATACCTTAGCCATGACCATGATGTCCGGTCTCACCCCACTATACTCGATATTGAACATGCGTCCTGTCCTTCCGAATCCACACTGCACCTCGTCGGTGATGAGGAGTATGCTATGTTTATCGCAGATGGTGCGCAATCCTTGCAAGAAAGCCGGTGGAGCAGGAACGTAACCACCCTCGCCGAGCACAGGCTCGATGATGATCGCCGCGGTGTCCGACGGTGTCGACTGTTGAGCGAGCACCAATTCCAACTGGTAAAGCGAGGCGCGTACAAGCTCAGACTCGTCCGCTCCCGGAGTGGCGCCGAAATGATGCCAATAAGGGAACGGCGCAGTCAGCACTCCCGGCTAGCAGACCATCCCGTATCAGACAAAGGGACACGCTTGATGAGTGGGATGAGGAACTGACCATGAGTGGCGAGAGACCTTCAGCGAAGACCGCTTCGCTCCTCGTAATCGCCATCGCACCGAAGGTCCGCCCATGATATGCGCCCTGCATCGTGATGATGTTTTACCTGCGCGTGATACTGCGTGCCATCTTGAGCGCGGCCTCGACCGCCTCCGAGCCCGAATTTACGAAGAAGAACGACTCGAGCGACGGGTGCAGCATGATCGGGAGCAGGCGTTCTATGAGGCGCAGATAAGGCCCGTGATATGCGATGTTACACTAACCATGGCTCAGGATAAGCTAAGAGGGAACGAGGGGAACTTACCTGTCCGTGGACAAGATTGAAACACTGGTCGGCCGCAGCTCTGCTCACTTTAGGATGGCAATGACCTGGGTTCTTACGAGTCGGCTTCGAATGACGGTGAGAGAAGGCGACCCCCAGACACACCCAAATTCGTAGTGCCAATGCCAGACGTAAAGTCGAGCAACTTCTGCCCGCTACGCATTGTGACCCAAGAACCGTCGCCTTTCTCGAACACGTCTTCCATGAAGCGAAACAAGCCTCTTGTGACATGGCGTTGCGCAAAGTCGATGAGCGGGATGGTCGTGATCGAGTGTCCTCTAGATCTGGAACACGAAGCAGAAACATGTGAGTACAACCAGATGGTCGCCGTGAGGCAAAGGGTGTTCAATAAACTCAACGCACAGGGTTTGGGGGGCAAGCGCCCGTGAGTTGAGGGTCGCTGTACGCAACAACTTCCACCCAAAGGACATTATCTTGCGGAGATTGGTGTGAAGGAAGGAAAACAGTGGGATCGACGACCACGCGATAAGAGTGAGTTTGGAGGGCTTCTTTTATATCGCTGGGCACGAGAAGGGTACAAACATGAGGCTCCTACATCGGCTAGGTCCCTTCAGTCGGGAGATGGGCGGCTGTAGCGAACGAGGTCAGATGCCGGGTGATAGGGTAATGGCCATATCGTTCTAGGTTGCAGCGTGCTGTTCAAAACAATGCGGTAGCGGGATGGGACCACAACGTGGAGAGGATGGAGCGAACTTTCCCTGACAGGTGTCAGGTCTTCGTGCCCAGCTAATGGAAACATCCTCTATAATAATCCATACCTTTTGGTGTCAGCAAGGCAATGGATTACTACAGAGTATGTCTTCCCAGAGGGCATTTTGACAAGTGTGTCACGGTTAGTGTTGCTGACCCCACGCTGGCCTCACTTGGCCAGCCCGGCTAGAGCGCGTTAGCAGAGTGGTGACCGATAATCTGCACAGTACACGCAATAAAAAAATATCAATGTTTCGTAAAGTACTGAAAAAAGGGTTGAGCCTGAGAGAGCGCGGGAGATCCAGCTGCCTAGTTTCGTTCTTTGGAGAAAGAGCATTTAAAAAAACCCAGGTTAGGTGGATTCCCTTCTCAGAGGGGATGTCATGACTGTGGTACCACACTACTTGTACAGTACAACGCAAGGCCTACGATGCTAGCACATGTATATATATATGCCGAACACCAAAGTGTTTGTGATCTCTCATGCCTCCCTGACAATTTCCTTCACCGACTCTGCGAAAATGTCGATTCCCGTCGCCAGGTCCTTCCCCAAGGTATTCAATGGTGGTATAAACCGCACTGTCTCGTACACCGACGTCGTAAGTAGAAGAAGGCCCTTCTCAAGACAGCGCTTGGACAACTTCATCGCCAAATTTGCCGGCGTACCCTTCTTCACTGCAGGATCGAACGTCGAGCGCGAGGGAGAGGCAAACTCGATTGCGATCATCAAGCCCTGTCCTCGTATGTCGAGAATGTGCTGTCCGATAGACGGGTCGGCTTTCAGAGCATTTAACGCTTTCAAAAGCTCCCCGGATCTGAAGAATAGAGAGTGGCTTAGAATTCGTAATCAGTTTGAGAGGGTAAGTGAACGCACCGCGCGTTAACGTTGTCCAGGATCTTCTCTTTGAATGTATCCGCAACTGGGACAGCTGCAGTACACGACACCGTCGACACGGCATTCCCAGCATACGTTCCTCCCTATGATATGCCCTTTGTCCACAAGGCCAATTGACGGCATGCATTCTCACCATGGTCCCGGGTTTGATTTTGTCCGTCAGCTCCTTCCTACAGACGACGGCGCTGAGCGGAAACCCATTTGCAAGCCCCTAACAGGGTCGATTATCGCATGACAGCAACACAAAGAGGTCGCACAAACCTTGGCTATGATCATGGATGTCTGGTCTCACCACTATATTCAATGTTGAACATGCGTCCCGTCCTGCCGAACCCACTCTGCACCTCGTCGACGATGAGCAGCAGGCCATGTTTGTCGCAGATAGTGCGCAGCCCTTGCAAGAAAGCCTGTGGAGCAGGGGCGTAACCACCTCCGCCTAGAACGGGCTCAATGATGACCGCTGCGGTGTCCGAGGACTCCGAGGGTGCCGACTGTTGAGAAAGCAACAATTCCATCTGGTACAATGAGGCGCGCACGAGTTCAGCCTCATCCGCGCCCGGCACGGCGCTAAAATGATGCCAATAAGGGAACGGCGCAGTCAGCACACCCGGCTAGTGGACAATCCCATATTAGACAACAGACATAACTCAACGAGGGGTGGTGGGTGGGGCGAAGACGCACCATGAGCGGTGAGGAGCCGTCGGCGTAGACCGTCTTGCTCTTAGTAACCGCCATCGCGCCGAAGGTCCGCCCGTGGAACGCGCCCTGCATCGCGATGACGTTTTGCTTGCGCGTAATACCGCGTACCATCTTGAGCGCAGCCTCGACCGCCTCTGAGCCCGATTTGACGAAGAAGAACGAGTCGAGAGAAGCATGACGGGGAGCAGACGTTCTATAAGACGCAGATAGGGCTCGTGGTATGCGATGCTACACTGCTCATCGCTCAGAAAAAAGCGAGGAGAAAGTGTGCAGGGAGGAGAGCTACCTGTCCGTGTACAAGATTGAGGCATTGATCCGCCGCTGCCCTGCTTACTTTAGGGTGGCAATGACCCGAATTCTTACAAGTCAGCATTGCACGACGGTGAGAGAAAAGTACCCCAGACGCACCCAAATTTGTAACGCCGATGCCAGACGTAAAATCGAGCAACTTCCGTCCGCTATGCATCGTGACCCATGAGCCCTCGCCCTTCGCAAACACATCTTCTGTGAGGTGGTTCAAGCCCTTCGTGACATGGCGTTGCGCCAAGTCAAGGAGCGGGACGGTCGTAATTGAGCGTCCTCTGGAACATGGAGGGGAAACACGACGTGAGACCAACTTAGACTGCCGCTGTGGGGAAAGGCAAACAACGTACAGCGTTCCGGGGACAAGCGCCCGCGAACTGAGGTTCGCTGTACGCAACAGCTTTTGCCCAAGGGACATTTTCTTGCGTCGGAAATTGGTGAAAGAGGAAATTGGTGGGGATCGATCACACGATGGGAGAATGATAAGGAGTTATCAAAGATGTCAGTTTTGGGGCTTTTTATAGGCTACTGCAGGCCGGGCACGAGGCGCGGGGAGATGTGTACGCGAATCCAGTTTTGAGCTCATCGTGACGTATCCGACTCCTTGAAACGCGGATGTACTGTAAGGGTGCATAAGAACGAGGGGAATTCAACTTCACGAAAAGACTCCGTTGGACAGTCATAGCGCTCACAAATCGACGTAGGTACTCGGCCCCATGGTTGCACTGGCGATCCACTCGAATTGGATGAAATACCTCTGCAAGTTGCAGCTAACTTGTCTCACAATGACCTAAAAATTAGTGGGCCATTGTAGGTAATGCCACCATCCACGCTAATCGAACGCCCTCGGGGTGACGACCCACTGTTTAGAGTAGAGACCTGTATGTTCACCCCTACAATCTAGTGGCCGATTGGAGACCGTCACGGTAAACAATGATAGTCTAAAAGCTGCCTTATTTTTACCATGTGACACACAGAATTTCTCCCTGAGTCGTCGAGGCTGACTATTCATCCTCTTCGAATAATAACCCACTCTTCACCGACACTGGTAAGACAACTTGAGGTGACGCAGCAGTATCACGAAACTGCGAAGAGAGGAGGCTTGATTGGAATGGATTCATGACTGGATAGCTAAATAACAACATGAAAATAGACACGGAAATCGCCCTGCTCTAAGGAAGATAACCCATGGAAGAAACGAGATGGTGGACTGTGAAGGTCATGTACGCCCCCATCCAGATGGCACGACCCATGGAATGTGGCAGATCGCAGGAGTAGAGATGTTGGCCAAGAATGCTCCGACACGGCCGATGCACCGATTACGCGTATAGTCCGGAAAGTCAGGGCTGCTCACGGGCAGAACGTGATCAGGAGATTCACCTGAGATGTCGACGTTTCATTTTAGAGGAAGAGGAGAAGGTTCGATATAGACTTACATCGTTGGTCTGGCAGCTGAGTATAACCTGGTTGTCATTCGAGTTGTGGTATGCAGTGCTACAACCTGACGTAGTGCCTGCGAAGATGGTTCAGCTCTTCCAAAGGTGGCCGATGGTATAAACAGTCATACAACTGACGCCCTGACCGTCACAGCCAATGAAAAAGCTACAAATATACGTCAGCGCCGTGCATGCATATTGGGACACATGCACGAAACCCACCTGAACGCGACAGGGACATTAAGGGCGTGTCTGTAGTGATGATAAGATGATTATCGGCGCAGAATATCGCCGGATCAGCGAAGTAACGCACGGTGAGATTAGCGATATATCCACAAATGACCCGCATCCTGCGCACTGAGGATTATTCAGGTTGAATTCCACAAGCGCGCAGTTCTCGCCATTCAGCAGGCAAGGACCTGCCACAGCGCATAAGTCTACCGGTGTCTACAAATTATTGCGTGTCAGTAGAATGCGCACCAGTCTGCAGGTAACTAATGAGGAGATAAGGAGGGTGGTATTAGCGTGTTGTCATCCCACAGAACGTAATACGTACGCAATACCAGAGGCAGATCCGTAGCTTGTCCAGTCTTCACCGTTAGAGATGACTTTACCGCCAATGACCAGCTGGGGCTGCTCCCACACATTCCCGATTCAGTCATCAGCCCTGTATCATCTTGACCGTGCGCTGGGAAGAGGTCCTCACCTTCCCGGTGCCACATCTTTGCGTGCAGAAGTCAGCATTGTGTTACACAATCCTTTTGGCAGAATTTCCACGCTTACCGATTGTTGAAACGGATCGTGTGCGATTCCGCAAGCACGAGCGTAGCACCTGCGCTGATAAGCATGGCGATAACGAGCGTAATGAAAGTATTCCTCATGATAAAAATGGAAACGGAGGGTGAGATGCTAAGTGAAGAAAAGGAGCAGCGAGTGATGGTAAAGCGGGTTTCTCGATGTAGGATGAACACCGGGCACAAGCAGAAGATGTGGAAGGCAGATGTTGATGGAGCGTACTTGGGGGGTGGAGTGCGATCTTATATGCATATCGCTCGTCAGAACGCTAGCATTCCCGGGTCCGCGGAACATAAAACTTTCTGTTCTGTCTCTAGACAAGCTGTGGGAGAGTGGCGTCGCCGCCAAGGTTCCGTAGTTTGCTACGCCACATGGCAGCTCTGAGTCTTCACATTAGAGTCAAGCCCGAGAGTAGAGTACGAGGTGTCTTTCTTCTCGCGTTTAGGCGCTACCAGTGGTACCTTACCACTCCCATGGCCCAAGGTATCGTTATAGCTCTGAGCGTTGAACTGCTTGCTAGGCCAATTGTTAACATAGTCGTCGCCTGTGGGATGAAGAAACTATCCCGATCAAGGCTTTACGCAATTCATACGGGGGAAATCTTTGAGGGTTTCAATTAACTTGAACTTTTGAAGAACACACCTCGTGGAAGAATTAGAAGCAGACACACCTGACATTCCTCAAGATAAATTTTACAGAGCCACCGAACGGGAGTACGAGTCTAAACAGGTTGTGACAAAGAAAAGAGGGGAAGAACGGGTCGTGCCGACGCGACTCAAACTCCGACGGTTGACGACGGTTCACTTTGAGTTTAGATCAAGCACCCTGCGTCGTGAACTCACTTACTGTTACCGTGGCTCTCACATGTTCACGGATTAATTATGTAATTATGACTCGGAGAACTTGAAGGCCAGACCTGACCGGGATCACAAGCTGATTTCCTGGAGACAGTCTACGTAGTACAGGATACTCAGAGCTCATTCAGGTTCGACATCGTTCAACTCAGCGTCTCGGCGTTGTGTCCTGGGAATATGATGCTGGACTAGCTTCGTGTATTTCATCCTCGTGAATTCTACTTAGGCTATCTCAGTCTCGCTCCTTTGCGGGATGCCTGTTATACTGTATCATCTACGGGGGCTCATCAAGACTTGGGATATACTACAACGCCACACGCTATACACACCAGTCAAGTGCTACATGGGGTTCTGTACCCCGAGGTGCACAGTAATCGATTCCAAACACACACACACACACACCAGTCTCTAGCACGCACTTATACTAACCAGGAATATTCAGAAAAATGATTTGGTTGCGATCATTATCGGACTATCGCACGTCTCTCGACCTACCCTACTTCGAATTCTTAGAGGGACTGGCGCCGTGATCACACGAAGATGGATTAGTAGGGCAGTTTTATGGTAGGTTGGTTGGCGTCAGTGGGCCATCAAGCATCCAGGTAAGGGTAAGGAAGACCTGGGGGAATGATAGCGAGCTACGTAAGGGACTACAGACGATAGACGAAGTCAACAACAGTCCGCAAACATGGACAAAGACTTGAGCACCTTGGACGTGAAAATACAAGACGTGAAAAATGACGAGAATCCGGCGTTATGAAAAAATCGTCGAAATTTGACAGCTCTGTGGGCTTTTTCGAGAAAAAGACAAGCAGTCTCAAGACATCAACGTATCAACGTCCGCCCGGCGTCTCGGTTACACGGATGACCATGATCCGCCGGAACTGGGGCTCAAATTGGGGTGAGATTTTGGTCTGAGTTGAGCGGTTAGCTCACGATAATATAACCACTGGTGCATGATTGACGGAAATCGAACGCTCTCGGGGTGAGAGCGGTCGATAGGAAATGGATAGTGACGAATTGATGGCTTACATACTACGGGCAAGCGAGGGCAGCCGCCTCAACAAATATCCCCGCACCATAAATGGTGACAGTCCGAAACTGCGATGTTCTCCATAGGTTTGTTCAGGTGACACTCAATGTCATTTCCCTCATGAACGTGCATGAACGGCCATTCAACCCCTTCAATTGCCTCCGAGTCGGGTGTCATCACAGAAATCCTTTATTCTGAGCATGCGTCGCATCTGAAGAATATATATGGTCCTGCCGTCTCGATTACGTACAATGCTTAGCCATGCAGAACAGTGGTAAGTTGTACTACGAAGTCGTGAAGAGAGGACTAGAATGTGCTCAAGAGTAGATGGCCAAATAACAACATGAACAGAGACACGGAAATCGTAGAGCCTGCGCTGCCCATACAGAAAGGAAGAAACGATACAGTAAAAAGGCAGAACGCAGGTATGCCCCAATCTAGACGGCACATTCGAAAGGGGATGAGCTACAGGAGAAGAAATGAGGTAGCTAGGTGCCCCTTTACACCATCAAGGTCGGCAACGAGGGTATACGTGCCAGCCGCGTAGTAAGAAGTAAGAAAGGAGAGCGACGACATGGTAGGGGGGGGG
>Ga0307512_10005514_pt1 | contig 13187 bp, 17 predicted proteins | sample 14_EM_MG_FD_200267 | JGI IMG/M metagenome (GOLD analysis project Ga0307512, IMG submission 200267) | Populus trichocarpa ectomycorrhiza microbial communities from riparian zone in the Pacific Northwest, United States - 14_EM | ecosystem: Host-associated > Plants > Roots > Unclassified | place... | reverse complement strand
GTTCATACCCACCTTCCATAATATTCGTTGCGCTTCATGCCTGCGGGAGTCTCGCAACCGACATCCTCCGTACATCTGTATCAGCAATGCACGGAAGGGATAACAAGAAGCGTGGTTGGGCTCTCAAGGCTGCAATTGTTGTCGGCTGCTGTTACAATATGATGGGGGGGAAAGGTTGGTTTCCTTAAACATGCTCCACGCAGGTCTGATGAATGATCAATGCAGATTTCCCTTTATCTTCCGGGGTCCCAGGCAATAGCCTTCCCCTATCATCGTCCCATCTCCAGCTGGCAGCACAAGCCCCATCAACGTGGTTGTATCACAAAGCACGGACAGAGATCGCGCTCCGGAAGGTTTCGTGGAGGGCACTTCTCGAAGCAACTACCACTGAGCATGATCCCACGGATGGTTGTCCCACTACAAAAATCCGTCTCGGTAGAATCAGTAACAGCTCGTACCGTCATTGGGAACAATTCCTTCTGATGTCATCAGTCAGATTGCACAAGAAACCTATCCCAGGCATGGAACTTTTCCCCGAGAAACTCATCCAGCTGGAAAGACGAATATCTACCCTTCATACTCTCCGCTGTCTATTGGGCCCATGTGTCGAGAGTTTGATTATCTGGGATAGGTATGCCTGGCTGAAGGAGGTATCGGGGGATGGATTGTACTTTGAGGTACACCTTTCGAATTTATTTGACCAAAGGCAAGCCAGTAGCAGGAACATCTCTATCACCATTGTGTCTAATTAGGTGGGAAATTTGAATTTAAGAACTAAAGGTTGCTGGTGGTGGCACTTAGGCCCTGACTATTCTTTTGGTGAAGGAGTGCACAGGTAAGCTGTTGGCCAATTGCAATTGATACAGGCCATGCCACAGCATTTCCAATTTGCCGGTGCATCTGGTGCAGTTTTGTAAGTAAAATCAAACAGAAAAAGAGGGCTACATACAGTTTTTACATCCCCACCTTCTGAATGGAAAGTGTAATCATCTGGAAATCCCTGGAGGCGTGCCAATTCTCTAACTGTAACAATCCTTCTGCACTAATAGAAGGAATTAGCAACTTGTATATACACAATAGGAGCACTAAGTCCAGAAAATTAACAAACTTAAATTACATAAACAGTGGTTTTACTCACCTTACATATGGGTGGAGAACCCAGGATTGTTTTGCAGTGGGTTCAACATTGGTAACAATTGTGTGAAAGTAGTGGTGTTTGTTAAGGCGTCCATATGGCCCTGATAATCATGTTAGTCAGAGGAAGGGAGATGAATTATAAACCATACCTGCTCTAAAGCCCCCTTTTGCAACAGCAGAGAGAGGATGTGATGTCTGATACTGTTGTATCTCCAGTTCAAGCCCTAATCATAACCACATCAGTAGATAAAAGGAAAAATAGTATATGAATATATACTCCTATAATCAGCACCTGCTTCTAAGGGCACCTTGACCACCCTATGCACTGTAAGAAAGGTTGCAGGAAGGTCAGAGGAAACTCACCTTTTCACTGTATCTTTATTAAATGATTGAGTAAAATGCTGAAGATCACTTGGGGGTTTTGCTGTTTCTCTGCACCACTTTTGATATGCAGTCTGTGGGTCTTGACTATATGAAACATCCCCATTGATATATCCAGCACGCCCCCTTGTTTCATCAACCTTAAATCTAGCAGGCTCAAGGTGGTCCCCAGATATAGGGAAATCTACTGTTTCACTAGGATAATTTATTAGTAGATAAAACCTGGGGACTCTCTTGCCATAACTCACCAGTACCAATCAAACTGAGGGAGGTCTGATATTGCATCCTCAATAGTGATAAAATTTCTTGCAGCCAGCCCCTTTTCAGTAATAACTGGAGTAATTGAGTTACTGTGGGGAAGCTTTATCTCTAGTTTGTCCACTTGAGGAAAGGCATGGGATGGTTGGGGTAATCCTGGGAGAACTTGACCAGTCTACAAAGAATGAGGAATTGATGGACCATATGCAGATGTACCCTTACCTTAGCAGCAAATAAAAAGAAGCGCACTCTTGACTGTGGAGCACCATAGTTGCCAGCTTGCAATAGAGAAAACCTAACCTGATAACTAACATATTGTACAGGTTAGATCAATTCAAGAGAAAGTTTGAAACTTACTTCATTGCAAGCAGTGCATAAACTAGGAATTTTAGTCCTCCCACCTTGATCCCACCACCCACACGATATTGAGATAGCTGGGTTGCATTCAGAGAGAATTGCAGGAACCCTCTAACATTTTCAAAGAAGCAGAACTTTGGCTTCAAGAAATCAACCCAGGAAAGGAGGTTTAGTATTAGGTTAGACTTCTTATCATCTGCCTTCTGAAACATATTGAGGGTTGAATGAGGTTGACTAAGTCCATTAATAATATGGTGTTAAGACAAAAGATCAGAAACCCCACTCACCAGGGAAACCCTGCAATAATAATATCAATTGACCCAGGTTCAGGAGGGGGTGGAACTTTTGCCTTTGTTCTTATGCAACCTGGGTGGTCTTCCTCTTCCCAAAAACCATTATAAAACTTGACTGCATAGTGAAGCATCTCATTTGCACACTGATTATAAACAACTGTCTTCTCATCCTTGGTATAGTCACTTGTAATTGATCATTTAGGGCCCAGTGGTACTGCAGATAGGAAGGAAATACCTTAATGACTTTGCAGCACTTGGGGAGATTTCAATTGCATAAGTCAGCTTGAATGGTGTTCCTGCAGCCTTCATCCCAAGACTGAAGGCACCTGTCCCAGCAAAGAGATCAAGAGCCCTCAGCTGGGGTTGAGTAGCTTGCTTAACTCCCGTAAGCAGAGTTTCTTTCCTCTGTGTGAGGCAGGAGAGGCATGCATGAACTTCAGAGCTATCTAGGCTCTCCCTCTGAGACCAATTGCTCTTGTGAAGGGTGGGGAAGGAATACTGGAGAAAAAAGTGTTGTGAAGAGGCATTAATCCAGGCCTGAAGGTTCCCAATCTTTTCAAGGATAAGGACATATGCCTTTTTGATGATTGCAGAGAATGAGATATCAGTGACCTGGTTGGTCAAAAATAGCTCATTCTGAAGGCCATGAATACCTTAAAATAACAATGGTATAATAACCCACCTCATCTTTCAAAACACCCTTTGGCTCTCCAGTAATATCACTGAGCTTTCCCAGCAGCCGAACTCTAATCTGAGGATCTCTGCCATCCACCACTTCTTGCCTCAGGGGGATTATCTGCCCAAGGCCACATGTTGTGCCCCCTGTTTTGAACTGCACAAAATCATATGGATGGTAAGATATTCCATAAAGCTCAAAGCCACCCTGAAAGAAGTGAGGGGAAGCCCTTGCTTCAATGCCCTTAGCTCTTTCACAGTTTGCACAGAATCCAGGGTCATTGGAGGGAGCTATATCTTTAGGGAGATCTAAAAATTCCCCCTTGGATTCAATATATTCCATCCTGCTAGACATCAGTACAATACTATTAACAATTATTGTGCAGATTAGGCTTACTTGCAATAGAATGATAGTTCAGGAGTTGCACAGGATATACAACTTCCTAATGTCTTCCAACATAGGACCTTGCCAAGTATATCTGCAAAGGGTACATCATCACATACTTGAGTCATGAAGAGCTCCCTTGGATCTGAAACCTCCTCTAAATAGGTCTTTGAGGAGTGCTCAAACCAGTGGATATGTGCCATCTTCCTCCCAAGGTTATCAGTTATTGAGATAAGTTTGGCAAACCTATAACCCCAATCAGCAGACAAACTAAAACGAGATCAGGCTTACCTACCAGAAATAGTCGGCAACTTTTTCTGGCCATGATGCTAGGTTGCAGTATTCATTGAGCTTTTGTTGAAGCCCATCCATCGCCAAGACCACAGTGTCCCCAACCTAACAGGTATATTTAATGAGAAAGTAACTCACGCATTCATTCCCAACTCATAACTCACTGTGTAAGTTTCATTGTCAACTTGACCTTGGCTAAAAAAGCTCCCCCCAGAAATTCTGTGTAATCCATCTAACTTGACTCTCCGCCTACCCAGGCAAAATCTCTTGAGCAGTTGGTCAACAAACTCCACCTCCTGGGGGGGTCCATGTTGTAAGTATTCATGCTCATGATCCCCGAAGTCGACCTCGTAAGGGACTTCTTGAAACAGCCCTCGTGATAAGTGGTGCACCAATGGGGTAACCACTGTCTGGTTTTGATTCTTCGCCTGTAAGACTGCTTGCTCCGGATTCGACAGGTTTGACAAGTCCACCCTTCGGCGTTTCCCTTCTGCTTGACGTTGTCGCACGGTAAATGCTGAACCATCGCTCAGTGACTCCAGGAGAGGGCATCCTAGCAGCCTATTTGAAACATCCAGGCTTAATCCAGCATAGTCTTTGATGACGGATTTGATCATTTCCGACTAGGAACGTTCAGAGCCGGGGGCACCTTGACAGGAAGCAACTACCTACCGTCTCAACGAGGTCCTGGACATTGGGCTCCCTTCCGAAGATCGTATGGTCCAGATTGGTGGTGCCGGCAAGGAGATCAGGGGCAGTCGCGGAGACATTGGCTAGCAGGCTTGAGACAGTGATCTGCGCCATACGGTGGAACGTGTAGAACTTGACATAAAACGGGAAATATTCAATGGACGGCACACCGAGTCTGTACCAGGCATGGGTCGTCTCGATGTAAAAAGGACTAGTTGTTATAAGAACCCGGTTCGGCACCGTGGAGAGACAACGCACTCGTTATGTTTTTCGTAATCAATCGATGCGTTTATTATTGGTGCCAGACGGAGGTGAGTAGGTTCGTCAACGTCGTCGTCGTCGTCTGGTATCCCGTCGCCGCGGACAGCAAGAACTTCGCCGACTCCTTCGATGGCTGAATTGTAATCATCGCGGGCAAGATCGTCCAATTCCGCGAATACACCTCGCTCCCGCGAGAAAAACGTGAAGTTGTTCAAAATCCGAACTGGTTTTTCCCCACGGCTCGGGGGTTCTCCAGGGATAATGGTGTCAATTCCCTCCCTCGAAACCCCCTCATTGGGTCGAAAACCTGACTTGTTTGTGAGCAAGTATACGTCCGCATTTGTATAGAGAGCAGACTTGGGGGCAAATTTGATTGTGCTGTGTTTGGTTCCGGCTGGAATAACACCCTTAGGCCCGCCCCTACTGGAAGAGAACCACGACTCACTGGATCGATGCTTCTCTTATTCTGGTGATATTCCGCATCTTCTTCGCCCGATATCTCAGGAGGGCTGTCGTTAAAACTGATTTCGAGAGCTGAAGGGCGGTTTCTGCGATGATGAACAGACATTTCTTGTGGCAGTAAATCAGGCGAGGGGGGTTTGGCACAGTGCCGTCAGTTAAAGTGAGCGATCAAAAACCCCGAACAAGTGATCGGTGTGACATCACTGGCACGCAGCGGTCTCAGTTTTCTAAAGGTATTGGACTAACAGAACGTAAAACTAGTGTCCGCGCTACTTCCCAAAACACGACGCCGACGGTTGAACGGGCAGCAAACCAGAAACCATGGTGGTCAACTTAAGCAGCCCCTGGCCCGTGCTCATGCTTCCACCACTGGAGACATTACACATCAGCCCTGTTATAGCCTCGGAGAACGGAATTGTTCACGACGTACCGAGATCATTCGTTTGATTCCCTCTTCGACCCCGACCTGCGGCTCGTAACCAAGGACCCTTCGGGCTTTTTCGATATTATGCCACCTCACACCACAGCTAAATGCAACCCTGAACCGCGTAAACATGTGGGGTTTCCCCCGAAGCCAGCCCCAAAACTCCGCAAGCGAAGCGAAAACATAACCGAGAGATTGCGGGAATACAATTCTTCGTTTTTCTAGTCGCTTTTCTTTGCCCTCGGGATCGACAATCTTGTCAAGTTCGTTCCAGACGTATCTCGTAAAGTCCCAGAAATAAACAGGCTCGCCATTTGTAATGAAAAAGACCTGCCCGGCAACTTGCAACGGTGAAGCCTTCGCTCGCGAGAGAGCCGCCTCTGAAAGGGCATCGAACTTGGTACGGATGATGGGACGGGGGTGGTGCTGGAACGAAGGATCGTAGAAGTTTTGGGTGACGCGGTTGCTTTCCGGGGACTGGTGAAGCGCAGGACCTGGGGGTCGTGCGTCCGAAGTGGGGACACGATAGTGACCCGTAGTGAGTCGGACCGGAGGGAGATATCTGTCAAGCATGTCTGCTTCTTCAATAGACAATGACAAGGGTTCGAGAGGGTCTCGTTCTGGGCCAGGATCGACGAGCTTGTCTGCCGCAAGAAGGTGGGCGTAGGCGACGTTCTCAACATAAGACCAATCGAAAAGGTTGGTGTTGTCTCCGATCTGGAAATGTGTTTGTCCCCTGTTGTAAACCTCGTATAGCCCCTGCATTACCTGCCTGTCTCCGGGCCTGGGGAGTATTGAGCACAACCGTCAGCTTTACAAATACGGGACTCACCCGTAGATCCCTGCTGGCCTCAAAGCGACAGTAAGAAGACCACCCTTTCCATTGGCAGCCAATACTATCTCCTCTGCCTTGGCTTTAGACTCATTGTATGCGTCCATCGCTTTCTCCGGGGCAGGGAGACGTTCGTCGGCGCCGATGATGTTGGAGCCATCGAAAACGATACCCGCAGAACTTGTGAAGACGAGCTTATGAACCCTGTTGGCAATTGCTGCGGCTATAACGGCCGAGGTGCCTTCGACGTTGACCTTCCAATATAATGCATCGTCATCCAGCCCATGAGGCGGGGAAGCAGTGTGAATGATACACGTTGTGCCGCTCTGAGAAGGTTTTTGAGTAAAACAACTTGAAAAAAGTCCATTGTACCGATACAGACCTTACTCAAAGCCTCAGAGATAGAATCCTGTTCCGTAATGTCCCCGGTGTAGAAAGGTACATCGTGGTAGCGTTGCACAATGTCGAAAACTGAGACGGTATCACCTCTTGCTAATAAAGCGTTGACAATGTGACGACCCAGAAATCCACTGCCACCAATTACAAGGTAGACGTCTTTTGAACCTGAGGCCATTGCGTGGTGGGGATTCAAGTAAGGAGTGGCGTGATGTGCGATCGACGGCAGACAAAAAGCTTGGCCCCACTAAAAAAAGTGTCCGTGTTTGAATTTGTTTGTCTCCACCGAAACCGAAGACTTGCGCATCAGCAACCCGTGCAGCCTCGCTTAGCACTTGCCGAGCGTTTCAGATGTGAGTGAACATCGGTTAGTTGTCTGACAGCGGCATGTCCTGGCATGTAACACGGGTGTTTACATATAGGATCGAACGGAGCCATGGATTTTTTTTCGAGTCAGTAGCGTAGCATTTGTGGGTCCAGTGGTAATGTGGTCTCTGGCCAACACATGGGGGTTGGGGATGCAGAAATCTGCTGGCACCAGCAGCTGCAACGTTTATCCCAACCTGGGTGACTTTCAGTCAAATGGTCGGGTGGGATCCAGCTGCAAACGTGCAGCGGTTGAGGATGTGACAGTGACCATTGAGATCTGTTGGGTGGGGATGGATGTGTGTGCGGAGCTGTATTCACAATAAGACCAGCCCCACAACTACAGCAGAAAAATGGGAATGTGTGCTCTCATGGTCAAGTCATAATATACCAAGAACCGGAAGAACGGTGTTGATTGCACTGGTCCCGGTACATATTGGAAAAGGTTGCCATGGAGTAGAGGTTTTCGTATTTTCGTCAAGATTTTGCCGAAGAAACGACCAAATGTCCCACCGAAATCTGAGGAGTCCCCCCAATCAGTTAATTGAAAGGCCTCGGCCTGCTCGCCCTCGGCGATGATCGCGGCTCATCTGCCGTACAGGGGGTGTAGGGCTGGCACTGCAGGCGGACTGGAATTGGATACTTGGGGCATATGATTTAGCGACGGCAGACGGGAGGGGGGAAGGGTCTGGTTCGCTCAGTTTCCGACCCATTTCTTTATCCGGGGAACAAACCGGACACCCATAAAACTTCGTATTGTATCTATACCCCAAATCACGAGCAGAGCTTCGTGCTAACCTCAAGCGTCAACTGAATGATGTCATCCTTCTTCGCCACCGCGCATGCTTTCTCCTCCAGCAATTCCCGGACCTGAAATACCTCTAATAATTGTGATAGCTGATTCTCATATGCTGGGGACAACCGAAGGAGGAATCCAAGACTAGCGACCAACCTATGGACTGAGTGGCTTCAACTGGACGATCCTTCGAGCTAGCAGGAAACTCACGGATTTCCTCACTCTCCTCGCGTCTAATCCCCTCAACAACAGCACTCACAACCTCTATTTCCCATTCGGCATCTGCTCCCGAGTAAGCTCGCGGACCGAACTCATTTTTTCCCGCATCTATCCTTCGCGACTGAGTGCTGGAGGCAATATTAAAAACCAGGCTGGCTGCGACGGTCCTGACCAGGTTGTCTTCTCCGAGCAGTTGCGAGATTGCTAGGTCGGTGAGTTTATCTCGGAGCGGACCGGGTGATAGTAGTCGTTGTGTCAAGGCCGGTATCCCAAACGTGTTGCAGAAACATTTGAGGAGAGTGAGGGTGAAAGACCGTGGGAGGTGTTTAATCTGTGCCTTATTCAGAAACTCTGAAATAATACCGGGGGTTGCCCCAGGTGCGCTGGCATGTCCTTCCGGGACCCACGTCCCCACCGTCATGCTGAGGAAACCAATACGCCACAAATCGACTACGGGGAAAAGTTGTTCCGTCGGTAGTGCAGAGAGAAGTGCTTTTGAGGCATCCGTCCATTCAGTCAGCATTGGAGCCAATGACGAAGGTGGCTTCACAGTCGATTTTCCAGAAGGTAGAATTTGGAGTTTCAGAAATGGTAAAGTGGCAGATTCGATCGTGTCCTTTATCTTCGCCTTTTCTTCCGCCCGAAGCCCTGAGGAATCAATGAAATGAGCAAGTTTGGCGACCACTGCATCGAGAGAAGTAATCGTCCTGAACATAATCGGCTCTGTCGACACGGCTGCCAGATAGGGTAGAGACAGTGACGAATGAGCATGAGCTGAGTTGGGCAGTTGAGTCGAGTGGCAAACTGGGAGAGGATGACACAACTTACGAGGAAAGACTTCGAAGAGAAGTATGTCGACCTGCGTCCTCAACTCCGGCGCATCAACGCCCCGCATTTGATGTTTCTGATTGTACGTTCAGTCAATGAGTCGCAAAATTTCTTAAAGGCGTACCTTTTGCTGGTTCATGAACATGATGAAGGTAGGTGTGGCCCTCACCGAATACCGAGAAGCCAACTGGTGTCCAGCACCTACTTGGATATCAACCTTGACGAATGCGACAAGGCCCGGCCCCACTCCTCTGGTTTTCTGTTCAGCAATTTCTTCGAAGGTTGGTTCAATGAAGCGACAAGGTCCACATGTGGCGGACGTAAAGAACACAACAACAGCACGGTGTGACTCTAATATAGACTGGAATGAGGCCAAATTCGTTGAAACGTGTATCGGCGAGACAATGGAAGAAAGTCCAGAAGAGGAGGATTCCGGGCGAGGGGGGGACGGAGATGCCGTTGCGCCCTGTGCTATGGATTGCAATAGCGATGTGGCTGTCTGGGAGGTGCTTGTACTAGGGGGCGGGGCCAAGACCGCTGTCTGTCCAGAATACATGCGGTCGATGGTTGGCCGTAGCGCGCGGCCAAAATCAGTGGAGAGGAAGTCTGACGGGAGGTCTGAAAGTGTATCACAGAATGAGCAGGAATCATGGATAACGTTGAAGTAGTCATGCCTTTAATCCAAGAGGGTATCATCCCTCCTGTGAGGAAACCGACACAATCGTTTGTGAAAGAATTACAGTTGAAGTCTAAGCCGGGGTTTCAGCGAGATGTAGATACTAGGCCGTTCCCGGTTTCCCGTGTACCTAGGAGGTGATACTAATAGAGTGATTATTAAGATTCACGGCTCCCGTTGGTTGTCAGCGAGACCGAACCTTCTCTGCAGTGTAATTGTCCTTCATCTCCATCAAGTACTCGTCAAAGGTATCTTCATCGAGGGCAGTCTCGCCCATATCAAGCACTTGCAGTGGTTGGCCATGCTTAAGAAAGGTCCTTGAATCACACGAGATTGGTAACACTGAGACAGGCATACATGTGATCCCCCAGGAATGGTGGCATGTATGCCTTGGCCGTAGAAAATCTCTCTACCGAAGACTACAACTGAGGTGTGCCTGGCTTAATCGAGACGATCAGCAGGTGGCGTTCCACTGTACTGAATGTGCGCACCAGATTCCATCTATTTGCTTTCCTGTGAGAGAGAGAGACAACTGGCGGGCGAGACCGTTGCTGAGGTCATAGACATACAGTTGTACTCTGGACATGGGAGATCGAGAGAAAGCGAGAGATCGAGCGACGGGCTATCGCTTCCCGCTTACCCTCATCTGTTATGGAGGTCTCAGAGCGCATCCAGGCTGTCTCTAAATTTCTCCTCGAGTCACCTCCTGGGGAAATCAACGACGTCTTGAACGGTATCCTTCCCTCCAGTGCCTATTCTCCACCAAAGAGCTGATCTTGTCCCGCAGACGTTCGGAACATTATCGCCGACGACGACTCGCTGCAGCAGGGCATTGCTCCAGCTCTCCGGGAATATAATCTTGCCCAATTCATCACCGTCGATGTCCCAGGCACTAATCATCAAGTGCGTTACAGGATTTCCCTGCCCGGTTGTCGAGCACTCAGCAGCAATCCCAGTCAATTATCAGTAAAATCGCGCTCATCAGCAAATCATCTGATGAGGGTACTAGCGAACGTTTCCTCGACCCACGGTCCAAAACAACGTTCAAATTTGACCATTTAAGCCTCGTATGAACTTTCTTTTGTCTAACGCCTCTATCTCACAGCTATACTTGCAGGAAGCTTCTGATCCCCAGCCGTATGAGCCTGACGTCACCTCAGAGCCTTTTCGGTATGCTTCCCCTCACGTTCCACATTTTTCCTCATACGAAACCACCAAAGAACCGCTCTGGAGGCTTCGGCCCACACCTACCAATCATCTCACTTTCCAGACGGGACAACATCAGCGTTCTCTTCCCCTGAAAACCCGGAGGTGTTCATTATCCAGATAATCGCCAATAGATACAATCCTTCTAACTTTTGGTATGTGGCGTGAACGTACGGTGATGCAGACTCATCTTTACCGTGCCGCTTTAGGTCGGGAAGGTGGAGGTCAGAGTACGAGATAGACCTTGGATCAAGGTCAGTACAAGGAAAGATCACGGTGAATGTACATTATTATGAACAGGGGAATGTGAGCGACACGACCACCTTCGATTCTTTCTTGTTTCTCACGAGACAGATACAACTCAGGTCCAGCTAGCAGCAAACCATGAGTTGTCATTGCCGCTGCCTTCCACTATCCTCCAGTCGTCCCCCACAGCATCTGCGATTAAAGTACTCGCACTCATCGAAAAGGAAGAGGGCGAGTATCAGACTTCCCTCACAGAAACGTATCAGAATATGAGTGAAAGAACCTACAAGTCACTCCGCCGTGCATTGCCGATGACACGATCGAAGATGGACTGGGACAAGGTAAGTTTTGAACGACCTATTCTTTGTTATTTGAACTGACGAGGACCAGGTGATGGGTTACAAGCTTGGGGCTGAACTTTCCGCCGGAAAGGGCGGCTTTTCGTGAATTTGTAGATATTTATTGCACCAGTTTAATCTCGGGCCTGAGCTTGGAAATTATCAATGTCAAGGTCAAGGTCACGTTGACGCGAAACACGTGTCACGTGCTTCAGCCACCGCACCTCAATCAGCGCATCGTTGTCCCGCTTTCTGCTCGACTCACCTGGGAAAGAGCACCATGCAATCCTCACATTCGACGGGAAAACGGAGCTTCACACCCAAGGACAAACAAAAGCTGCTCGCAAACCTAGATATTGAAGGTACATTCATCACCGTTCCATGCGTTCCGGACGCTGCACGACCCTCCCTATAGTTGAACACCGGACAGGGCAGCTAGAGGCGTGGCTGTCGGACGCAATTGAAAGTTTTCGAAGCCGCAACGAGGGTTACCTTTCTAGAATTCCCCGCATCGTCCTTGGCGTTAAGATGCGAGATCTGGAGGCGAAATATAATGGCGATGTTCTGACTTGCATGAAAGTGTTGCAGATGGATAGGCTTGCTGAAGGTGCTGCAGGGGTGGAGCGCAGTACAAAAAAGCGAAAGTGGCTCGCCGCACAAGATACTGACCTGGAGAGGAGTGACGAATCCTCTCGGGCTGCCAAGAACCGTAAGTGCAAATAGACTGCACTTCTCTTTCATTCTGTTAACCGTTGTTCCAGCTCGGATTTCTGCTGCGACTCCCCGTGGAATGATCTCCAAGGCTGGTTACCTCTCTCCCACGAAATCTCAACTGCTGAGGACGCCAGGGACCGTAAGACAATTATACCGTACTCATAACATGACAGTCGAATCTTACACTCCGTTCACAGCAAAGGAGCACCTCATCCCGACCACCGCTTAGGGGACCCTCGCCTAGCGTTAGGAATGGCCGTATTGCCAGCACCCAGGCCCGGCCCTCTTCCCCCTCGAAAATACCTACCACCCCCCAGAGTTCACGACGTCCTCCTTCATCAGCAACGTTCAATCCTGCGATCTCGAACGGTGTTCCTTCATACCCCAAACACGACGCCAACTCCCTCAAACAAAAAGGGAAGTTCTCAGGGCAACCACACTACTTTGGGAACGCTGGAGAACTACCAGGCGTAAGAGAAGAAACAGAATATGAGGGGAGTAACAACGGTGGTATGGGGCCGGGATTGAGAAGGGTTAACAGCATCACTGTTAGAAGACAACCTCCACCACTCGATTTCCACCCCAGGCCAAACCCAACAGCCGTCCACACTCCCCCGGACGGACGGCACCCTCACCTGGAGCGTACACATTCTGTACATCCCCTTGATTCAACGACAGGTCCGCTGTCGGCATGGCAACCCTTTCCAGCCCAAGTTCAGGTCACTGTCCCAACGGTCGACGGTTTCTTTCTGGAGTTCAATCCTTTACTAGTTTCTCCCGGTACTCTGAACCAACTCGAGGGGATCACGGAGGATGCTAAGAAGCAAGCTAGAGAGGAGATGGTCCGACTGGTGAAGGAAGCCGTGAACAAATGGACGATTTAAGCTCTCATCTTTTATTGGCCATTTTTATCTAGCCATTGTAATATTTAGGTGTCAGTCACGTCGGTAATTTTT
>Ga0307512_10005512_pt1 | contig 13191 bp, 11 predicted proteins | sample 14_EM_MG_FD_200267 | JGI IMG/M metagenome (GOLD analysis project Ga0307512, IMG submission 200267) | Populus trichocarpa ectomycorrhiza microbial communities from riparian zone in the Pacific Northwest, United States - 14_EM | ecosystem: Host-associated > Plants > Roots > Unclassified | place... | reverse complement strand
AATTGTATATAAAGAGAGTGTTGATGGCGTTGGAGGATTTCCTTTTCTTCTCTCTTTACTCGTTCTCTTGTATAGCAAAGCAAGTTACGACTTTGAAACAGCTTCGACTCTTGTCTTGTCTTGATCTCCTCGAAACGAATATTCGAGCGCCTTGTTTGTTTTCTGATATCACATTTGTGTTACCAATATCACCTACGCCCGACCCCACCCGTTACAGGAGCTGTTTCATCAACTGTCGAACTAGGCAATTCAGTAACCTCTGACTCTGTCAACTCATTCAACTTTGCGATGTGAGCTTTCGCCAGCACGTGTTTCCCCATTGAGCTGGTCCCATGTTCTGATAGATGGCGAAGAACTTGATGACAAACAATCCATATGATGACAGGGCTGCCGATCTCCGTGATTCCGCAATGTGAATAGAATTGCCACCAAGACGCATGTTGAGAATCATTCCAACCAACAGGCTGAGTCGAGCCTACATTCATTGAAGCACACAATGCATCAAACATGATTTGCAATGTAAGGTCGCTCAAATTACGAATAAAGACACATTCATTTTTGGAAGAGATCAAAACCTTTTGCAATGAGGTGTTTAAAGATTTGGAATCCGACATGGCGGTAAGAATTAGAATGCTGGGTAATCCAACTTGAAAGACTGCCGAAAGTACCGATACAGTAATGTCGCCTGTGGGTTCTCAAATATTGACTACACAGCTACAAGCAAAAAAATCAGATCTGTGAGACAATGCATGCATATTTGTGAAGTTGTATACAAGGACATATTGAAATGACTGACCGCGTAAGACTCAATTCAGTAACAATGCGATGCAGTTCATAGCTGTGTAACATACTCAGCCCCCAAAATAATGATTGACGCTAGGTGGGCGCTCAATTGTAGGACGGGGATGGGAAATCGTTACTATCAACTTTGCTCATACAGGCAGCTGATAAGTTGATCATGGGATAACTTCATTCCATTGCCCTTACATTATCCAAGATGCACGACCGAAAATCATTGACACTCAGTTGACATTTATTTTTCGGAGGTGGTAGCATTATCATCTGTAGTATTTTGGCTCATAAAGGCGGCCGATGCATTTAGTATGGCTCAAGGGCGATGCACAGCGCTTTGGCTGTCCATGATGCAAGACCAAAAATTGTTGACTCTTGGTTGACATTCATTTTTAGGAGGTGGTAGCGATATTGTAACTACCATTTTGCCACTAAAGGCAGCCGATGGGCTCATTATGGGTTAATGCCGTTCCGTAACCCTTAGATTGTCTAAGATGCAAGACCAAAAATGGTTGACGCTCCATTGACACTCTTTTCTAGGAGGTGGTAGCGATATTGTCACTAGCATTTTGGCCCATAAAGGCGGCCGATACATTGATTATGGGTTAATGCCGATGTGCAGCACTCTAAGTGTCCATGTTGCAAGACCAAAATCTCATTGACGCTCCTTTGACGCTCATTTGTAGGAGGTGGTAGCAATATCGTCCATAGGACTTTTGCCCATAGTGGCGTCTGGTACTATGATTCTGGGTTGACTCGGTTGCATAGCACTTCAATTAGCCAAGATGCATTCCCAACAATCGTTGATGCTCCGTTGACGCTCATTTTTAACTGCTACCAACATTGACAGTAGCATTATTGCCACCAAAAGCGGCCGATCGATTGATTATGATTCAACGCTGATTCACAGCACTTTGGGTGACAGTGATGCAAGACAATATATCGTTGATGCTCCGTTGATGCTCCGTTGATCCTCATTTTTTGCAGGTGGTAGCGATATTGTCGCTGCCATTTTTACACATACCGGCGGCTAACACTTCGGTTGTAGCATAATGTAGTCCCACAGCTGTTTGATTATCCAAGATGCAAGAACAAAAATCGTTGACGCTCCTTTGATGCTCATTTTTAAGAGATAGTAGCAACGTCTGCACCATCATTTCTGGCTTTGATGGCAGCCAATACTTTGATTATGTGTCACAGCGACCATGTCTTTTGTTTAATTATCAGACTCACAAGACCAAAAATCGTTGACGCATTGTTGACGCTCATTTCCAGGATGGTTCAACAAGCATGTCACAAGCCTTTTTACCTATAAACACCACCAATCCAATCACTTTGGAAGGATGTGACTATGCAGCCGTGTGGGTGCCAAAAATGTGAAACCAAAAATCTTTGACACTCCGTTGATGGTCAACTTAATGACATACTAACAGTCAGTGGATGCTCAACAATTGTATGTACAAATGCATATGGTCGGTATTGTCAGCCAATATATCGTTTCAATGTATATATATTTGAATCCAAAACCTTCCAAGCCGCTCAATGTCCAATCCACCACTAGACACGGTATCTGAGTTATAAATGATGTTGGCCTATCACATTCCAGCGCTTTCGGCCGGCAATTAACCGGATATATATCTGTACTCTAGTGTTGGATATATTTAGCCCAACTTCGTCACCTTTCCTCTTCCCGCTCATTCGCCGCAATTTCCATGACCTACCATCAGCAATTTTCAAAATCTCGACCATGTGCACCAGGTTGGTGCAGAGAGTTATGCAGTTGGACGCATGATCATATGCACCATGACGGTCGTCATTCATTCAGCTTTGCATTGCGCTTTGACTGCTGCATCTGTGACTCATATGATATCACTGACTTAAATTTTGCCAGTGAGTTTCGTCTCTATTGGAGATTTAATTATCTAACTTACCAGAAACGGGTAGGACGATATCACATTCATTGGTCGTCAGTCAATGAGATTTGAAGTCTGGAGCATTGGCATGGCTTATCCGACCCTTGCACATGCATAGACGAATTATCATGTCTCACAATTTGGTCACTGAAATCGAGCAAAAGCTGACACGTCGCAAAATAGGTACTGGTATTACATTTCAAATTGATACATCATCAGAAATGGAAATTTGACCATTCATTCCTCCGGCGATGCAGGAGCCATCACCATGTCTTTGTCTGAATCCGAATTCTATATGGTAGTTAGCTAGGGTCGTGATGTGCAGGGGTTAAAGCTGACAGGTTCGACATGCTTTGAAATCTGAATCGGAGATGAATGATGCATTGGGGCGGGATGGAAGGACTGAATGGGTTCGAGTGTCTGCAGTTTCCGTGAGCCTAGCCTTTTATGACTGCTCCCAGGTCGAGAAGTCACTTGCGGCATTTGCAATTTTCCGGTTCCGCTATCATCAGTCTCCATTGGCTCACTGAATGTTGTCGGCGCTGATGACCCAGCATCATTCGCCGGTCGAGGTTGCATGACAGCCGGAACCTTCCCACAGATCATTCCATTTTTCTCACCCCTCTCGCTGAAGTAGTCGGCCGGATCTCCAGATCCTGATCGCGTCAATTCGTCAACCTTCATCTGCTTCTGCCAAAAATGCTCCATGCAAGTCTGTACCGTTTCAGAGATTGTGCCGATCACCCAGCCGGGTTCTTCATCTTCGCTAAGCTTGCCCCCCGCAGTGTCTTCTTCCTCATCATCCTCGTCTTCCCCATCCTTTTCATCGTCGGAACTTGCAAGATCGCTCAGAGTATCCCCGATGGAGTTCAACATCCCCTCAAATGTTGTTTCAGGCTTTGTGGTTGTGAATCCCGCCTTTCCAGCATTTCTCATATCATCGTGCACCCGTTTAATTGCTGTTTCTGCGTCTTCAACTCGCGTTCTTGCCACAGCGGTTTCTCTTTTTACATAAACCTCAATCCATTTCTCCTTCTCTTCATTGCTGAGGAAGTGAGTTTCTTGTCATTTCCCCACTGCAAGCTTCATTTTGGCTCGCAAGCTGCGCAACGCTCCAAGGGCTCAGACCAATTCTGCTTCCAAGCCGCTCCTGCCTTGATTCGCTTGATGATGTTGTAGTGTTGAGCGCTTTGTCAATTCGCCATATTTGCCTGCTGGAAGTGGCAAAAGGTTCTTTTTCGGAGCATTGACCATTGTATTTTGTGTTGACTTTGTTGATGGACAAGATGTTGGATGTTGCAAGATATGGACCACATAGAGGCAAGGTGTGTGTTTTATGTCCAGGTTGGTACGCTTGATCGATTTGAACAAAGCGAAATCTGCGTTTTGACCGTGACTACATTGGGAATAGCAATGCTCACCGTATATCATGACATGATGTTTAGTGTCAGTTGCATGTAGTATCCCAGGGATTTCTTGGGACAAACATCAGCAGAAATCCTTTCCGTAGAACAATGTACCATTTATATGTCACCATGACGAGATTTCGGCGGTCGTTGACCATGATTCATCCCTGTAATCAAACACACGACATCGGACTGACTTGGTGGAAATGGCCGGGTAGTTGGCAACCCGTGCACCGGGTGGCTATGTACATCAAGATTCATCCTGTGTAGAACAAGCATGTTGGCTGTTACCCATGCCATTTTGACTTGAAGCTAACTATATATTCCTCAGGACTTCCCACTTCTTCTCGTTATCTTCTTCCTGAGGACTTCCCACTTCAACTGATTATCATCATATCCTCACTTCCACAGTAGCAAATCATGGCTACACAAGCACTGCAGCAAGGTCAGAGTGTAACAGAATCGAGCAGAACAAGGGCCATTTCATCTGATACGCCACCCGCTGAGACCCAACTACAACGCAGACACCACTTAGTACACCATGATGCTGCAAATGCAGCCACCAAAAATATGACCCCGGATGCATAGTTATAAATTGTCTGTAAAACCGCATGCAGCGGGAATAAGAAACAGCATACAATCAGATGTAAGTGTAGTCGTATCGAGGTACATGGCCGTCAACTAATAATATAACATACGGCAGGAGTACATAGAGAGCTTTGTGACCAGTTTATAGCCGCCCGTAATGGGAAACCTCCATCGTCCATCAAGGCATTTGTCCACACACTCCGCGAAATCGAACATCACGATGTTGTCAGCTCTGGGATTTTAGTGTACCAATGTATTCATAAGAATCCGCAAGAGTGGACCAAACGGGCTTTAACCACCTCAGAAGATGTTACAGATGCATATATGGTGGAGGTAATTGCCGAATCTACTCTGTAGATGCAGCAACTAATTTCTGGTAGGTTTTCAACATGTCTGCAACTATGGCAAGGCAAGGAGGTTGGGTACAGCTAGAACAGTCGGACATGCGCCTAGCCATGAATATGGCCAACATGGCAGAAGAGGGTTTTCGCGTGCTACAATAGAGCGAACACAATTCCTAATCAAGAAACATTGGGCGGATGTCCAAGAAAAGAAGAAGAAAGGAGTTGTGTTTCCTAGGCATGAAAATGTGAAGGCTGTGACGGAAAGACACCCAGCTATGCTTTGGGAAAATCCAACGGACAGCTGTCTCCCTTACCAAAATCGCACAGCACACAATCCTCAGACACGCAGGGGACGCAAAGGCACGCGTAGACCTCCGCCAGAGCGACTCGGACAGCTGACACCAATACCAAATCCACATCCACCTGAAGTGACACCCGTTCCCCCCGGTAACAATGAGGCAGCACACTTATCCAAAATCAAAGGTGTGCCACCTGGATATGTGTATTTACCTACTCCTCTTCCCAGTGCTCAAGTTTTCAATCTTGATGCATATGCCAAAGGTAGCAAGCATGATAAAGATTTTCATCCAGATTTGCTGACTGATGAAAGAAACATCCACTGGGTAGTACACTATCTGCTGCGTAGTAATGCAGCTGACATCCATTTTGCAGACGACAGCAGCCAATTGAGGGAACTTGACAGTGAAGATGAGCATTGATCGAATGGAACGGAATTTTTGAGTGTATTATTATCTACAATTAGTGGACACTTTAAAGTATATTTTAAAAGATATATTTATATGTATTATTAAAGAACAATGTAGTGATGAAGGAGAAAGTACATGAAGACAGTACAAAGGCTGCCAAAACATCATCAATGATATATTAGGCAAAATTAAATCATAATATATTGTGAATACGCCCATGGCAAAATGAGCGTCAACGGAGCGTCAACGATTTTTGGTCTTCCATCATTGTAAATCTGCGTGGCGATCGTTTGCAGCCATTCATAAATGTGGTATCGGCTGGCTTTTTAGGCAAAAGAGAGAGCCACAGGCTTCCTGCCCCATTCAGCATATGGGTATCAATGGAGGGTCACCAATTTTTGGTGATGCATAGTTGGTAATCTGAGTGGCGATCCGTTGCGGCCATTCATAAATGTGGTATTGGCTTGCTTTTTAGGCAAAAGAGAGAGCCATACGCTCCCTGCACCATTGTGAATATAAGCGTCAACGGAGCGTCAACGATTTTCGGTTTTGTATTATTGGTAATCTGAGTAGCGATCGGTTGCGGCCATTCATAAACGTGGTATTGGCTCTCTGTTCAGGCGAAAGAGAGAGCCACACGCTCCCTGCCCCTTTCCGAATATGAGCGTTAACGGAGGGTCAACAATTTTTGGTCTTGTAAGTTAGTTAATTCAGAAGCGATTTGGTCGTTACTATGCATAATCATAGTATTGGCCGCCTTTATTGGCAAAAGAGATAGAGGCATGTTCCCTGCCCCATCATGAAGATGGGCGCCAACGGAACTTCAACGGTTTTTGGCCTTTGATCCTGGGTAATCAAAGTGCGATGTATCGGTGATTTTGTATATACGATGTTCTGACAGTTTTTCTAGGCTAAAACATTCATGAACTCTTCGTGGCATCTTTGTAAATGAAATTATTTGTTACTGTCCGGGAGGCTGTTGTAGGAACGTCACTTGCGTATCTGCCTAGAGAGGCTGCCAATTCCTCCGGAATAGAGGTTTGCAATGATGCGCCACTTAGACTACCCAAGCTGCAAGACCTTGAATTGTTGACACTTATTTTCCAGATGGGGCAGGGAGCGTGTCGCTTCTACTTTTGCCTATAAAGGAGGCCAATACGTCACTTATGACTCTCTGCAACCAATGTCCGCTCTGATTACTCAAGATGCAAGACCGAAATGTTTGATGCTCCATTGATGCTCATTTCCAAGATGAATCCCTTCATACTGTCCCGATCCAACAAAAGGCGTCTATTTATAACCCATGTCAGCATTTTTGCCCTAGATGTTGCCTTCCCCTCTGATAGTCTGCTGCCCTTTAGTGCCATCACTGCCAGATGAAAATGAATCTACATGCCAGGGCTTAGCATTATAATACAGTTCAATGTAGCGGATGGAAGCCCAGAGGGAATATCCAAAGTGGAGTACGTTATCAGGTGTGTTTTGGAACGAGAGGAATTGTTTTGTGCAAGGCACCTGATGTCGAGATAGTTCAGGATGCTGGCGGTGTGTTTAATACAGAAGGAAAAGAGAATGGAAGTCTAGGCGGGAAGGAGGGATATATATACTCCAGTTCCTGCAATTCCTTGATTCAACTTGCGAGACACGAGAATTTTGAATCATATCCTGCGTTCCATTGGTTAATGAACAAAACACAACCCAGCATTCATCTTGCAGAACCACCAGCCACCTCGTAAATGGGAACCCTTGGGACTAGATTTAGTACTCGCGGTGAGGCAAGTTTACAATGCCAGGAGCAACTTTTGCATCGCATACCACTGTTACAGCTCAGACCTCATTCATCTCCGAGCAAATTCAGTAGTTCTAAGGTTCTCCCAACTCTACAACCATCCAACACCGCTACCAACATGCCTAGCAGTGGAAACAGCACATCCAACTGATGTCATAGGATAGAGAATACGTCATTGTTTGCTTTGCGATGGTTTTAGCTCTGCCAAAGGGGGATTTCCACCGGGAAACTGAAGATATACACAATCGATGGTTCAAAGAATTGTGCAAACAACGAGTCCAATATTATTCTACTCGCGCCAAGATGGCATAAACACCCTTCAAGCAGTGCATATAGACCTTCAGACGTTGCTGTAACATTTAATATCAATGCTGAGACTAATGTGAGTTAAATCTGATGGCACTTAACCCCATAATGGAATGCTTTTCAAGGGATCTCATCCGCGAGTATTGTCATGGTTTAGAGTCTAGCGTGGTCTACACTGCACATCCCTTTCTTGTCCAATCCCTCCATGGTTGCTCAAATAGAAGTGAACCTCGACTGCCGTTGCACCTGGATGCACAGCATATTATTCCTACATTCTGAATGTTGAACATCTATATCAGATTATGCCTTCCCACAGCACTCACCCTGACACGACTCGGATTTTACGAAAAGTTCGAAGTCGTGCGAATCGTCACAATCAACAAAAGCGTGGGCCTATGGGCAATTCCCAACTTCCCCTTACAAAGTTGAGCGTTTCCATACTGGCTGGCGAGTGCCATTCCTCTCGAGGAGGGAGTTCCATAGCCTCTACACTCCAACGTCGGAACTCCGCCCCCTCATCTTCACTGAATAATCCTTGCGTTGCCGATATCACTCAACTTGTGGCTTCCACCGTGTCTGCTACAGAAGGACGGTCAATGAAGACTCCAACTGCCGCGCCGGGTATAACCAGTCATAGCCCACCATCACCCGGAGAAACCTCACAGACTAATTCAACACGTCATCTTGTATCCAGCCCCTCATCCAGCATTGCTTGCTCTCCTACTCCTCTCAGCGGTCTTGAAAACCTGCCTGCCCCTATCCCTAATCCAGAAGCCTGCACGATCATTACAAATCCACTGCAAACGCAAGCTACAGCAAGGAATCAGAAACAGAGGCAGTGGAAATTGCAACCGCATGCGGTGTCTACACCTCGACCTGTGGTCTCCGGCAGTTGCAACATGTATTGATTTGGTCACTGAGACATAACACGTCTTGTATTTGCAACCGGCAGACTCCTGGAGCTCTACATGAGGAACAGACGGCTGTTTATGAGTGGAAGCGACTTGGAGATGGTAAGTTATTCAACGTGATGCATTGCGAAAGCATTCACTGAATCCCCACCTCGGCAGATGATAGAGAAGTACTAGAACACCGCTATGCAGCAAAACAACATTTGATCCATAGCATTTGAGGCAAGCACAAAGGAGAGCTTGAAAGAGGGACGCGGAAGCAACTGGCGATTACAAAGATGAAGTGGACGAAAGCGCCCAGAGCTGTGCCATCCCCTCTGCCAGCCAGCGACGATGGGCTGCGACTGAACTCCAGAGGTGTGACTTGGGAACAATTGATGTCGACAGGTATGAGGGCAACAATGGCAACAGTGAGGGTGCGGATGAGGAGGAAGAAGCATTGCAAGCCGATGATGGATCAACACAGAATGTGGAAGACTGAGGGCATAGTACTAGAGAGTGTGAAGATTGGACACTATATTTCAGACCTGTAGAATGACATAATGGCGAAGCAAATGCAACGGCAAGCGATGAATCCGAAGTGAAGACTGCATTTTAATAAGTGACAAAATCTCAAAGCTGAACAGATTTGGGGAGAGAGAGGCATCCGACATATACCAATAGCAGAGAGGTGAAATGTTGCGCTCCGCTGGACACAGGCATAAACATCGCCAGGCGTTCTGTAAACAGCTAAGGCATAACTGCAGCCCCTCCCAAGAGTGTATCACACGTGTCGTTCTGATGGCACGTACTCATCTGTGCACAAAGTAATGGAGGTAGTAAGTACACAACCCGACGCATCAACTGGGCAACAGGAAGAGTGTACTTCTCCGTCAGATGGTGCGAATATCTGTCAGAGCCATCAGAGCCGTCCAGAACACCCGGGTGTTTCTGACGGAGACTATGGTTGTTGCCTGATGTAAGTCATCCCTCTCTATCTCTCCATGCCATGATCAAGAGTTAACGCCAGTACAGCATACACTGAGTACAGCATACACCAAGTAGAGCATACACTAAGTACCGAGTACAACATCCACCCAAGATTGTTTGTATTCGCGTCATTCTCATGATTACAAGTTCACCCCTCAATGTAGCTTCCGCTTCCGGCGTGCCTCCCTCCATCATCGACCGCCATCGGCCAGCTCTCCGTGAGGGCTCCAAGGTGAAGTCACATTGTCACATTCCCAAGGTTGCAAGTGAACTAACTGATGAATAGAGTCTCACACGCCGTCCATCGACCGCCTCCAAGTACTCGTCCAATCTCGCACAATCACGGCCTCCAAGTGGATCTTCAAACTTGCTCGATTTCGGCCTCCAAGTTCGCACAATCATGGACCCCAAGTGCATATCTCCAAACTTGCTCGATGACAGCCTCCAAGTGCATCTCCAAACTCGCTCAATTACGGCCTCCAAGTGCATCTCCAAACTCGCTTAATCATGATCTAGGAGTGAACCTCTAAGTTCACTTGATCATGCCCTCCAAGAGGATGTCCGAATACGCTCAATTTCTGCCTTGAAGTGCATCTCCAAACTTACCCGTTCACCGCCTCACAGTGTATCTGTGAGTTCATTCCGCAGTCATTATCAGGGGCACCTGGGATTGCTCTGAAGCACCACCTGCAGCCAGTCCAGATATACCGTGTGTCGATGGGTACCTATACAGATACCTGGATCCATAGATACATAGATACGTAGATACGTAGATGAGAATACAAACTGAATATATGAGTTTTCAAAATTGTTGAAGGATATGTAGCAGCTATGATTTCCAGGCGCACCAGCAGCATTCCCAAACAAGACGTTTTTCCCAGACTGCTGTACTGTGATTCAAGGTGCTCCCAGACTTGTTGCTGGCGCTCCCAGATTTGTCATCGGCGCTCCCAGGCTTGGCGCTGGCGCTCCCCAGTGTGTCGCCGGCGCTCGCAGGTGCTCCCAGGTGTTCCCACACTTATCACAATCACTCCCATGTTACTCTTGTTACAGACATCAGAGATCCCAGTCACTCTGATGGCCGGCCGGAATGCCCTCCTAGGGTCTGATACTCTCCTGATATTGACCCATCTAAGTTTTCACTCCACATCCTCTCAGACACTCCTGGAGTCTTCCAGTGACTAAAATACATTTTGCTGATGCAACCATATACGCTTCCATGGCCTCCTCTAGGGTGATTAAAGCCAGTTTTGTCCACACATGGGGATACTTATCAGGAAATTTGTCCGCGAAAATCCCAGAGCTGACAACTTCATAATGTTCAATTTCGCAGACTGTGCAGACAGACACCATGGTCAACCATGGAGGTTTCCCATTAAGGGCAGCGATGAATTGGTCACAGAGCTCTCTACGTACATCCACTGTTCGTTATACGGTTAATTGACGGCCGTTTACGACAATATGGATATACTTACATCCAGCGGTATGCTTCGTCTTATTCATGCTGCTTCCAGCCTTACGGACGATTTCTAAATGCGCATCCTGGATCATATTTTTGGTGGCCTTGTTGGCAGTGTCGCGGTGAACTAACTGGTGTCTGCCTTCTTGCTGTGTGCCAATGAGTGACGTATTTGATGACACACCAGCCAATCAGCTTGATTTGGATCCACTCTCGCCGGGCTGAGGTGGTTTTGTATCAATGATTTGCTGGTGTGAAATAGGAGAGTAAGATGATCACAAAAAGAAGTGGGAAGTCCTGAGGAATATATAGTTAGCCTCATGTCAAAATGGAACAAGTAGCAGCCAACATGTTCATTATACACAACATCACTCCTGCTGGATATAGCTGCAAGTTGCAGGGGTTCCCCACCGCCCCGAGATGTGCAATAAGTCGGTCGGATGTTGTTTGTTTGTTACCATGGATGAATTGTGCTGTAAGACAGCCGAAATCGCATGATTGTCAGATATAAATTGGATATTGTTCGAGGGATAGGTCATCTGCTGATGTTGGTCTCAAATAATCCCCGGGATAATACATGAAACTGACACTAACACTCAAAGCATGTTGTACGGTTAGCCAAACTATTCCTATTTTATTATCAGTCAAAAGGGAGATTTTGCTTTGTTCAAGATGAGTGAACGTACCAACATTGACATAAAAGACGCAGCTTGCCTCCATATTGTCCATATCTTGCAACATCCAACATCTCACCCTACAACAAAGTCAACGCAAACTGCAATGGTCAATGCTCCTAAAAAGAACTATTCGCCACATCCAGCGGCCAAATTGAGCAAATTGACAAAGCGGTCCACCCACCGATATCATCATTCGACCGAATGCAATAGCTGCTTGGAGGCAGAAAGAGTCCGAGCCTTTGGGGCATTGCGCGGCTTGTGATCCAAAAAGAAACTTGCAGCCAGGAAACGATGAGAAACCCACTTCTTAAACAATGAAGAGAACATCAGCAAAATGTAAAATGGTTTGGAAGTCATAACCGAACAACTCAGCAACTCTGAACAGCCACACTGATCCTTCCAGATGCTCCCAGATGCTCCCAGATAGGCTGAATGCAAAGCAATGTGCTCTCAGGCGCTCCGAGACTACTTCACCGGTGCTCCTGAATGCTCAGGAAGTTGTGGAACAGAATCCAAGAATATCCTGAAGAGTGCATAGTTGTCTTCGAAATGCTTCCAAATCAAACTATTAGGATGTGCAAATATCGGAGCTACTGGGAGTATTGGCCGCATCTCCGCGAGTACTCCGGTGCACCTCGAATCTGGAGCCATCCTCTCCGGGAGCGATTATTATAATGTTTATATCAAATAGCACAATTCCATTAACTATCTTCTGCACACCTTGATTCAGGCATTGTAACTTTAATACACAGTCCAGTAGGTATCTAAATCCACATGATTATTTACAAGCCATACGCTATCAATTCTATCTGATGCAGCATTATTCTCTCGCACCAAATGTGCAGGTCCAACAATTGCTCCGACAGGTACAATATGCATCTTATCAGTCTGTTTGACAACCCGGATGAACCCGTCAATACAATCAGCCCAACCATGCAGATCTTTGTACTTTGTTGGAATCACCACCGCATATTCTTGATGTTGAGGACATAATATCCATTGTTGGGTCTTCTTGCACCTCTTAGAGAAGGTGGATATCGATTTTCCGGCGGGCAGGTGCTCCTGAAATTGGAGGATCTGATTTGGTGGAGTCTAGCTGAAGTAAAATACATGAAAAGAAGGAACTCAGCCTTGGAAGGTGTTATCGAGGTCACTGTCCGTATATTGGACCCAGATGTTATGAGATTCATGCCTGATCCCTTGGTTGGCATCTATATATTCTACCTTGCAATCAAGTCCCAGACGCTCCACAGATGTAGGGCAGTGAAATGGTTGACAGTAGTACGTCAGCCCATTCTGAAGTTTAATAAATATACCGTCTATGAGTACG
>Ga0307512_10005511_pt1 | contig 13193 bp, 14 predicted proteins | sample 14_EM_MG_FD_200267 | JGI IMG/M metagenome (GOLD analysis project Ga0307512, IMG submission 200267) | Populus trichocarpa ectomycorrhiza microbial communities from riparian zone in the Pacific Northwest, United States - 14_EM | ecosystem: Host-associated > Plants > Roots > Unclassified | place... | reverse complement strand
GAGCCGACTCCCTGGTCGGCGAGGAGGCCGAACATCTCTCGCTCTTCTTCGCGCTGGGTGAGGCTGTACTGGTTCTGCACGGAGATGAACTTCGTCCACCCGTGCAGCTCCGCCGTGTACTGCATCTTGGAAAACTGCCACGCCCACATGGAAGACGCGCCGATGTACCGGACCTTTCCGGCCTTGACCAGGTCGTGCAGCGCTTCCATCGTCTCGGCGACGGGCACGTCCGAGTCGAACCGGTGGATCTGCATCAGATCGATGTAGTCGGTACCCAGCCGGCGCAGCGACGCATCGGTCTGCTCGATGATCGCCTTGCGGGACAGTCCGGAGCCGCCGGGGCCGGCGTTCATCGGCCAGAACAGTTTCGTGGCCAGCACGATCTGCTCCCGTGACGCGTACGTGGTGATCGCTCGCCCGATGATTTCTTCGCTGGTGCCCATGCCGTAGACGTTGGCGGTGTCCCAGAACGTGATTCCCAGGTCGATCGCTTGCCGGAAGATCGGCTGAGCCGCGTCATCGTCGAGAATCCATTCCATCGGGGTGCCAGAACCGAAGCTCATGCCGCCGAGGGAGATCCGGCTGACCGTGAGGCCCGAGTTGCCGAGAGATGTGTAGTCCATGAAGGGTTCCTGTTCAGTAGTTGTCGTGGCACCGAAATCGACGCTAGGCCGGTGGGGTGCGTGAGTGACTCTCAGGTCGGACGCGCCGGGCTTATCGTCGGGGTGTGGACACTCGTGACGACGTGCAGCAGTTCGTCACCGCGCTGCGCGGACGGATCACCCCGGAGCGGGCTGGACTCACCGTCTTCGGCGGCGAGCGACGCGTTCCCGGCCTGCGCCGCGAAGAGGTGGCGCAGCTGGCGGGAGTCAGTACCGCCTACTACACGCGGATGGAACGCGGCAACCTCAGTGGCGTGTCGGAGAGTGTGCTGTTCGCCCTGGTCCGAGCGTTGCAGTTGACCGAGGCCGAAACCGCTCACCTGTTCGATCTCGCCCGCGCGGCAACGGGACCCCGCCGGGCGCCCCGGACGAAGCCGGAACTTCGGGTGTCCGCGCGGGTCGTGCAGCTGATCGACATGATGGGGTGACATTCCCGCGATCGCCATGACCCGGCTCGGCGACCCGGTGGCGTCCAACTCCCTGGGCCGGGCACTGTTCCCCGACCTATTCCCAGCGGGAAGACCGGTGGTGAACAGTGCCCGTTACCTGTTCCTCGACGAACGGTCACGAGTGTTCTACCCGGACTGGGAAACCATCGCTCACGAGGCGGTGTCGGGGATGCGGCTGATAGCCGGCCGCGACCCGAGCGACCGCGCCCTCATGGCATTGGTCGGTGAGCTCGCAACCCGCAGCGACGAGTTCCGCACCTGGTGGGGCGGACACACCGTCAGAACCCACGCCACCGGCACCAAGAAGATCCACCACCCCGTGGTGGGCGACATGACGCTGGAGTACGAAACGCTCACCCTGGCATCGACCCCGGGCCTGAGCCTCATGACCTACCTCACCGAACCAGCCACTCCATCGGCGGACGCCATGACGATGTTGTGCAGCGGACCGCGAACAACACCCCCACCAACGACACGCACACACCAACCGCTGACACGACAAGAGGCCCCGAAAGTGTGAGCGCCGTCGTTAGGCGGGTCTCGTGGTCCTGGTGAGAAACGTTCGTAGGTGTGGGTTGACGGCGTCGGCGTCGGTGAGGCTCAGGAAATGCGCACCGCCTTCGATGATCACCGGTGGTTCGGCGTTCGGGAGTCTCTCGGCCAGTTCGTGGGCCCGGTCCACCGGGTAGACGGCGTCGGCGGAGCCGTGCAGTACCAGGGCCGGGCAGCGGATCATCGGCAAGCGGTCCTGCATGCCGTCCCGCTTGGCCACCGGGATGAGCACCCGGAAGACCTGGTCCCAGGAAAGCTGACGCCACTTCGCCCGCCACTCGGCCGCGTCGTACTGGCCAAGACACAGCTTGGCGTTGAGGTTCAACACTTTCCGGGTCGCGCCGTGTTCGCGCCATGCGTGGGCAGCCTCCCAGTAGCGAAGGCCCATCTCCGGTTCCTCGGCGGCACCCGAAGTGCCGAGCAGGGCAAGAGCGACAACACGGTCGGGCGCCAGCTCCGCCATCCGCAAGGCGATGGCCCCGCCCTCACTCACCCCGACCACGGCACACCGGTCCACACCAAGCTCGTCGAGCAACCCGAGAGCGTCGCGGGCCAGGTCCATGTAGGTGAACGCACCATCGATCGGAGTGCCACCATGACCGCGCTCGTCCATCGCGATCAACCGGAACGCCTCACCAAACGCCGTCACCTGCGGCGCAAACATGTCGGCGTCCATCAGATAGCTGTGCAACAACAGCACCGCAGGGCCGTCCCCGCCATGGTCGACATAGCTCACCAACTGGCCCTTGTTGACCTTCACCGTTGTCCGCACAGCCGCCAGCCTAACCAGACCGACCCTCCCGACAGCGGATGTCGACGAGGCGCGATCGTCGTGACGAACTGTGCCGCGAAGTGCCAACCTGAGATGACATCGCCGGTCAAGTGGACGAGGAACTCCGGCGGGCGAGCGTCGCGCCCGGTCTCGGCCGCCCTCCGGTACCAGGTCTCGGCCTCCGTGAGTTCGCCTCGTTCGTAGAGCAACTTGGCGAGTTCGGCCATGCCGACGAAGCCGCCGGCCGTGGCCGCGCGACGCAACCACGTTTCTGCTTCTTCGACGTTGTCTCGTTCAGCGAGGAGGATGCCGATGTTGGCCATCCCGGCCGGATGCCCGGCGGCAGAGGCCTTGTGAAACCACGACTCGGCCTCGTCGTTCTTCCGATCCCGCTGCAGGAAGACCCCGTAGGCGACCATCGCGGAGGAGTGGCCGCTCTCGGCCGCGGCACGCCCGATACAACCGCCCCAGGACGAAGGATCGCGACCCCGATGGGTCCCTTTCGCCACGCAGCCCAGTGCCCCCACTTGGCATCGAGCACCACATCGCCGGATCGGACAAGCTGGCCAAGCCAATGCCGACTACGAATCTGCCTGATCGCGCATCAGCGCCCCCGCCAGCCGCCATTCTGACCAAGGCACTCTCGACGACCGCTCGTCGGCTATGAGAGTGCGCGGGAATCGGGCAATCGCGTGCTCATGGAGGCGCGATCCGCCGGCTGGAGTGACATCGCCCATCCGCAGGGGGCCTGCCGGACGAGTTGCCTGCGCAGTACGGTTCTGGCCAGTTCCTCGGGGCGTTCCCAGGGTGCTGTCCACGGTCATGTCGTCGGTAGTGTCGTGGTCGTGAACCATGCGATGAGGGCCTCGTGCGAGCCCGATCGGGCTGCGCCGATGGTGTTCGCGCTGTTCTGCAACCGCGAGCGGGCACGTGACACACACCAGCAGCACTTCCAGACCTGACAACGCGTCCATACACTTCGGCAGTAAATCCGGGGTGGGCGGTATCGGGCGGCGAGCGGGAGGAAGTCCCTCCTGCCGATCTGGCACGACCTAACCGCCGAAAATGTACGCGCGCACCCCCGGGGGACAAGGTGCCCCGGATCTCAACCCGACAGAGCACGTTTGGTCCCACGTCAAACGCTTCCCCTTGTATGGGTGATCACGTCCGCTCGTCGGCAGGAGAGGACGTTGGTGACAGCGCGACCAGCAGCTGGCCAGTACCAGGTGAGCCAACTCTCGCCGAACACGCATCCCGTTCACGACGGCGGGCCCAGATCTCATTCCCAGGTGGGGCCACGAGTGGTTGCCGCAACCACAGATGTTCCGCGTGCCCGTCGTGTGCCGCGTTCGAGGAGGTGTGTGCGGTACGGGGACCACGCTGGGTACGAGCGAGATCCAGTATCGGACCGCGCACGAGTTGCCTGGGCTGGTAGAGGGAGAAGTTGATCGCCTGGCGCTGACCTCGAGGTCGCGCACCGGACGGTGCTGGTCACCGGGTGGCGCTCAGCCGGTGGTCTGGACCTTGGTCGTGGCGGCGGCGTCGAAGCCCGCGTCCGCGGCCGTGTACATGTCCCTGAACCCGAAGGCGCTGGGCGAGGGCCCGTGCGTGCGTAGCAGTTGCAGCCGCTCGACCGCCTCCTCGACGGTGGGCGCGTGGCGGGCCGGAATCCACCACAGCACCTGGAACGCCGTCTTCGGCAACTCGAACCACTCGGCGCGGCGCCGGAGCACGTCCAGGTGGCCGCTGCGGTAGACGTAGTCCCACAGGCTCTCGCGACTCTCCCAGACCGACATGTTCACGATGACCTCCGCGCCCAGTGGGGTCCGGATCGCGGTGGCGTCGTTGCCCCCGTCGCAGACCAGTCGCCACACGAACCCGGGCGCCCGGTCGGCGACCTCGTTCAGGGTGTCCAGCATCGACGTGAAGCCGTGCATGCGCGGGTCTTCCAGAGGGTGTCTCAGGGTGCCCACGTTGAGCTGGGCGAGGTGGTGTCCGGCCATGCCACCCACCTCACCACCCCAGTCCTTCTAAGTCAATTATCATTGTCTTTAGAAGCTTCGACGGCGACACAACACATCCCGGGCCGCGGATCCATCCGAACCCGCACCCCTTCGGTGTCCTCGACGAGACCTTCCAGCAGCGCCAGGTTCATGCCGCAGATCAGCGCGGGATGCCGCTCCGAGAGGACGTGAAACGGGCAGTTGACCAGGCGAAGGACGGCACCGTCCACACGTGGCTCGTAGCCGCGCGCGGACAGAACCGCCCGCATCGTGTCGAGGTCCTCGATCGGTCCGGCGGCGTCCCGCACGGCCCGTCCCTCCCGCGCCGCGGCGGCCCGCAACTCGACATCCAGCCGGGCGCCGTCCGCCACCTCGGCCAGCAGGTCGGCGGCGGTGCGGTAGTCCCGCGCCGGGACCGACACGTGGTGTTCGGCCCCGGACCGGCGGTAGAGCTTGGCCGGACGACCGGCGCCCGGGCCAGAACGCCCGGTGAGTCGCCGGCTCTCGGTGTCGAGCAGCCCGGCGTCGACGAGCTTGTCGAGGTGGAACGCGGCGAGCGTACGGCCGATCCCGGCGCCCTCAGCCGCCTCGTTCCGGCTCACGTCGTGGTCCTGGGCGGCCACGTACTCGTACAGCTGCCGCCGGACAGGATCCTGCAGCACGACGATCGCCTCGATGTCCTCCACCCCACCATTCTAAGAACAACGCAGGCCTTCGTTAGAAACCCGTGACACCTCCCCACCTCCTCGACGCTGTAGCGCACTGTCGTTCCCCGCGACGGAGACACGGCGGTGCTGAGCCAGCGCCTTCGACAACGAACAGTGATGTGGGTTTGGTGGGGTGCCGTTCGCGGTGGAACAGGTGTGGGCTGCCGCAGGAGAGAGTGTGCTGCCGGGACGGGGACGTGACTAGGAAATCACGGGCCGCAGCCAAAGAATTGGATCGTGCGCGACCTTGGGATCGCGAACAAGAGGCGGCGGCGCAGCGGTGTTATCAGGTCCGCGCTCAGGTTTCCGATGAAATACGAATTCTTCGGTGCGCGGGTCGACAGGCCGAAGCGAGTGTCCGAATTTGCGAGGATGGGTAACTGACTGGCAGCCCTCGAGAAGGACGTGCAGGCACTCCGAGACAAAATCTCCCCGCAGGTGACATCGCTCGACTCGGATCTGTGACGGCAGCAGGAAATCGAACGCGAGCGCGTGCGTGTTGACGCGTCGCGTGCTTGGTAGCGCACCGTGGGTGAGCTGCTCGCTCAGCTGCAGAAGAGGATGTAGCGCGAAGCCCGTGGAATGCGGTTTCCGGGGTTATGAGATGACGATGGTGAAGGTGAGCGCGGCGAAGATGAGGCTTTGGGCGGAGTGCACGATGATTCCCATCCATGCGGTGTGGAAGCGTCGGCTTGGGTAGGCGAAGAGGAATATGCCGGCCAGCACGCTTGAGGGGATGGACCATGGTTGGTGCAGGTGGTAGAGGCCCATGAGGGCGCCGTTGATGATCCAGTCGGCTTTGCCGAAGGCCCCGCGCATCCGGGGCAGCAACAGCCCACGGAAGAGCAGTTCCTCACCGAGTACGGTGTTGAAGAGAAACAGGACCAGGATCAGGGCGAACAGTCCCCAGTTGCCGCGCAGGGTGTCATGGCCTTCGGCTGAGGTGAGGAACTTGCCGAAGTCGTGACTGGACGGTCCGGACAGGCCGAACGGGATGAGTTGAAGCACGGCGAAGCCGAGGATGAACGGCACGGCCCACAGCCACAATCGGCCGCCGCGCCGCCCGGTCGAGTCCGACGGTGGGGTGAGCCACAGCGCGTCACGCACCACTGGCCAGCGCAGGCTTCGCTGCTCGTGCGCGACCAGCACGACGACCAGGGCGCACTGCCAGATCAACCCAGCGGTCAGGGCGGCGATCAGGACCACCGTGAACCGCTCGTCGGTGGTGCCAGGACCGGCCACGGCCGGCGCCACGATCCAGGCGAGCACCCCCATCGGCACCGCTGCCGCCAGCCATATGCCCAGAACCGCCGCGCGGGAGTACTGGCGAACAGCAACACCGGTCCCGGTGGCAAGAGCCTCGCTCACACCGTCTCCTCGCACATCGAACGCGCAGTCAGTCAGCGTCGATGGTGCCCACGCCGCCCGTCGCGTTCGATCCGGCAGGCCACCCGAACCAGGTGAGGCCAGCCCTACCGCCAAACGCCGCCACAGCCGACGCGTAAACGACGCCATCCCAACGAAAGATCAACATCCGCCAAATCGGCCTCAAAGATCAACATATCGTTGTGTGTCGCGGTGGGCTCGTCGAGCCACCGACGAGCGAAGGTCAACCTGGCTCGCTGATAACGGTTGGGGCCGATCAGCGTGGTCCACGGCGGGCGCAGGTGCGGGCCGGTCGTCATCCACCGGCTGTAGTCACCATGCTTTGCGGATCTCGTCGGCGAACTTACCCTGCCGTGACTGGAACTGCGGGTAGCAATGCGCGGCATCTGGGTGTACGGAGGACCTGGCGGCCGCCTTGTGGGTCTCTCAACCGCAGTAGCGGTCGGTGATCTCGGTTTTGGTCGAGAACTGTTGCCGGATCTCCTCGGTGCTCAGGTCCAAGCTCAGATTGGTCTTCAGGTCGCTCACCCAGTCCGCGCTGGCCACGTAGTCGCGAAGGGCGGAGGTGGTGCACACGCCGCGAACCGTCCATGTCAGGCCACCGCCTTCTTGACGAGCGTGCGAATCTTCGCCTCCGTCGCTGCATCCAACGACGTGAGTGTCCACGCGACCGGGTGCATGTGGGCTCCCTCCTCACGGGCGGGGTTCACGACTTCGCCGAAGCCGAATGCGATGAAGTCCTTGTCTACTTTGATGTAGCAGATGTCCTTGCCGTCCTTCACGTAGAATGGAAGTCCCCATCGTACGATCGGCTCGAGCGACGGCGCGCTCTCCCGGATGATGTGGTGCAGGCGTTCGCCGATCTCCCGGTACTGGGCAGGGGCGTCACCGAGCTTGGCGAGGACAGCCGCGTCACCCTTCTTCGTGAACATGCGCTCAGGCCTCCTTGACGGATTCGATGGAAGTCACGGCGTTGAAACTAGCTCCGGCTTCGTGCTGGATGCTTCTCGATTCCTGACCGAGTTGCCCTGACTCGACACATCCGTCAGCCACATGATCGCTCCCATAGTCCAACAGGGCCTACGCAGCAGGCCATGTACTTGTGCGGTCACCCAGGAGTCATGCATCTCACCTATCGTGATCGCAGGCTAACTTTACGTCACAGAGAAACAGCCGTGACTGTTGTGTTCCAATTGATCAAATTGACCTACCAAGATCAGGTTCAATGCGGGACGCTTAAACGTTGCTGGACGCACGACTCGCGGCATGACCGTGCATTGTGGGCGCCGGGATCAAACCCTCGGCTGCTGCGACCTTCCGGTGCTCCGCAGCCGTTGGGGGGCCGGGTCCTGTTCGACGTAACTATGCGAGGTCGGTTTTCGGGCAATGCCGCTGCTGGGACGTGTCGGGCATGGCCGATCTGGCCTTCTTGCCGCCCGAGGCGAGGATGAGGTTGGGGGCGTCCGGGGCGATCAGGTGAGGGTGGAGTCGCTCGACCCACAGGGTGTGGGACTCCACCGCGCGTTGCAGGACGAGCCAGGAGCGGCAGTTGTCCAAGAGCATCCGGTTACCCTTGGGCTGTGTGCCGGTCACCAGTTGGCTCAGGCTGGTGAAGTAGCGGGCATCGTCAAGGTCCAGGACAATGCGGACCCACATGTGGCCTTCCCACGTGTCACAGTCCCACGAGTAGGCCAGGCCACCCCGCACATATTTCACCTCGCTGACCCCGGCCATCCGGGCGGTGGTCTCCTCCTCGGAGAGGCCCAACCGGTCCGCCACAGGCTCGAACTGACGACGGACCTCCGACGCGAAGGTCTCACCCTTGCGTCGTTTGCGCCCCTTCGCCATGCCGCCGATCATGCCAGCGAACGCACCCAAGACCTGCCCGCCGGGGACGAACCTGTCCCAAAACTGACCAGTTCCAGACGCAACGGCACGAACACACTCACGTCGGCAGAAGCGTGCGTTCGTTCCACGCACGGCTCGCGGCAGATGAGGATGTTTCGTTGGGTTCGAGGACCGGGCGGCCTCGGTAGTGGAAGCGCGCGAACGCCAGGCTTTCCGATCAGTTCCGCGGCGGCGGGCTTCACGCCGTAGGACTTACACGGATACCTGACTGTGGAAGGTCGGTCGTCGCGGGACCGGCTGGGGTTCGAGGCCATTTCCAGGCGGAGCGCAGGATGAAGGCCAGGAGCAGCACCTCGATTCCGATGGAGAGGCCGTAGAAGGAGGCCCAGGCCCAGGACTCCCCTACCGCGTTGAACACCGAGTAGGGGATGTAGAGCAATGCAACGACGAGGTTCGTGGCGCGGTTCACCCGGGCGGGCAGCGTCATGGAGAGCATCACCATCAGGGCCGGGATCGCCACGGACGCGAGGAAAATGGTCAACAACGTCGGGCTGATGTCGAACTTATAGATGACGCCACCCCGGATTTCGTCGACGGCGCCGGGCTTGTAGAAGTTGAAGAGGTCGACGTAGATGTAGAGGAACATGAAGCTGGTCCATGCGGCGGCAAGCTTGGCCTGCACGGGGGCCGGCGGGTTGTCGAGCAGGTTCGCGGTGTTCGTTCGGATGTCGCTCATTGTTTCTCACTTCCTTTCCGCGTCATTCGTTGGCGCGGGAATGGTCGGAATGCTGTTTCGGAGGTTTTGTTGGGCCGTCCGTTCCGGTTATGTGGAACAAGATTGCTGGAGCGGCCGCATGCGCCGCTACGAGCCGAGGTCGATGGCGGCGGGCCGAAGGTCTACACCTCGGGTTCGACTTTGGTTGGATGCCGTGGGGCCCGACCCGGCCGTACCCTTTGATCATGATGGCCGCGGCGGTCCCGCAGGATCGGAGCCCGCTACCGGCGGGCGTGATCAGCGATGCTGACCACGATCCGGTACGCCCGGCCGAGCGCACGGTCCGCGGCCGGGTGGTCGACGCCGTGTGTTTCCTGCTGGCCGCTGGCGTGGTGGTGCTGACCCTGGCCGACAGCCGCGCGCAGCACATCGCGCTGGGCCCGCTCACCGTTGACCTCGTCCTCGGCGGCCTGTGCAGTCTGGGGGTGTGGCTGCGCCGGCGCTGGCCGGTCGGCCTCGCCGTGGCCGCGGGTCTGGTCAGCGTCTACGCGACGTCCGCCGGGGGCGCGGCGCTCATCGCGCTGTTCACCGTCGCGGTGCACCGGCGCTTCGCGGTGGTCGCCCGGATCGCGGCCGGGTACGCGCTCGTCCCGTTCCTCACGCTGCTGGTCCGCCCGGACGTCCCGGTCGGACCCTGGTCGCAGATCGTGCTGGGCGTCGTCTTCGCGCTCGCGGTGCTCGCCTGGGGCATGTTCGTGCGGGCCCGGCGCCAGTCGCTGCGCGAACGGGCCCGGCGGGTCGAGGCCGAACAGGAACTGCGCGTCGCCGAAGCCCGCCAGGGCGAACGCAACCGGATCGCCCGGGAGATGCACGACGGGCTCGCCCACCGCCTGTCCCTGCTGAGCCTGCACGCCGGGGCGCTGGAGCTACGCCCCGACGCCGCGCCCGAGGAGGTCGCCCGTGCTGCCGGGGTGGTCCGCGACAGCGCCTACCAGGCGCTGGAGGACCTTCGGGAGGTGATCGGCGTCCTCCGCACCGGTGTCGACCGGTCCGACGAGACGCCAGAACGGCCGCAGCCCACTCTGGCCGACCTCCCCGACCTCGTCGACCAATCCCGGCGCGCCGGGATGCGGGTACGGCTCGACTGGCAGACCGACGCGCTTTCCGCCGTACCGGCTGGTGTGGGGCGCAGCGCGTACCGGATCGTGCAGGAAGGGCTGACCAACGCCCGCAAGCATGCCCCCGACGGCGAGGTGGCCGTCACCGTCCGGGCAACCCCGGGCGACGGCGTGACCGTCGAGATCCGCAACCCGTGCCCGATGGGCATGGGTAGCGGATGCACCGCGATTCCCGGCGCCGGCATCGGCCTCATCGGGCTCACCGAACGGGCCGCCCTCGCCGGCGGACGCCTCGAACACGGACCCACCCCGGCCGGTGAGTTCCGGCTCTGGGCCTGGCTACCGTGGCCTACCCTCTGATCGCGGCCAGGGTCGGTCCGTGGCCCGGCTGGGCAGAGAGAAGGAGCCAGGCGTGAACGCAGCGGTGCGGGTCCTCGTCGTCGACGACGACCCGCTCGTGCGGGCCGGCCTGGCGATGGTCATCGGCGGCTCACCCGACCTGACCGTGGTGGGCGAGGCCGGCGACGGAAGCGAAGTAGCCGCCGCCGTCGACGCCTACGCCCCGGACGTGGTGCTGATGGACATCCGCATGCCCACCCTCGACGGCCTCGCCGCCACCGAACAGCTGCGTGCCCGACCCGACCCACCCGAGGTCATCGTCCTGACCACCTTCGACGCCGACGAGCACGTCCTGCGTGCGCTGCGCGCCGGGGCCAGCGGCTTCCTGCTCAAACACACCCCACCCGCCGAGATCCTGCGCGCGATATCGCGGGTCGCAGCCGGCGAACCCATCCTGTCGCCGACCGTGACCCGACAGCTCATCGCCCACCTCAGCGACACCGGCGCCGCCGCCCGGCAACGGCACGCCACCACCGCGCTGGGGCAGCTCAGCGAACGCGAACGCGAGGTCGCCATCGCCGTCGGGCGGGGCAAGTCCAACGCCGAGATCGCGGGCGAGCTGTTCATGAGCGTGGCCACCGTGAAAGCCCACATTTCCCGCATACTCACCAAACTCGATCTCAACAACCGTACCCAGGTCGCCCTACTCGCCCACGACGCCGGCCTCACCGGCTGACACCGGAAGCCTTCTGGCCCCCGTCCGCACCCGGCGTGGGCGGGCGAGCCGACCCGCTGGCCGGCGAGCCGGCCAACCCCTCACCGCCAGACAGCTCAGGCGGGGGTCATCGACCACTTGCTATTGCCCAACTTCCGCACATCGGCAGAAGAGGGAGTGCCTCCTGGTTGGGGTGGCGGTCGAGAGAACAGCCGCGTCGTCTGGTGTGTCAACCCGGGCGTTCGTCAGCGGGTTGTTGTTCGCTGCCCAACTTTTTGGCCAGGTGTGGTTTAGGTCTCGTCTGAGGGGTTAGTCACCGAGCGTGCACGGTTGACGACACCACGGTGTGATCGTGCGCGCGTTTTATTCACCTTTTTCCTGGGAGGACAGGTGAGATTACCGATATCAGGTTCGAAGGATGGAGGAGGTGGACTGCCCGTCCGGGCGCTGGGCACGGTGTTATCGGCGGCTGTGTTCGCACTCTCCGCGGGTACGGCGTTGGCAGGCGCCGATGAACAACCTGCCGGGCCACCGTCCACGCCGCCCAAGGCGACGGTGAAGGTGACCGTGATCGGTGACTCGTTCACCAGCGGTGAGGGTGCCAACGCGGGGACATATCGCACGGCGCCCGTCACCACGACCGACGAGTCCGGTATCACCTACCAGGTTGACACGGTCGATCCGGCGCACCAGTCGTCAACGGCGCCGACGTTGCAGGCGATCAACCAGATCAAGGCGGCCAACCCGGGCGTCGACATTCAGGTGACGTTCGTGCCGGTCTCGGGAGCGACCCGGGACAGCCTGTACGCGACGACCAACCCCGGGACGCCGTTCGAGCAGCCACCGCAGATCAACGCGGTGAAGGGTGCGGACGTGGTGATCGTGGGTATCGGTGGCAACGATGCCCGCTTCAGCGAGTGGGTGGGTACTGTGCTGTTCAGCACCGACGGGACGTCGGCGCAGCAGTTCCCGCAGTTCATGCAGCCGCTCAACGACGGCACGTATCTCGCGAACCAGGTCAAGCTGCTCAACGATGTCGCCAACATGGCGGCGCCGGACGCGACGATCGTGTCGCTGGGCTATCCCAAGGCGATGCCGGACACCATTCCCGGCACGCCGACGTGGTGGTCGCCGTTCAGCTGGTCGACGATCAGCCAGGAAGAAGCCAACCGGTCCAACCAGTTGGCCGGGGCGCTGAACACGAACAACCAGGACGCGTCGCTCACCGCCGCGTCGCAGCACCCGGGCCAGCAATGGCTCTTCGGGGACGTCTCGACCGCCCTGCAGGGCCACGAGCTGTTCACCAACCAGGAAGGGCTCAACGGCCTGACGCCGTCGAACACGGCGGGGTCGTACCACCCGAACGACTTGGGGCAGCAGTTGCTCGGGAGCGTGCTGCAGCCCTACGTCGAGCAGGCGGTGAACAACCAGTTGGCCAAGCAGGGTGTCACGGGTGCTGAGAACGTCGCACCGATCACGCCGACGTTCTCCTACGAGTGGAACCTGCGGGTTGATGTCCCACTCCAGTCGGCGAACCAGCCGCCGTGGAACACCTCCCCACCGCCCACTCAGGACCCCGCGCCAACCCAGGCGCCGTCCGACAAGCCGGCGGAACAGGACAAGTCCCAGCCCGACGGCGCCGATCAGGCCGAGCCAGCCAAGCCCGACATGACTCAGCCTGATGGAGCCCAACCGGACGCGGTCCAACCGGACGCGGCTCAGTCTGATGGGGCTCAACCGGACGTGGTCCAGCCTGATGGGGCTCAGCCGGAGGCCGTGCAGCCGGACGGGACGCAACCAGACGCGGCCCAGCCAGACGCGGTCCAACCGGACGCGGTCCAACCGGACGCGGCTCAGTCTGATGGGGCTCAACCGGACGTGGTCCAGCCTGATGGGGCTCAGCCGGAGGCCGTGCAGCCGGACGCGG
>Ga0307512_10005510_pt1 | contig 13193 bp, 11 predicted proteins | sample 14_EM_MG_FD_200267 | JGI IMG/M metagenome (GOLD analysis project Ga0307512, IMG submission 200267) | Populus trichocarpa ectomycorrhiza microbial communities from riparian zone in the Pacific Northwest, United States - 14_EM | ecosystem: Host-associated > Plants > Roots > Unclassified | place... | reverse complement strand
AGCCCGACCAAGAATGCGGAAGCGAAACGGCCCAGAGCAGCCCCGGGCACGCCTCGAGCGCTCCCGGCTCAGCCTTCAACGAGGAGCCCGGTGGCGTCGCCGGCAGCGTGTATGCCGGTTCAGACGGCACGCCCTCCCTGATGCACGCCAACAGCCCCCACGCGGTCTCCCAGTACGACGTGGCCTGCTTCCAGGTCTCGAACCACTGAGGCCGACTTACCTCCGTACGATCCGGAACAGCCGTATCTCCCGCTCCACCCGAGCCTGATAAGTGGCGTACGGCGGCCAGAAGGCCAGCGCCGCCTTCCAGGCCGCCGCCCGCTCCTCCCCCTCCAGCAACCGGGCATGCACGGGGATGTCCGCGCCCTTCCAGCTGATCTCGGCGTCGGGGTGGGCGAGGAGGTTGTGGGTCCAGGCCGGATGGCCCGTACGGCCGAAGTTGGAGCCGATGAGGATCCAGCTGCGCCCGCCGTCCTCGGGCATGCACGCGAGTGGCGTACGGCGGGCCAGTCCGCTCCTCGCGCCCGTGGAGGTCAGGATCACGCCCGGCAGCATCTGTGCGCTGAGCAGCACCTTTCCGCGGGTCAGCCGGTGGACGACCCGGTCCAGGGCGGGAACGACATGCGGGGCGACCTTCACGAACCCCCGCGTCGACGAGACCTTCTGCACCAGCCGTACGCCGATCACACCGTCACCTCCCGACCCTGCGCGAAGAGCTGCGCCGCGTCGGCGGCGTGCGCCCGCAGCCGGTGCACCGGCCCGAAGAGCAGCTCGTCGCCGGAGGCGCGCTTGAAGTAGAGATGGGCCTCGTGTTCCCAGGTGAAACCGATGCCGCCGTGCAGCTGGATCCCCTCCGCGGCAGCGCCGCGCAGGGCCTCCAGGGCCTGCGCGAGGGCAAGCCCGCCGCCGCACCCGCCCGTCTCCCGCCACCGCCCTTCCAACGAGGCGCTTCGCGCCGTACCTTCCCATTCGTTCACCGCGGCCCAGGCGGCGTAGTAGGCGGCCGAACGCGCCGCCTGCACCTGGACGTACACATCGGACAGCCGGTGCTTGACCGCCTGGAAGGACCCGATCGCCCGCCCGAACTGCTCGCGCTGCTTCACGTACTCGACGGTCCGCTCCAGCACCCGGTCGGCGGCCCCGACAGCCTCGCAGGCGAGCACGGCGGCTGCGGTGTCGCCGAGGGAGGAGAGGGCGCCGAGGACATCGGCGCCGTCCTCGCCCAGCAACTCGGCCTCGACGTCCCGCAGTTGGAGACGGGCCTGCGGCCGGGTGGCATCAAGGGCGGTCTGACGTACGCGCACCAGCCCCTCCGCATCCCCCGGCACGAGGAAGAGCAGGGTCCGGGAGCGCGCGAAGCCCCCGGCGTGAGCGGCGACCACGAGCAGCCCCGCGCTGTGCCCGTCGAGCACCTGCCCGACCTCTCCGTACAACCGCCACCCCTCCCCCGCCCGCCTGGCCTGCACGCCTCCCGCGCGCCCGCCGCCCGCCCACTCCCCGCCGTTGTCGCCGGTCAGCGCGAGGGCGGTGGCGAGGGCGGATCCGGGTACGGCGAGGGCGGCCGTGAGGGCACCGGCGGCGATGCGGGGCAGCAGGCCGGCGCGCTGGGCGTCGGTGCCGAGGGCCAGGATCAGGGGTGCGGCAAGTACGGCGGTGGCGAGGAAGGGGGAGGGCGCGAGGGCACGGCCCGTCTCCTCCGCCGCCAGGGCGAGTTCGGTCACCGAACAGCCGACGCCGCCGTACGCCTCCGGGAGGGCGAGTCCGGGCAGGCCGAGCTGGTCGGCGAGGGCGGTCCACAGGACCGGGTCGCATCCGGCGGGGGTGTCGAGGGCGGCACGCAGCTCCTCGGGCCCGCAGCGTTTGTGGAGCAGTTCGCGCAGGGTGCGGCGGATCTCGTCCTGTTCGGCGGTGAAGCCGGCGTCCATGGCTCTCCCCCTCTTCCCTCCGGATCTGACGGACCGTCATATTAGGAGGGCCGAAGCGATAAGCACAGGGGCAGGAGGCCTCGCATGACTGCCGTCATGACTCCCGGAAGCCGGAAGGTCGCCGTCGTCGGCGTGGCCCTCTCCGACTGCGGGCGAGTGGACGACGCGACCCCGTACGCCCTGCACGCCCAGGCGGCCCGTCGCGCACTTGCCGACGCGGGGCTGGGCCGGGAGGTGGTGGACGGCTTCGCGTCCGCCGGGCTCGGCACGCTCCCGCCCGTCGAAGTGGCCGAGTACCTGGGCCTGCGCCCCACCTGGGTGGACTCCACGGCGGTCGGCGGCTCGGCCTGGGAGGTGATGGCGGCCCACGCGGCGGACGCGATAGCGGCCGGGCACGCGAACGCCGTGCTCCTGGTCTACGGCTCCACGGCCCGCGCGGACATCAAGGCGGGCCGCCGCACGGGGAATCTCTCCTTCGGAGCACGGGGCCCGTTGCAGTTCGAGGTGCCCTACGGCCACACGCTCATCGCCAAGTACGCGATGGCGGCCCGCCGCCACATGCTCGAACACGGCACGACGATCGAGCAGTTGGCCCAGGTCGCGGTGCAGGCGAGGGCCAATGCCGCGCTGAACCCGGACGCGATGTTCCGCGACCCGATCACCGTGGACGACGTGCTCGACGGCCCGATGATCGCCGACCCGTTCACCAAGCTGCACTGCTGCATACGTTCCGACGGCGGGGCGGCGGTGCTGCTCGCGGCCGAGGAGTACGTACGGGACTGCCGTACCGCTCCGGTCTGGGTGCTCGGCACCGGGGAGCACGTCTCGCACGCCGCGATGTCCGAGTGGGCCGACTTCACCGTGTCGCCGGCGGCGGTGAGCGGGCGGCTGGCGTTCGGGCGGGCGGGGGTGCGGCCCGACGAGATGGACTTCGCGCAGATCTACGACGCGTTCACGTACATGACGCTGGTGACGCTGGAGGACCTGGGGTTCTGCGAAAAGGGGGAGGGCGGGGCGTTCGTGGAGAAGGGGCGGCTCAGGGTCGAGGGCGGGGAACTGCCCGTGAACACGGACGGGGGCGGGCTGTCGGCCCAACACCCGGGGATGCGGGGGCTGTTCCTACTGGTGGAGGCGGTGCGGCAGCTGCGCGGGGAGGCAGGGGCGAGGCAGGTCCGCGGCCGGGACGGGGAGTCACCGCGGCTGGGGGTGGCGTCCGGCACCGGTGGGTGGTTCTGCTCGTCGGGGACGGTGGTGCTGGGACGCTGAGCAGCCGCCGCCCGGTCAGCCGAGCACGTCCACGGACGCCTCGTCGTCGGACGGGTCGGTGTCGCGGCGGCCGGGCGGTTTGATGTCCAGGAGGCTCACGCTCCCCTTGCCCGGTTCGCCGAGGCGCACGGTGAACTCGAACGTGCGGGACGTGCCCGGTTCGAGGCGCTCGACGTCGCAGGTGTAGGTGGAGCCGTTGTTGTCGCAGTAGGGCTGGTACTCGTCCTCGTCGATCTCCCTCGTGGGCTGCTTCAGGACGGTGACGCCGAGGGGCGGGCTGAAGATCAGCCGCGCAGCGTAGCCCGGGTCGCCGGGGCCGTCGTTGCGGACGGTGAGGCGGAGCTTGCGGGTGTCGCCCGGGTCGCCGTGCAGGTCGGCGCCGGAGACCTCGTAGTCGGCGTGGGTGTCGAGCAGGACGTCGACGAAGTCGCCGGCTCTGGTGAAGCGGCCGGAGGTCGTCTTTGCCGGCTCTGCCCGCAGGGCCGGGCCGTCGCCGTGGTCGCCGCCCTTGGAGGAGTTCTGGTTCTGGCCCGGACCCGCGTCCAGCGGCCAGACCGCCCGGTTGAAAGAGCCGTACATCTTCGTGTCGGAGGCGCGCAGACGCAGTCCGGACCGGACGGTGACGGCCTTCCCCGGCGGGATCCGCACGTCGGGGAAGCGGCACACCGCCTGGCTGCCGTGCTGGAGGTCCGGGTAGCGGCAGTTGGCGTGGCGCCGCGCGAACTCCAGGTCCCCCGCGTTGACCACGAGCACCAGCCCGTTCGCGGTCACGTCGCCGGTGTTGCGCACGACCACGGGCGACGTCACCTCCGCGCCGGGCCGAACTCCCTTGAACGCCTTGGGAGTCAGCACCTCCAGCACCGGCGCGCCGACGACCACCCGGGTGCGCGCGGTGAGCTTCCTGCCGTCCTTCCTGCCGTACGACAGACGGAGCTGGCCGGTGTCTCCGGGCTTGCTGCCCTTGGCGGCGAGCGGGGTGAAGTCACTGGTGCCGCCGCTGAGGAGTGTGCCCGCGATGTCGCAGGTGACGTGGGTGGCGCTCCCCGTGCAGTCGGGGCTGCTCTCGCGCAGCCGGACGACGTCCCGGGAGCTCGCCGGCACGTCCACCGTCAACCGCCGCTTCCCGGTGAGGGCGGTGAAATCGGAGCCGTCGACCCGGAGAGGGAAGAGCTTCTGGTTGCTGTGCGGTGAGAGATAGAAGACCTCGGCTGCGGAGAGGGAGGTCGGTTCGTTGTCACCGGCGCAGGCGGTGAGGGCGCCGAGCAGCAGAAGGGCACCGGTGAGGGCTGCGCCCGTGCGGCGCCGTGAGCGCTCCACCAGTACCCTCGCCTTCTTCACGACGAACTCCGCCGCCTCCGGGGCCCAACGTACTGCGGACGAACCTTCGGCGTGTGGAGGAAACCGACATCGCCCTGGCCCGTCAAGAGCGCGAACAGTCGACGGATACGTGGGCTTCGCCTGGAAGAACCACGGCGAGCAGGTGATCGTCCGGATGCGCCCCGAACGATGGGTGTCGTCGGACCCGGGCACGGTCTGAGCCTTGCCGCACGTGACAATCGGAGCATGGGAACCGATCTCCACGACCTGCTGAGGTCACTGCGCGTGTGGGACCCGGCGGTCACCGAACTGCCGCCCTTCGAGCCGGCGGACGCCCCCGCCGAACCACTCCCCCTCTTCACCACCTGGTTCGCGGAGGCGGTGGCCGCCGGACAGCAGGAGCCCCACACCATGTCGCTGGCCACGTCGGACGAGGCGGGCCTGCCGGACGTACGGATCGTGATGCTGCACGGCGCCGACGCGGACGGCTGGTCCTTCGCGACACACGCGACGAGCCGCAAGGGAGCGCAGCTGGCGGCCCGTCCGTATGCCGCGCTCGCCTTCTACTGGCCGGTCCTGGGCCGCCAGGTCCGCATCCGCGGCCCGGTCACCGCGGCTCCGGCGGCGGAGTCCCAGGGGGATCTGCACGCCCGCTCGACCGGCGCGCTGGCCGCCGCGCTCACCGGCCGCCAGAGCGAAGTCCTGGGCTCGGCGGCGGAGTTGGCGCAGGCCTCGCGGGCGGCCTGGGAACGGGCCCAGCAGGAACCGCACGCACCCGTGCCGACCTGGACCCTGTACCGCCTGCGCCCGGAGGCGGTGGAGTTCTTCCAGGGGGATGAGCGGCGGCAGCATGTACGGCTGAACTACCTCCGGGAGAACGGGGAGTGGACCAGGCAGCTGCTGTGGCCGTAGGGGCTCACGCCATGAAGTCGTACACCCACAGCACCTCGTCCGCGCCCGCCGGATCACACCCGGTCCGCCCTCGGACCACAGCCCGTCCCACCCTCGGGCCACAGCCCGTCCCGCCCTCGGGCCACAGCCCGTCCCGCCCCCGGACTACAGCCCCTCCGGCTCCGGATCCGTCCCCAACCGCCCGTGCAGATGTACGTCCCGGAACGCGTCGTGCCGACCCGCCTCGAACATCGCCCCCCGCAGGGTCCCCTCGTACCGGAACCCGCAGCGTTCCGCGATCCGGCAGGAGGCCTCGTGGTCGACCGCGTGGCCGAGTTCGAGTCGGTGCAGCCCCAGTTCGGTCAGGGCCCAGTGGGAGGCCACGGTCAGGGCGCGGCTGGCGATGCCCTGGCCGCGGGCTTCGGGCAGCACCCAGTACCCGACACGGGCAACGCTCAGGACGGGGTCGATCGCGTTGACGCCGATGTGCCCCAGCGCCGCACCGCTCGCCGCGTCGGTCACGCAGTACGAGGCCGCGGTGCGCTCCGCCGAGCCCAGCGCCTTGGCCCGCAGCGACGCGCGCGCGTCGGCGAGGTCGTCGACCGGTCTGAGCGGTGTGTTCCATCGCCGGAACTCCGGGTCGGCGAGGCCGCGCAGCCAGGTCGCGGCATCGGCGTCCGAGTCCGCGTCCCACGGGCGCAGCCGGATGCCGTGGCCGTGCAGCTCGGGAAAGGGCGGGGCGATGTGCTGCTCGTCGACAGAGGCCATCGGTCCATTCAAGCCCGCCGGTTCGCGCTCCGCGGCCGGAACACCGGTACCCCGTCCCGGAATTCGACGCCCAGCTCCAGCCCCGCCCGCAGCTCCCCCTCCCCCCACCCCACGACCTCCGTCATCATCCGCGGCCCCTCGGCGAGGTCGACGACCGCGGCGACGTACGGTGTGCGCTCCCCGAAGGGCGGCAGGTCGTTGCGGTGGACGACGGACCACGTGTAGAGCAGCGCCCGTCCGCTCGCCCGCTCCCACTCCACGTCCTCGCTCCAGCAGTGCGGGCAGAACTCCCGCGGGTAGTGGTGCGCCCGCCCGCAGGCCCCGCAGCGGCGGACCAGCAGCCGGCCCTCGGCCGCCGCGTCCCAGTACGTCCGCGTGAAGGCGTCGGCCTCCGGCAGGTCGAACCGGGGGCCGCTCATCCGAAGAGCCCCAGCGCACTGTCCAGCGACCACGTCTGCCACGACATCCCGAACAGCGCGACCACCGACATCAGCGCCATCATCGTGTTCTGCCCCTGCTCGGCCACGTCGTGGATCATGAGCGTGAAGTAGAGGACGTTCAGCAGCAGTCCGCCGACCAGCGCGACCGGGCTCAGGAACCCGACGACCAGGCCCAGCCCGACCGCCAGCTCCGCGTACACCACCACGTACGCCATCGTCCGCGGGCGCGGCGCCACCATGACCTCGAAGCCGGACCGTACGGCGTTCCAGCGGTGCTTCGCCGCGATGCCCGCCGCCCACGCGATTCCGGTCCCACGCTCGAACCAGGCCTTCCGGTCCTTGTGCCGCCAGCTCTCCAGCCACCACAGCCCGAGGCCGATGCGCAGCACGGCCAGCCACTCGGCGCCACTGAGCCAGATCGAGTCCATGAATCTGACGGTACGTCAGATGACTGGATCCCGGAACCCTGCGCACCGCCGGAGGGAACCCGTGAACCTGTGCGCCGCCCATGAAGCTATGCATCCTCCGTGAATGGCTCCGGATTGTTGGCAATTTTGTCTGCACTCCGGCTACCTTCGCAGACGCAAGCCCAGATCCCCGAGGGAGTCCAACCGTGAAGCACAGGGCAGTCAGGCGCAGGACCGTCGTCATGGGCATCGGCGCCACAGCGGGCGCCGCAGCAGTCGGCGGCATCGCCCTCAGCGCGCAGGCCTCCAGCGACTCGTCGTCACCCTCGTCCGCATCGTCCTCCTCAAACTCGCTGGTCTTCGACCCGGACGCCTACACCAAGCTGACGGCCACGGTCACCGACACCGACGGCCACGACCACTCGGTGACGTACCACTTCTGGAAGGCGATCACCTACGTCGCCAAGCCGGTGGACGAGACGTACCAGTCGCTCGTCGTCAGCGCCCCGGTCGAGATCGACGGCGAGACGGTCGACCCGACCGACGCACCGATCCTGTTCGCGAACTCCGTCGGCGGCTACCTGCCGTCCTCCGTTGCGGATGCGACCGGCGTCGGCGCCGGAGGCATGTCCGGTGGCGGCGGCGCCCCGAGCGGCGCACCCAGCGGCAGCGCCGCGCCCAGCGCCTCGGCCTCCAACGCGAACGGCAACACCAACTCCACCGGCGGCGCCACGGCCTCCAACCAGCTCCTGGCCCTGGCCGCCGGATACGTCGTCGTCGAGCCCGGCGCCCGCGGCCGTACCCTCAAGAACTCCGGCGGCGAGTACTACGGCACCGCCCCGGCCGCGATCGTCGACCTCAAGGCGGCGGTCCGGTACGTGAAGGCCAACAAGGGCCGCATCCCCGGTGACGTCGAGCGGATCGTCTCCGCCGGCACCAGCGCGGGCGGCGCCCTGTCCTCGCTGCTCGGCGCGTCCGGCGACAGCCCGATCTACGAGAAGTACCTGAAGGAGCTGGGCGCCGCCGACGCCTCCGACGCGATCTTCGCGGTGGGCGCCTGGTGCCCGATCACCGACCTGGAGCACGCCGACGGCGCCTACGAGTGGAACTGGGGCGGCAACGGCCTCAGCACCGGCAAGCAGGTCGATCAGACGGTGTCCAAGGCGCTGCAAGCACAGTTCGCCGAGTACCAGGCCGGACTGAAGCTGCGCGGGCTCGGCCGCTTCGGGCCGCTCAACGCCCGCAACCTCGACGAGTACATGGTCGAGCAGTACCTGGAGCCCTCGGCGACCACCTACCTCGCGGCCCTGTCGGACTCCGCCCGCGAGACCTACCTCGCCGCCAACACCTTCATCACCTGGTCCGGCGGCAAGGCCACCTTCACCTGGGCCGACTTCCTCACCCACGTCGGCGCCCGCAAGAAGGACACCCCGGCCTTCGACGCCTTCGACCTGTCGGCAGGCGAGAACAACGAGTTCGGCGCGGGCACGACGATCGCCCGGCACTTCACGGCGTACGGCGCGAAGAACGACTCGACGGGCCTGAGCAGCAAGCGGGTCGCGAGCGACATCCCCGAACTGCTGAACCTGATGAACCCGATGTACCACCTGGTGGAGAAGGTCAACTCCAAGCGCTCCAAGCACTGGTGGATCCGCCTCGGCACCAAGGACTCGGACACCTCGCTGACGGTCGCCGCCAACCTCGCCGCCCGCCTCGACAACCTCGGCGACGACGTGAACCACATCTACTACTGGGACGAGGGCCACGGCGCCAACACCGACCCGGGCGACTTCATCACCTGGATCGCCAAGGTGACGGGCCGCAAGGGGAAGGCTCGGAAGTAGCTCGCAGGGCTCCTCCCAGGGACGCCGGGTCCAGGTGCACGCACACCTGGACCCGGCGTTTTTCTGCACAACCAGGTGTCCTACGTCACAAGCCCCACCCACTACTCCTACACGCGTGATCAATCCGAAACCAATTCCGGTCTTGACCGAGACCCATCAACCCGGTGCGTGATTACGCTCGCGCACATGGCCGACTCCACACCGTCCGCGAGCCCCTCGGACCGCCCCGTCTACGTCATCGGCGGCGGCCCGGGCGGGCTCTCCGTCGCGTACGCGCTGCGGGCCCGGGGCATACGCGCCGTCGTCCTGGAGAGGTCGGAGAGTGTCGGGGCGGCCTGGCGGGGCCACTACGACCGCCTCCACCTGCACACCACCCGCCGCCTGTCGGCCCTGCCCGGGCTGCCCATACCGCGCCGGTTCGGGCGATGGGTGGGGCGGGACGACCTGGTGCGGTACCTCGAGAAGTACGCCGAGGTGCATGAACTGGAGATCGTCCCCGGCGTCGAGGTCTCCCGCGTCGAGCGCTCCCCCGACGGCACAGGCTGGCTGCTGCACGCCACAGGCGGCCGCGAACTGACCGGCGCCGCGGTCGTCGTCGCCACCGGCTACAACCACACGCCGTACGTCCCCGACTGGGCCGGCCTCGACACATACACCGGCGACTTCCTGCACGCCGGCGACTACCGCAACCCCGCGCCCTACGCCGGCCGTGACGTCCTGGTCGTCGGCGTCGGCAACACCGGTGCCGAGATCGCCGTGGACCTGGTGGAGGGCGGCGCCTCGCGAGTACGGCTGTCCGTGCGGACGGCTCCGCACATCGTGCGACGCTCGACCGCCGGGTGGGCCGCCCAGTACACGGGCCTACTGGTACGGCGGCTGCCGGCCGGGGTCGTCGACCGACTGGCGCGGCCGATGGCGAAGCTGAGCGTGCCCGACCTCGCCGCGCAGGGACTCCCCCGCCCGGACACCGGCCTCTACAGCCGTGTCAAGGAGGGTGCCATCCCGGTGCAGGACGTCGGCCTGATCGACGCCGTGCGCACGGGACGGGTCGAGGTCGTCGCCGCCGTCGACGGCTTCGAGGACGGCAAGGTCGTCCTCGCCGACGGCTCGCGCGTCTCGCCGGAGGCCGTCGTGGCCGCCACCGGATACGTCCGCGCGCTGGAAGGCCTCGTCGGCCACCTCGATGTGCTCGACGAGCGGGGCAGACCCCTGGCGCACGGCGCCCGCACCGCGCAGCAGGCGCCCGGCCTGCATTTCACCGGCTTCACGACACCCATCAGCGGCACGCTCCGGGAGGTGGCGATGGATGCCGAGAAGATCGCGAAGACCATCGTGAAGAAGGACGCGGGGACGCTGTCCCGGCTTCCCGTCTGACGTAGGAATCATCAACTTCCCTCTGTAGTCCTCCTGTTACTTGTGGGTCAGATGTGGCGGGAGAGCTGTACCGCGCCGCCGTGCGGGGCCAGAATGTGAATCCTGCTCACCTTTCTGGCTCCACCGACCTCTCTCCACGACGGAGGATGCACGTGGCACGCGAAAGACAGCTCCCCCAGCCCTCCCGGCTCTCCCGACGCTCCCTGATCGGCGGTGCAGCCGCAGCCGCGGGCGCCGTCACCCTCACCGGCACCGCGGCCGGTACGGCATCCGCGGCGAGTACCCGGGACGTGGACGTCGCGATCGTCGGCGGCGGGCTCGCCGGGCTGACGGCGGCCCGCGATCTGGTGGCCGGCGGCAGGACCGTGGCCGTTCTGGAGGCCCGCGACCGCGTCGGCGGCCGGGTCGTCAACCTGCCCCTGGCGGGCGGGGGTTTCACCGAGGGCGGCGGCGAGTTCATCGGCCCCACCCAGGACCGGATCAAGGCCCTCGCCGACTCCCTGGGCGTGGCGACCTTCACCACCTACAACACCGGCAACAACCTTCTCTACAAGGACGGCACGAAGACCCCGTACGCCACCGACGGCATCCTCGGCTCGGTACCGCCCGTCGACGCGGCCGGGCTCGCCAACGCCGCGATCGTGCAGGCCTCCCTCGACGACATGGCCAAGCAGGTCCCGCTGGACGCGCCCTGGACCGCCGCGAAGGCCGCCGAGTGGGACAAGCAGACCTTCGAGAGCTGGCTGAACGCCAACGCGGTCATCCCCTCGGCCAAGTTCCTCCTCGACGTGGCGACCACGTCGGTCTTCTCGGCCCAGCCCCGCGAACTCTCCCTGCTCTTCGTCCTCTTCTACATCGCCGCCGCGGGCAACGCATCCAACGCCGGCACCCTGGAACGCCTCACCGACACCGCGAACGGCGCTCAGGAGTCCCGTTTCGTCGGTGGCTCCCAGCAGGTGCCGATCAAGCTGGCCGCCACGCTCGGCGATCGTGTGGTGCTGGGCGCGCCGGTGCGGTCGGTCGTGCAGTCCGGCAGCAAATACGTGGTGACCGCGGACGGGGTGACGGTGACGGCCAGGAAGGTCGTCGTCGCCGTACCGCCGCCGCTGGCCGCCCGCATCACCTACGACCCGCTGCTGCCGGCCTCGCGGGACCAGCTCAGCCAGCGCCTCCCGATGGGCTCGATCGGCAAGGCGATCGCCGTATACGACACCCCCTTCTGGCGGGCCGACGGCCTCAACGGCCAGGTCGTCAGTGACTCCGGCGTGGTCCGCTCGACGTTCGACAATTCACCGCCGGATGCCTCCTACGGCGCCCTGATGGGCTTCATCGAGGCCGACGAGATGCGGGCGTACGACGCCTTGAGCGTGGACGAGGTCAAGGCCGCCGTCCTGAAGGACTACGCCACCTACTTCGGCGACAAGGCGAAGTCGCCCACCTCCTTCGTCCTGCAGCGCTGGGACAACGAGGGCTTCTCGCGCGGCGGCCCGGTCGCCTACGCGCCGCCGGGCGTGCTGACGGAGTACGGGGCCGCCCTGCGCAAGCCGGTCGGAGGCATCCACTGGGCGGGCACCGAGACCTCCACGTACTGGAACGGGTACATGGACGGGGCGGTGCGCTCGGGCGAGCGGGTGGCGAAGGAGGTGCTCGCCCAACTGTGAGGTGTGGCGATCGGTTCGCATGATCGTTCAACTTTGCGTGCACGCCCGTTCCTGACACCGCGTCAGTTAAGTAATCTGACAGTGCGTCAGTTATTGCGCGTCAGTTAATTGCTGTCACACAGGAGCGGGCGGACCGATGCTTGGATCAACCCACGGCACCCTCACCACCGACTCCCGCCGGGCCCGGGTCATCGCCTGCGGCGAGCAACCCGGTCCCGCCGTCCACGGCAGGCCGGCGGAGGTCGACGACCTCGACGTCGGCGGCCGGCCGTTGTACGCCGACGTACCCGACCTGGACCGGTTCTTCCGCCCCGAGTCCGTCGCCGTGATCGGCGCCTCGGACGCCGAGGGACGGCCCAACACCGGGATCACCAGGCAGCTGGTGGCCTGGGCCGAGCGCGTCGGGGCACGGCTGCACCCGGTCCATCCCAGCCGCCCGTCGGTCTTCGGCATACCCTGCTCCCGCTCCGTCGGCGACCTGCCCGAGCAGGTCGATCTCGCCGTCCTGCTGCTCGCCGACCCCCTTCCGGTGATCGGGGAACTCGCCGAGGCCAAGGTGAAGTTCGCGGTCGTCTTCGCCTCCGGGTTCGCGGAGACCGGTGCGGAGGGCGCGGCCGCGCAGGGACGACTGGCCGCCGCCGTCGCCCGCTCCGGGATGCGGCTGCTCGGCCCCAACACCAACCTCAACGCCTTCGAACACTTCCGGGACGACCTCGACGGACCGGCCATCGCGCTCATCACCCAGTCCGGCCACCAGGGCCGCCCCGTCTTCTCCCTCCAGGAACTCGGCATCCGCCTCTCCCACTGGGCGCCCACCGGCAACGAGGCCGACCTGGAGACCGCCGACTTCATCTCCTACTTCGCCGAGCAGCCCGAGGTCGGGGCGATCGCCTGCTACGTGGAGGGGCTGAAGGACGGCCGCTCCTTCCTGCTCGCCGCCGACCGGGCCGCCCGGCGCAGGGTGCCGGTCGTCGCCGTGAAGGTGGGCCGCACCGAGACCGGCGCCCGGACGGCCGCCTCCCACACCGGCAAGCTGACCGGAGCGGACACCGTGGTGGACGCGGCGATGCGGCAGTTCGGGGTGATCCGCGTGGACGGACTCGACGAACTCCAGGACACCGCCGCCCTGTTGGCCCGGGCCCGGCCGCCGATCGCGGACGGCGTCGTCGTCTACTCGATCTCGGGCGGCACCGGCGCACACTTCGCCGATCTGGCGACCGAGGCGGGGCTCAGCCTCCCGGTCCTCTCCGCGACCAAACAGACCGAGCTGCACCAGTGGATACCCGAGTACCTGAGCGTG
>Ga0307512_10005509_pt1 | contig 13194 bp, 12 predicted proteins | sample 14_EM_MG_FD_200267 | JGI IMG/M metagenome (GOLD analysis project Ga0307512, IMG submission 200267) | Populus trichocarpa ectomycorrhiza microbial communities from riparian zone in the Pacific Northwest, United States - 14_EM | ecosystem: Host-associated > Plants > Roots > Unclassified | place... | reverse complement strand
CCCGGCGGCCCCGGCGAGCAGAAGGCTCCGCGCCGCCGGGGTGGCCGCCCGCCGTGCGGCCATCGCGAGACCGGCCACCGCTGCCACGGTGAGGATCGCGAGCCATCGCACCGACTGCCCGCTCAGCGTTCCCGAGCCCGCGGTGCTCAGCGCCAGCAGCCCGGTCAGGCCGCCGACGGTCAGCCAGGACTGCCGCCAGGCGGCGCCGGTGACGCGGCGGCGGGTCCGCACGGCGGCGATCGGCAGGGCGAAGATCAAGGTGAGCGCGCCGAGCGCCTGAACCACCCCGACCGAGCCGAACTGCAGCGCGACGATGTGCAGGCCGGCGCCGGCCCCGGTGAGCAGCAGCGGCACCGCCCAGCGGAGCAGGCCGCGGCGTACGCCGGCGAAGTGCTCTTGCGCGACGGCGGCCGCGGCGTAGCAGACGGCCGAGGCCACCGACACGGCCACGGCCCACGCCAGGGCGCTCATCGCGGGCTCCGCGGCCGACGGGTGAAGATCATGGGCTCAGCCTGCCCGGTAACCGGTTCCCAGTCGTCCTACCAGCGTGGATATCTGCCGTACCGCATCCGCAGTAGGGCCGGGCACGCCCCTACTGCAGGAGCGCGGTGCCGGCCATCAGATCGGCGAACGCGGCGGCGGCCGGCGGCGAGTCGAACAGCCGGTCCAGCCGGGCCTTCGCCAGTTGCCGGCGGAACGGCCCGGCCGCGGAGTCGTCCCCGGAGTCGTGCACCATCTCGGTGAACCACCGCGAGAACTCCTGGTAGTCCCAGGTCCGCCGCAGGCACACCGCGGAGAACGCGGCCAGCCCGGTGTCGTCGCCGTCCCGCTCGGCCGCGACCAACGCGCGGGCCAGCACGTGCGCGTCGGCCAGCGCCAGATTCATCCCCTTGGCGCCCATCGGGGTGATGATGTGCGCCGCGTCGCCGACCAGGAAGAGCCGGCCGTAGGACATCGGATCGACCACGAAGCTGCGCATGTCGACGACGTCCCGGTCGGTGATCGGCCCCTCCGGCAGCGCGTCGTCACCGAGCCGCAGCCGCAACTGCTGCCAGGTCCGCTCGTCGGGCCACTCCCGCGGGTCCTCGCCCGGCTGGTACTGCAGGTAGTAGCGGCTCGAGCGGGGGCCGCGCGCGAACTGGGCCGCGAACCCGTGCCGGCTGACGGCCATCAGCGGGTAGCGCGGCGCCGGGGCGTCGGCCAGCACCGTGAACCAGCCGATCCCGTGGTCGAAGCTGTAGGTGGTGACCGCCTCGGCCGGGATGCTGCCGCGGCTCACCCCGTGGAACCCGTCGCAGCCCGCCACATAGGAGCAGTGCAGCTCGTGAGCGTTCCCGGCGGAATCGCGATAAGTGACCCGCGGACGGTCGCTGTCGATCTCGTGCAGCGCCACGTCGAGCGCCTCGAACCGCAGGTCGCCGCCGCCCTCGAGGAACGTGGTGATCAGCCGCTGGACCAGGAACTGCTGCGGGACGAGGCGCCCGGCCCGGCCGCCGGCGAGCGAGGGGGAGTTCAGGAAGCGCGGGACGCCCTCGTACCGGATCTCCAGCAGGGTCTCCAGGGGAGCGCCGGCCAGGACCCGGTCGGCCAGCCCGTACTCCTCGAAGATCCGGCCCGCGTAGTCGTCCAGGATGCCGGCTCGCTGACGCTGCTCCACATAGGAGCGGTTGCGCACCTCGACGACCACGCAGTCGATTCCGGAGCGTTGCAGCAGGTTGGCCAAGGTGAGCCCGGCGGGGCCGGCTCCGACGACGACGACCCGGGTGGTTTCGTGCGCCGCGTCTGACATCTCGCTCCCAGCTCGCGCCCGCGACTCCTTGACAGCGCGGGCCCGCAAGACCGTACCGCGTGGACGGCCCGCCGCTGGGCCGAAGATCCGCCGGACCCGAAAATCAGCCGATCGTCTATCCCCGGGTCTGCCGAACGGACATGGGCGGTGGTCAATCGCCCGGTAGCCGCCGGGCCGGAGCGACCCCGGTGGACTCGCGCACGACGAGCCGGCCGGGCTGCCGGACGACGCCGGAGTGGCGGTCGCCGTCCAGGGCCGCGAAGAGGTGCTGCACGGCCGTCGCGCCGAGTTGCTCGAGGTTGAGGTCCACCGTGGTCAGCGGCGGGCGGCACTCGGTGGCGAAGACCTCCCAGTTGTCGTAGCCGACCACGGCCACGTCGTCGGGGATGGCGCGGCCCAGGTCGCGCAGGGCCTCGGTGACGCCCGAGGCGATCTGGTCGCTGCCGCAGAAGATCGCGTCGACGTCCGGGTGCGCGGCGAGCAGCCGGGCCGCGGCGTGCCGGCCCCAGCGCTGCGACCACTGGCCGAACAGTGGCGCGCCGATCAGCGGCAGCCCGGCCGCGTCGAGCACCTCGGCCAGCGCGGCCGAGCGGTCCCGGGCGGCCCGGTAGCCGTGGTCGCCGGTGATGTGCGCGATCCGGGTGCGGCCCAGCGACACCAGGTGCTCGGCGGCCAGCCGGGCGCCGCCCGCGTCGTCGGCCACCACGGACAGGTCGGCGGGGTCGTCCGACTCGCCGTAGGCGTAGACGACCGGGACCGGGATGTCGCGAGTCAGCGACGGGCGCAGGTCGATCGCGTCGCCGAGGATGATGAAGCCGTCGACCTGCCGGGCCAGCAGGGTGCGGATGTAGTGCCGGCGGCGGATCGCGTCGCCGCGGGCGTCGCAGAGCAGCACGCTCATCTGCTCGTTGCCCAGCGCGTTCTCGGCGCCGAGCAGCACCGGGATGGCGAAGCGGGCGGCGGACAGCTCGTCGGTGAGCAGCCCGATGGTCCGGGTGTTGCCCGAGATCAGGCCGCGGGCCAGGACGTTGGGCTGGAACGACAGCTCCTCGGCGGCCTGCTGCACGCGGTGCCGGGTCGCCGGGGCCACCTCGTCGCGCGCGTTGAGGGCCTTGGAGGCGGTGGCCACCGAGACGCCGGCCCGCTCGGCGACGTCGCTCAGCGTGACCTGCGCACGTTTCCGGCCCACCGCACGACCTCCCGAAAAGTTTCGGCGAGCATAGCCAGCCGGGCGGTGGTGCGACAAATCCTCCGCAGCGCGTGACCCACCAGAAATAGACCGTTGACACTGTGGTAACGCGGTGCCAGGCTCCCCGAAAAGGTTTTCGGCATTTCGGAGGCCTGACCCGAATTGGAGGTGGCGCGATGCCGTTCCCCCGCTGGAGATCCAGGCTGGCACTCGCGTTGACAACGGTTCTCACCGGCTCCCTCGCCGCCGTGGTGCTGCCCGGCCAACCGGCGGCCGCGGCCCAGACGATCGGCTATCCCACGTTCTCCGGGCCCGCCGTGCCGGCCCCGCCGGTGGCGATGACCACCGGCAACACCATGCAGGCGATCTTCGACGCGGAGTCCGGCGGCACCGACTTCTGGATGGACCGGCTGCTCGCCCGTCCCGGCAACGACCCCGCCGGCACCTGGCTGATGAGCCGTGGCCGGGCCGTGTTCATGAAGACGCACAACCCGGCCGTGCTCGGCTTCGGCGGCAGCGTGGCGTACTGGGAGAGCATCAGCGACCGGAGCGCGTTCACCGTCACCGCCGGCTCGGGCACCTGGACCGAGCAGGTCGCCCAGCGCTGGCAGGCGCCCAGCCACTTCAAGAGCGTGCACACCAACGGTTCGCTGCGGATCAACCAGACCAAGTTCATCACCCAGAACAACGTCGCGGTCGACAACCTGGCGCTGACCAACACCGGCACCAGCGCGCAGACCGTCGCGCTGCGGGTCACCTCGCCGTACGCGACCTCGGGCAGCGGCACCGAGTTGACCGGCCAGGTGGCGGTGAAGAACAACCTGACCACCGTCTTCCCCCGGCTGTCCGCCGACGGGTTCACCGCCGGCGGCGGAGCGCTGAGCAGGTCGGTGACCGTCGCGGCCGGCGCCACCGTCACCACCAAGGTGGTCCTGGGGTTCGTCACCACCGAGATCCCGCAGTCGCTCACCGAGTACACGGCGTACCAGGGTTACAGCGCGCAGACGGCGTTCGCGACCCACGTGCGCGACTACAACCGCTGGTGGGCGCAGAACGTGCCGTATCTCGACGTCCCCGAGCCGGCGATCAAGAAGGAGATCTACTACCGCTGGTGGCTGATGCGGTTCAACTTCCTCGACGCCGACATCCCCGGGCAGGACTTCCAGTTCCCCACCTCGGTGGAGGGGGCGCTGGGCTACAACAACGCGATCGTGCTCACCCAGCCGATGCACATCGACGACCTGAAGTACCTGCGCAACCCCGCGTACTCCTATGGCCCGTGGTTGTCGGTCGGGCAGGTCTCCAAGGGCGGCCGGTTCATGGACAACCCCGGCGACCCGGAGAACTGGTCGAACAGTTACACCCAGTACATCGCCGAGGCGGCCTGGCGCAGCTATCAGATCCACGGCGGGCAGCCGGCCATCGCCGGGAACCTGGCCAGGTACGCCGAGGGTGACGTCAAGGGTCAGCTCGCCTACTACGACCACGACAACAACGGCCTGATCGAGTACGACTGGGGCGCGCTGACCGGCAACGACGCGGACGCCGTGTCGTTCGACTGGCGCTCCGGCAACCTGGACCGGGCCGAGTCGGCGTATGTCTACAGCGGAGCACTCGCCGCCGCCCAGGCCTACGCCGCGACCGGCAACACCGCCAAGGCCACCGAGATGCAGGCCATCGCCGACCGGATCAAGAACGCGATCGTCACCTACCTGTGGGACTCCACGACCAAGCTGATCGAGCACCGGCACGTCGCCACGAACAGCCTGGACCCGTGGAAAGAGATCAACAACTATTATCCGTACGCCGTCGGCGCGATGCCGAACACCGACGAGTACCGCCAAGCCCTGCGCCTGTTCGCCGACCCGGCGGAGTACCCGATCTTCCCGTTCTACACCGCCAACCAGAAGGACAAGGCGGCGGCCGCCGCGGCCGGCTTCCCGGGCAGCAACAACTTCTCCACCATCAACTCCACGGTGCAGTTCCGGCTGTACTCCTCGGTGCTGCGCAACTACCCCAACCAGTGGATGAGCGCCGAGGACTACAAGAAGCTGCTGTACTGGAACGCCTGGGCGCAGTACGTCGGCGGCAACACCCAGTGGCCGGACGCGAACGAGTTCTGGGCCGACTGGAACGCCGGCACCAGGACCATCGACTACCGGTCCTGGATCCACCACAACATCCTGGGCAGCGGCAACTGGACTGTCATCGAGGACGTGATGGGCCTGCGGCCGCGCAACGACAAGCAGGTCGAGCTGAGCCCGCTCGCGATCGGCTGGCCCAACTTCGCCGCGAACAACCTGCGCTACCGCAACGGCGACCTGAGCATCGTCTGGGACGACCCGGCCGACGGCGTGGTGAAGTACCCCGGCATCCCGCAGGGCTACTCGCTCTTCGTCAACGGCACCCGGGTGGTCACCGTCGACCGGCTGGTCCGCCTGGTCTGGAATCCGGACACCGGCGCGGTCACCTTCCCCGCCGGCGGCGGCGCCACCGTGCAGTACAACCAGGCGTACGCCGGCCTGCAGGCACCGGCGCAGGTGCGGCAGGACAGCGCGCAACTGGTCGACATGTTCGACAAGGCCGGCGTCGACCTGACCGCCGACCTGCCCAACTACGCGCAGGGCGCGGCCACCGCCGCCTCCTACACCGCCTCGGGCACCGCCGGAGCCGGCGCGGTCGACGGGTTCCCGATCAACGAGCCGATCTGGGGCAGCTACGGGTCGCCGAACGCCACCGACTGGCTGGAGCTCAACCTCGGCCAGGCGCGGACCGTCGACGAGGTGCGGCTGTGGTTCCGCAACGACCGGGCCACCAACCGCTACCGGCCGCCGAGTTCGTACCAGGTCCAGTACTACAACGGCACCACCTGGGTGAATGTGACCGCGCCGGTGAAGACGCCGGCCACGCCGCGGGCCAACTACAACGTGGTGCGCTTCGCCGGGGTCGGCACGGCCCGGCTGCGGGTCCAGGTCACCCACGCGTCCGGGTTCAAGACCGGGCTGACCGAGGTGAAGGTCTACGGCCGCGGAAGTTGACCACGTTTCGTCGAGTTGGCCGGGGCCGGGGGCTACCGTGACCGGATGCCCGAGAGGTCGCTGGTCGAACGCCTCCGGCGCCGGCTCGGCGTACGCATGCGGTCTGCCCTGGCCGCGGCCGGCGTCGTGGCCGTGGCGTCGGTCCTGGCCGGTGGCGTGCTGCTGGGCACCGCCCGGGGCATCCTGCTGGACAACGTCAACTCCGCCGCGAACGACCGGGCCGGCCAGGTCGTCGCGGCCCTGGACGGCTCCGCCGGCGACCTGACCGCCGTGCTCCGCTCGTCCGCGCGCGAACGCGTGATCGTGCAGGTCGTCGACGCGGCGGGCGAGGTGGTCGCCGCGTCGGACGCGATCGCCGGCCATCGGCCATTGTCCGGCCTGCGCCCGGCCGCCGGGGAACGCGTCCGCGAGCAGCGGCGACTCGAGTTCGCCCACGACGAGCCGTTCCGGATCGTCGCCGTCGGCGTGCAGACCCCGGCCGGCCTGCGGACCGTGCTGGTCGGGGAGTCCCTCGATGCGGTCGACGACGCCACCGAGGCGATCGTCGCGGCCTTGCTGATCGGCCTGCCGCTGCTCGCCGTCCTGGTCGGGGCGGCGACGTTCCTCTTCGTCGGGCGCACGCTGCGCCCGGTGGAGGCGATGCGCCGGCAGGCGGCCTCGATCACCTCGCGGAACCTGCACACCCGGCTGCCCGTCCCGGCGGCGGACGACGAGGTCGCGGCGCTGGCCGAGACCATGAACACCATGCTGGACCGGATCGAGTCGGCCGCGGCGGCCCAGCGCCGGTTCGCCGCGGACGCCAGCCACGAGTTGCGCAGCCCACTGGCCACCATCCAGGCCAACGCCGACCTGCTCCTGAGCGCCGATCTCGCGGAACCGCCGGCCCGGTCGGTGGCCCGGATCCAGCGCGAAAGCGCCCGGATGGCCCGCCTGGTGGCCGACCTGCTGCTGCTCGCCCGCGTCGACGACCAGGATCTGCGGCTGCGCCGCGAGGACGTCGACCTGGACGATCTGGTCTACGCCGAGCGGGAGCGGGCGGCGCTCGAGCACCCCGAGTTGCGCCTGGACGGCGTGGTCGAGCCGGCCCGCGTGCTGGGCGACATCGATTCCCTGCAGCGGGTGCTGCGCAACCTCGTGGACAACGCGGCCCGGCACGCCGAGAAGACCCTGACCATCGGCGTACGGGCGGACTCCGCCGGGGCCGAGGTGGTGGTCGGCAACGACGGTCCGCCGATCGCCGCCGCCGACCGGGACCGGATCTTCGACCGCTTCGTCCGGCTGGACGACAGCCGCTCCCGCAGCGACGGCGGCACCGGCCTGGGCCTGTCGATCGCCCGCGACATCGTCACCGCGCACGGGGGCACCCTCACCGTCGACGACCTGGCCGACGGCGCCGCGATGCGCCTACGGCTGCCCCGCGCCACCTGAACCGAACTTCCGCGTGTCCCACCGGCGTCGCCGCGAATCGTCCGGCAGGATATGGATAAAAGCGACAAAACGGGAGTCTTGATGGCCCGGTTCGGGCGATGGATCAGTGCCGGGGTGGTGGCCGCGGTCGCGGTGACCGGCGGAGCCGCGGTGGCGTCGGTCCGGCCCGCCCTGCCGAAGCCGGACCACGTGGTGGTGGTGATCCTGGAGAACAAGCCGTACGACGCGGTCATCGGCCATCCGCTGACCCCGTGGATCTCGTCACTGGCCGAGCACTCGGCGAACCTGACGCACTTCTACGCCGAGACCCACCCGAGCCAGCCGAACTATCTGGCCCTGTTCTCCGGCTCGACGCAGGGCGTGTCCGACAACGACTGCCCGCACGACCTCGGCGCCCGGCCGAACCTCGCCAGCCGGCTGATCGGCGCCGGCCGCAGCTTCGTGGGTTACTCCGAGGACCTGCCGTCGCCCGGCTGGCGCGGCTGCACGCACCGGGGCTACGTGCGGCGGCACAACCCCTGGGTGAACTTCAGCAACGTCCCGGCCGCGGCGAACCAGCCGCTCACGGCGTTTCCCGCCGATTTCCGCAAACTGCCGACGGTGTCGTTCGTCGTCCCGAACCTCTGCCACGACATGCATGACTGCCCCAAGGCAGGTGCGGACAGCTGGCTGCGGAAGCGGTTCGCCCCGTACGTCAGCTGGGCGGCCACCCACAACAGCCTGTTCATCGTGACCTTCGACGAGGACGACCGGTCCGAGGACAACCACATCGCGACCATTGTGGCCGGCGCCCGGGTCAAGCCCGGCCGGTATCCGGCCCGGTTCGACCACTATCACCTGCTGCGGACCTTGCAGGAGATGTACGGCCTGGCGCCGACCGGAGCCGCCGCCCAGCGACCGGCGATCCGCGGCATCTTCACCGAATTCTCAGCACCGCGGTCCTAGCCTGCCGAGCGTGAACCTCCAGCTCTTCGAACTGCTCAACCACTTGGCCGGCCGGTACCGCGGGGTCGACGACGTGATGGAGTTCCTGGCCCAGTGGCTGATCTACGTCGTCTTCGCGGTGGCGGCGATCCTCGCCGGCCGGGCCCTGCGCCGCCGCGAGCTGGCCGCGTTACTGCGGGTCGCGGTCGCGCTCCTGATCGCGTACGGCACGGCGGTGGGCTTGTCGGCGATCAGCCATGAGCTTCGCCCGTTCCAGACCCACGCCGTCACCGTGCTGATCCCGCACGCCGGCGGCGTCTCGATGCCGAGCGACCACGCGGTCGCCGCCTTCACGGTCGCCTTCGCCGTCGCCGCCTTCCTGCACCGGCGGTGGGGCCTGGTGCTGGCGGTCGCGGCGCTGGCGATCGGGGTCGCGCGCGTCTGGGTCGGCGTCCACTACCCGGACGACGTCCTGGCCGGCGCCATGATCGCCGCGCTCTCGGTGCTGGAGGTCGGCGTCTGGACTCGATGGCGTCCGCCGTCCCCGGCAGCTTTTTCAGCGCGTTCTCAGCCGCGGGCGCCTACCGTCCGGCGCGGGATCGCTCACGGCGAAAGGTGACTTAGATGCGGGTACGCACGGCCGAGGCAACCGGCCCCTGGCGCAACGTCGTGCGTGCGCCGCGGTGCTCGCGGTGAACCGGCACCCGGCTGTCTCTCCAGCGACGGACCCGGGCGCGCCCCGGCACTTGCGCCTGGTGCCGGATCCGGCGCAGGTGCTGGTCGGCCAGCGGCTCTACCGGTACTTCCCGGACGCGGCGGAGAAGCCGTTCATGATCTGCGACGTGTCCCTCGCGGTCCGCCGGGGCGAGAGCGTCGCGGTGATCGGCGCCGCGGGCGCCGGCAAGACCATCCTGCTGTCCCTGCTGGCCGGCCTCGACGAGCCGGACAACGGCACGGTCTTCGCGGCGGGCCAGCAGATGAGCCGCCGGTCGGAGGCGCACCGGGCCCGGCTGCGCGCCAACCACATCGGCGTGCTCTGCTCGCCCGCCAACCTGCTCGACCACCTGACCGTGGCGCAGAACATCGTCTTCGCCCGGCACCTCGCCGGCCGGCGCGGCTACCGGGACCTCAGCGACCGGCTCGCCGCCGTCGACCTGACCGGCCTGGGCGACAGCGTCCCGGCGGCGCTGGCGGCCGGGCAGCGGGCCCGCGCCGGCCTGGCGGTCGCGCTGGCCAACGATCCGCCGCTGCTGATCGCGGACGAACCCTGCGCCGGGCTGGACGCGCCGGACGAAAGCCGGCTCCTCGACCTGCTCCGGACCCAGGCGGACCGGGGGACCGCCGTGCTGCTCGCCACCCGCAGCGAACAGGCGGCCCAGTGGTGCGACCGGACCGTCCGGCTGGTGGACGGCCAACTCGTGTGAGCCGCGGCATCTTACTCGTGTCCTGACCATTTCTCCGGCGTTTCGGTTCGGTTCAGCTTTGATTTCGTGTGCTGGCAGGTCCGGTGCGGCCGGCCGCGGGTAGCGTCCGGCCGGGAGGTTTTGATGGACATGGGATCGCGGCAGCGGGAAACGTACGAGGCGGTTGTCCGGCACCGGGACGGATCGTTCATTGTGGAGCGGCCGGCGCTGTTCAGCCCGGCGGCCGCCGCCCAGGACATCACCCACGACAAGGGCGCGTTCGGCACGTTCGCGCAGATTCTGCTGCCCCTGGAATTCACCAGCTGGGCCGAGGAGAGCCGCGCGCACGTCCAGACCTGCTATCTCGGCGACTGGACGCCCCTGAACAAGATCAACGTACGCGGGCGGCAGGCCTTGGAATTTCTTGGCGGGCTGGGCATGAACAATCTGTCCGCCTTCGAGATCGGGCAGATCAAGCATCACGTCCAACTCGACGACAACGGCTGGGTCGCCTCCGAGGGGGTGCTGTGCCGGTTGGGCGAAGAGGAATTCGTCTACACCGCCGGCAGCGGCGACTGGCTGGGGTGGCAGTTCCGCCGCGGCAACTGGGACGCCGAGATCACCGACGTGAGCCCGGACCAGTTCATCTTCGGCGTGCAGGGGCCGACGTCCTTGTTCGTGCTGGAGCGGGCCACCGGCGAGAGCCTGCGGGACATCGACTTCAACCGCAGCCGGGAATCCCGGATCGGGGACGTCGCCGTGCGGGTGTTGCGCACCGGAATCTCCGGGGAGCTCGGCTACGAGCTGCACGGCCCGGCGAACGACGCGAACGAGATCTGGTCCGCCGTCGTGGCGGCGGGCGCGGAGTTCGGCCTGCGCCAACTCGGGCTGCGCTCGCAGTCGGTGCAGCACATCGAGGCCGGCATCGCGACGAACGGCCTCGACTACCTGCCCGCCGCGATCCTCAGCCCCGGTGCCCCGACGCAGTTCCGGAGCCGCTCCGCGGGCGGCAGCTTCGTGCCGAGCGGCGTCACCGACTACTTCCGCAAGCCCCGGGAGCTCGGCTGGGGCCCGCGCCGGACGGTCCCGGCGCACGACTTCATCGGCCGCGCGGCGCTGGTCGCGGACGCCGCCTCGGGCCACCCCGGCCGTGGTCTGGTCGGCCTGCGCTGGGACGACGCCGACGTGGCCGGGGTCTTCGCGTCACTGTTCGGCGCCGGGGAAGCGGCCGAGCAGATGGCGCTCCCACGGCTGAACGGACCCAGCTTCGACCAGGTGCTGGCGTCGGGAAACCCGGTCGGCGTGGCCACCGGGCGCGCGTACAGCACACACCTGCGGTCGATGATCTCGCTCTGCGTCATCGACCAGGAGTACGCGACACCGGGCACCGCGGTAACGGTTCTGTGGGGACGTCCGGGGACACCGCAACGCGAGATCCGCGCGACGGTCGCCGCACTGCCGTTCAAGCCGGACCACCGCCGCACCGACGTGACGAAGCTGTAGAACGGCGTGACCAGCTACGCGGTGGCCGCGCGCCAACGGCTCATGATCGCCCAGCTGGGGTAGGTCGGATCCGGCTCGAGCCGCTGAGGTGCCGGGCGGCGACGGACCGGACTATCGACATCGGTGTAGGGCCGCGCCGACTTGGTGCCGCACCATGGTCGGGTGTGTTCAGCAGCCGCACCCATTGCCACCGCAGCCGCAGGTCGTGGTGGCGGGTCGGGCGCTGCGGCGGCGGTGCAGCCACCACATGTCGATCTCGGCGATCTTGCCGATCGCGCGGGCACGTGCGGAATCCGGCGGCCGCGATCGCCGGCCGGGTGTGGCTACTCGCCCCGGGCGAGCCCGACGATGAGCCGGCCGCCGTCGACCTGCCCGAGCTGCTCGCCGAGCGCGTCGCCGCCCAGCAGGTCGCGGACCGCTGGTACGCGCGCATCGAGGCCGACCGCGCCGCCACCCGGCGGGCCGCCCGACTGGGCCAGCTCGCCCGCGGGCAGGAGCTGGCCGAGCAGCTCGAAGACCCGATCGCCGCGGCCGCCTACGCCCGGCTCGCCGGCGACGTCGACGCGTTCACCGCCGCGCATCCGCGGCTGGCCGAGCAGATCCTCACCTGGTCCGAAAGCCGTGACCGGCCCGGCGACGCCGGCCGCGCCGAGCTGCGCGGCGAGCATGAGCGGCTGCTCGCCGAACAGACGCAGGCGGTGCTCGCCGCGGCGCGTACCGCCGCGGGCGGCCGCTGCCCTGCAGTCCGGCGCGCTGCTGTCGCCGTGGCTGCTGGACGAGCTGGCGAAGCCGGTCACCGAAACCCGCGAGCAGCTGCAGCGGCGGCTGCTCGGCGACTACACCGCGGCCCGGGACGCCGAACTCGAGCAGCGGCGCCAGGCGCTGGGCCGGTGGGCACGCCGTCGCGCCGATCCGGTCGCGGACGCGCTCGCGTACGACGAGACCCATCTGCTGGTGTGCGACCTGTGCGCGATCGCCACGCCGGCCTGCGCCGCCGAGCGGTGGTGGCCTGAAACCGGTGAGCCGGAGTGCCGGCAGTGCGGCGCCGGGCACCTGATCGGCTACGCCGACCGCGGCCAGGTCCCCACGCTCGACGAGCGACTGGTAGCGCTGCGCGCCCGGCTCACCAGCCACAACCGCGGCGACCGTTACCAGTAGCGCTACCAGGGCGCCCCGCGACACGACCGCGGCACGGGCGCCTGGCAACACCGCGGCGTTGCCAGGCGTTGCCGACCCGCTTGTCGCTGCCCGCTCACCCTGTTGTGGGTCGCCGCCCGGATGTCCAGTCGCCTCATGGCGGCGCTGGCGCGTTCCCTATTCGTCGGCGGTTTCTGGTTCAGGGCTGTTGCTGAAGGTGCGATGCCACGGCTTCGGCGACCCGTTCCGGCGGCTGGGAGGCATCGACGAAGTGGGCGTCGGTCAGCGAGGCGAAGGTCGTCAACGCTTGGGTGACATGGTCTTGTCGCCAGCGTCGGGCCTTGGTGTCCACCTGGTCCTCGTCAATGCGGTTGCGTAGTTGCTGTTCCGGAACGCGAAGGATGACCTCACGGAGATCGACGCCAGCAGCTCGGATGCCGTCGAAGATCTCGGCGCGGTAGGCCGCGTTGATCAGGTTCATCGGAGCGATCCAGGTGCGAGGGTGATGCTGGGCGAGGCCCGTCATTGTCTGGATGACGAGCTGGCGCCAGAGCGGGAGGTCTTGGAAGTCGCCGGGCGGGGACAGTCGAGCAGATCCGCGCGTACCTGCCTGCCAGCGTCGCGAGCGTGGAGGAGCACGAGCCCGCGGCGGCCGAGCACTGTCTGAGCGTCGAGCTGCGGGCGCAGCGGCTCGACGGATTGCCTCGGGTACTGGCCGCACTCGAGCGGCCGTTCGTCATCGAGCGCCCCGACGAACTACGCGACCTCGTCATCGCGCTCGCC